>Ga0136601_1000989_pt1 | contig 10135 bp, 12 predicted proteins | sample AntRauMFilla2699_FD_181020 | JGI IMG/M metagenome (GOLD analysis project Ga0136601, IMG submission 181020) | Saline lake microbial communities from Rauer Islands, Antarctica - Metagenome Filla 2 #699 | ecosystem: Environmental > Aquatic > Non-marine Saline and Alkaline > Saline | place... | reverse complement strand
AGAATCTCGAAATTACAGTTAATGATACCGAGCAGGCTGGCGAGCTTCTAAGCGGAGTCGGTAGTCGCGGAGCTGACAACGTATCAAGCCTGCAGTTTGTGGTCGAGGATGAAGAGTCAGTACAAAGGGAGGCGCTTGTGAATGCCATAGCTGATGCACGTAAAAATGCCAAGGAGCTAGCAAAAGCGCTTGGCGTAACGCTTGATAAGATTGTTGGTTACAACGATCTCGGTGGTGTGTCACCGATGTATCGCATGGAATCTCTCTCAGCAGATACTGGGATGGGCGGCGGCGTTTCACCTCAGATTCCAACTGGCGAGAATCAAATAGAGTCCCGTGTGCAGGTTGTCTATAAGATTCGTTAACGCTCCGTGTATTTTGTTCTGGCATGAGTAGTGTCGCCAACGGCGACACTCTCTCTGTCTCGGGCTCGTTCTTCCAGCAAAGCTGGAAACTATGCCCGCTCACCCTGCGACACTGTGAGCCGAAGGCGAGGAAGTACTCCTGGAGTGAGTCCAGACAAAATAGGAGCGTTGCCTCTAAGGAAAAATCACACAAAAGTGTGGTTTTTGTGATATAAATAGAGGCAGAAGAACTACTTACTTTTAACAACAGAAAAACAAAAGGTGATAATCATAACTTTCAAAGAAAAGTTATCTTCCCGGCCATCGCAATTAGCTCTGAAAGATTGTGTTTGCCACTCTGTTCAGTTTTTTCGCTTTTCAAAGACATTGCTCAGAAATAAGACAAAAGACTGGAAGTATGAGCCACATAAAGGAATGTCAATAGTAGATTTAGTAATTTACTTCGTAACATTCAGTGTGGTCTTTTCGTTTATTTGTACTTTTGCTGCTTATTTGCCAATGCTAATTTCTTCTTCATACATCGGTATGGATTTAATCGATCATTATGAATGGATCTTTATAATGGAAGGAATCTTGTTTGGTGTTGTGATTGGTTTTGTTTTCACGATTGAAGCTGAGTTAGAGAGTGTGAACAAGAGTTTGTCTTTACTTTATTTAAAAAATAAATTGGAAAGATCAGAGGAAAACGGCGCTCTTGCAGGATTAAAAGAAGTGTGTGGTTTGGAGTATCCAGATCATGTCTATTTGCATGATAATTAAAATTTACCATTAACCCCAGCAAGGCTCTTGATTGGTATCGGGAGCTTTTTTCTTTACATACAGATAAATTCTTGTTACATTTATCCATGCAGCGCCAAAGACAACAGGCACCCATAAGACCTGTCGAGGCCGCACAAACTCCATGCAATTTTTGGATACGTTGCGGTGGCCTTGGCGCCACCGCTTTTTTTTATTTATATAAGCAAATTTAGCGGAGAATACTCTGAAAAGAGAAGAACATTACTAGATAAAATTATCTCACATGGCACTAACACGAACACAAAAGACAGAGGTGCTTGAAAATCTTGGAGGGATTCTGGATCAGGATCAAACCATCACCTTTGTTCGTTTTGATCGTTTGTCTGTTGCCCGTCTGGACGAGCTGCGAAGTCAGCTTCGTGAAGATGATGTCCAGCTAAAGGTTGTGAAGAAGACGCTACTTGGGGTAGCGCTTGATGATGCTGAGATTCCTGGAGACAAGCCAGAATTTCCCGGTCAGATTGCCGTTACGTACGGTCCTGGGAAAACAGCTTCGGCTCGCGGTCTGTATAACTTTAAAGTTGATGCGGATGCTGGCGAGGAGCTTGAAATTGTTGGTGGAATCTTCAATGAGTCATATTGTGACCAGGAAAGCATGATGGAGATTGCTCAGATCCCATCAACTGATGAACTACGAGGAATGTTCGTCAACCTGATCAGCACACCTATTAGCGGTTTTGCGGTAGCACTTGATCAATACGCACAAAAACAGGAGGCGTAATTCTAAACGTTTTACTTTATACACTTAACTTTTACTTAATTTATGGCTGAAGAAAAAAACAAGGAGGAGGAAAAGAAAGAAGAGGAAGAGACAGAAAAAACAGAAGAGGAAACTAAAGAAGAAGAGGCAGCTGAAGAGGAGGAAGCAGAGGAAGAAGAAACAGAAGAGGAGGCTGATGAGGCAGAGGATGAAGGTGAGGATGTAGAGGTGCCAGAAAAGTTTGCTGACATTGTTGAACAGGTTGAAGGTATGCCGGTAATCGAGCTGAATGAGCTCGTGAAGCTTCTTGAAAAGAAGTGGGGTGTATCTGCTCAGGCAGTAGCTGCTGCTGGAGGTGGTGGAGGAGAAGAAGAGGAAGAGAAGGATGCGTACGATGTTGAACTTACTGATTTTGGTGACTCAAAAATTGGTGTTATCAAGGCAGTAAAGAGCGCACTTGGTCTTGGTCTTAAAGAAGCAAAGGGTCTCGTTGAGGACGCACCGGTTGTATTAAAAGAGAAGGTTGCAACTGAGGATGCTGAGGCAATGAAGGAGGCTATTGAAGAGGCGGGTGGAAGTGTGGAACTGAAGTAGTTCGAAGTTTATCCACTTACTGCACTACAAGTAAATTCCCAGTGGGAATTTCTATCTGCTCAGGCAATTTCTCCGCATCGTAGAGACCATGCAAATTGCCTTACGCAAGGTTTTTAAGCAGATAACACTTCACATCGCCTCGGGGAAGGCTAACATAACAAAAGACTGCCGTTTGGCAGTCTTTTGTTATGTATATTTTGATAAACAGATTTTAGATATATATTGTAAAGACAAAAGCAGTACATTTCATAATAATAAAAAATCAAAACGGAGGTGCCTATGGCACGTTCACGAAAACAAAGGATGCGCGATGCCTTAACACCTAAGGAAAAAGATTCGCCAATTTTTTGGAGACGTCAGGGAGTTAACTGGCGAAAGCACTCAAAGATCATTAAATCCAGTCGGGGGATAGAAGAGATTCAGCGAGAACTTTTTAGCGAGGTAGATAGTCTTGATTTTTCGCGGTTTTCAACTGGATTTAGCAGTTTGAAAGAAGCACGACTTCTATTCAGACCGATGCTAGCAGGGTTTCTGATTCTTTCCGTAATTATCAGCTTGTTTGCTGCTCATTTTGTGGCAGAAGACCTTGAGATCTGGTACTGGTGTGCTGTTCTGTATTGTCTCGTTATTTTGGCAGGAATATCAGTTCTGGTTGCTTTGTGGAGAAGTTACTTTGATCTCTATCCGCGAGCTACCTGGCGCTACTGGCGAAAGGTACGCTAAGAAGAGCGCGAGCCGATCAGCTCTATTGAAGCGGTTGAGTACTTAATCAGTCTCTTCAGTAAAAATTCGGTTACCGAGTTGTCATAGGTCTTCGATCATATATCTAACCACAACAAAGATAGAAAGGAGGCTTTCGAGTATCGGGACTGGTTGAAGGAGAATGTTCAGAAAAATGATGTCCACAGTCTGGATATTATCGGGAAGCTCATGACTCGTATGGATGCCGTAGGTAGTATTTTCCAAAAGCTTGAAAGAAAAGAAAAAGAGATATTATCCCGGGCAAAGAAGATGTCGATGGAAACTTTTCCTTATTATAAGAAAGAGCTAGTAAGGATGAAATAACTAATGTCTTAAAGGAGAAGGGTGAGAGAGAGGGAACCATAATCTTGGCGGTTAAATTGCTTCGGAAGGAATTCGAAGCAGCCAGGACACTCGTATCTCAGATTATCCACGAAAAACAAAAGAATCGTAACAAACCTGTTACCCGTATGTTGTCTGAATCTCTGAGGCGAATGAAGAATATGGAACTGACAGAGGATTGCGAAATAAGAATACCATCCAAGTAAATACAAACTTCCACTCTAACCCCGGTCTAGCAATTAAGCTGGATCGGGTTTTATTTTAAAATTATCTAGACCACATGTATTTTTTATCCAGGATAATTTTATGTGTTAAAATCGTTTTTGTATGGAAACACTTGAAACACTTTTTTCTAGCGCTGCTCGTGTCCGGATTTTACGAACTTTTTTATTTCAACCACAAAAAACGTTTTCGGCCAGTGATATCGCTGATCGCACGGACGTTGCCTCAACCACAGCTCGCAGTCATGCAGAGGATCTAACTGCCATTGATTTATTACAAGAAGTTGAGATAAAAGATTACACAAATGGTCAATCGGTCGCTGGTTGGCAGCTTAATCTGAACTCTAATTTGCGTCGTCCGCTACATGAAATAATTTTACGCAATCAAGATATTACGCCCGAAGATATAAAAAATAGACTGGAACGAGTCGGTGATCTATCTCTACTTGTACTGAGTGGAATCTTTTCCGGGACTGATGACCGACCTGTTGACGTGCTTATTGTTGGCACCGATGTGGATAGCACAAAGCTATCTAGATCACTTACTCGGATAGAAAAGACTTTTGGTACAGAGCTTAGTTATACACATTTGACCAGAGAGGAATTTGACTACCGTCACAATGCGTATGATCGGCTGATTCGTGATGTGTTGGATTACCCGCATCACGTTCTTATAGATGAAAAGAATATTACTGGTCAGATTAGTTAAGATCTTGACAGTCCATTCATAAAATGCTCTAATAAGCATAGATTTACATTAACTAACATGAACAAGACCGCCTCGGAGGGCGAAATAAATGGGAAAAGAAAAAACAAATTAGAAAGATGAAAGTCCTCGGGATCGTTTTCTGGATTTAATAACGTCTATTAGGGAAACGAAAAAGCACATGAGAACAGTGCAGTTAGACATTATAGGTGTTGAGCGTTCGTTGGATACTAACATTCTTTGGTACGAGAATATTATTATCAAGCTTTTCTATGAGCAAGATAAAAGCCATGATGAGATAGTTAGGCAGATGAATGAAAATCCTGATCTTGGAGATAATTTCACTATAAAAGAGGTGTATGATTCCAGAGTGTCTGTAATTAAAAAGATAGCTGAGGAAGGGGGTTACAGTCCGGACGATGTTGAATTTTACTTGCATTTAAAAACATTTCTTGAAAGTCCAGATACCTCTAGAGTTATTGCACGGCATTTAGGCGATTCTGAAGAAGACCAATAGGTGGTCACTAATACCGAATTCATTTTATGAATTCGGTATTTTTTTAAGCCTGCAATTTCAATTGCAGGCGTTACCTTAAAGCGAATCCATCTCTTCTTAGCTACCTCACGTAAATTTTATTACATAGTTTCGCGTTAAGTTATTATCTAGATTGCTTAGCAGACTTAAAGTGAGCCTTTTTATGTTGTAAGCCTTTCGCAGGGCAATTTGCACGGTTTCTGCATTGCAGAAAAATTGCCCGAGCAGATATAATTCTCAGCTGGAGAATTATTTGTAGTGGTACGCCATAAAGAAGGGGAACGACCACTTGACTCTGAAGGCCATTTTGTTTACTATGACCCTCAGCCTCACAGCCGCGTGGGCTTTTTTATCGCGGGAAGCGAGGTGTGTTGATTTCAGTACAGCTGCTTGGTACATGGTCGCGAGCCAAGATTTGTTCTCGCGCGTTCGCGTCCGTGAATATCGAGAAAGCTTTGAGATCTTATTAGCATTATTAGAATTTAGTTTTTATTTTATTATGGCAGATTTTGAACGAAACAAGCCACACGTCAACATCGGTACAATTGGCCACGTTGACCACGGTAAAACAACACTTACTGCCGCAATTCTTCACTCCCTTTATAACACTGAAGGGTATGACGCACAGGAGAAGGCGATCGACCAGATCGACAATGCTCCTGAGGAGAAGGATCGTGGTATTACAATTGCTCTTGCTCACACTGAGTACGAGACTCCTAACCGACACTATGCTCACGTTGATGCCCCTGGACACGCCGACTACATCAAGAACATGATCACCGGTGCTGCTCAGATGGACGGAGCTATCCTTGTGGTAGCTGCGACTGATGGTGCTATGCCACAGACTCGTGAGCACATCCTCCTGGCACGCCAGGTTGGTGTACCTCGTCTTGTTGTGTTTCTTAACAAGACCGACATGGTTGATGATCCAGAGTTGATTGACCTTGTTGAGGAAGAGATTCGTGAGCTACTTACACAGTACGATTACGATGGTGAAAACACTCCAGTACTCCGCGGTTCAGCCCTAAAAGCGCTTGAGTCTGATGATGCTGAAAGCGAAGAGGCTAAGGCTGTTATCGAACTTATCGATGCAGTTGATGAGTGGATTGAAGAGCCAGCTCGTGAAACCGACGTACCATTCCTGATGCCGATTGAGGATATCTTTTCAATTGAGGGTCGTGGAACAGTTGCGACCGGACGAATCGAGCGTGGTGTGATGAATGTTGGTGACGAAGCCGAGATTGTAGGTATCAAGGACACACAGAAAACTACAATTACCGGAATCGAGATGTTTAACAAGCAGCTTCAGGAAGGACAGGCTGGTGACAATGCTGGAATTCTTCTTCGTGGTTTGAAGAAGGATGACATCACACGTGGACAGGTCATTGCTGAGCCAGGCTCAGTAACTCCACACACAAGCTTTGAAGCTGAGGTGTACGTACTTTCCAAGGAAGAGGGAGGTCGTCACACACCATTCTTCTCTGGATACAAGCCACAGTTCTACATCCGTACTACGGACGTAACTGGTGAAGTAACGCTTGAGGAAGGAACAGAAATGGTAATGCCGGGTGATACAGCCACATTCAAGATTGAGCTGATCAACCCAGTAGCTCTTGAAGACGGAACTCGTTTTGCTATCCGAGAGGGTGGTAAGACAGTGGGGGCTGGTGTTGTAACGAAGATTACAGAATAGTTATGGCGCAAGCTACCGAAACTGATACAGGTCAGAAGCTCCGCATTCGTGTGCGAGCCTATGATCACAAGATCCTTGACTCATCAATACAGCAGATCCTTGATACCGCTATTCGGTACGAGGCTGAGGTAGCCGGTCCAGTACCGCTACCAACCGAAACAAAGAAGTACACGGTTAATCGATCGACCTTTGTACACAACGATGCGCGAGAACAGTATGAAATGCGTGTACACAAGCGCTTGATTGATATTCAGGACCCAGATGCTGATGTGATGGATGCACTGACAAACCTAAATCTTCCAGCGGGTGTCAGTATTGATGTGCAGATGGTGTAGGGTGATGAGTAGTTACTAAATCTAGTACTACACCCCTCAACTCAGCACCACTTTTGTAACTTAAACGACGGTTTTTCAATCCTGGCTTTGTGTTTTGCCGGCAAAACTGTTATAGTTTGAGCGCAAAAGTGGTGCTGAGTGACTATCTCTTTGCAGTATTTATCTGAACAGAAAGTACTGAACTTACAATCATGAAATACACACTTGGAAAAAAGAAAAGAATGACACAGGTCTTTGACGAGGCCGGAAATGCTCACCCGGTTACACCGGTGGCTGTTGAGTCACTGACGGTTGTGCGTGTAAAGACATCAGATACTGATGGTTACACTGCATACCAGCTTGGGTACGGTAGTCGTTCTGAGAAGAACACCCCAAAGCCACAACAAAGCGATGCTGCCAAGCGAGAAGATGGTAGCTACTTTCGGCTGCTTCGTGAGTACCGACTAAATAGTGATGAGGACATAAATCTAGAGGCCGGCGACACAATTGAGATTGCAGAATTTTCTGTTGGCGACAATGTTGACGTATCCGGCACTACGAAAGGAAAGGGGTTCCAAGGTGTGGTAAAGCGACACGGGTTTGGTGGTGGCCGCCGTACACACGGTGGACAGAAATCACCAGAACGTGGACCCGGTTCTATTGGAGCCACTGGCCCAAGCCATGTATTTAAAGGAACTCGCATGGGTGGTCGCATGGGTGGTGATAAAAAAACTGTTCAGAATCTTGAAATCGTTCACATCGATGCCGATGAAAGCATCATCTATATCCGTGGTGGTATTCCAGGACCTGCTGGATCTACAGTCGAGATTAATGGCGAGACGTACGCAACTAAAGAAACTGCTTAATTATGAAATCCTCTGTATACAACGTAGCTGGAGAGTCTGTCGAGACGCTTACACTGCCGGACCTTTTGTTCGGGCAGAAGCCTCGTGTTGATCTTCTTCACCGTGTTGTTACAGTGTCTCGCAACAATGCTCGTCAGCCAGTAGCGCAGACGAAGGATCGTCGGGATCGAGCCGGAGGTGGGCGAAAGCCATGGCGTCAGAAAGGAACAGGACGAGCCCGACATGGTTCGGTTCGATCACCAATTTGGCGTGGTGGTGGAGTTACATTTGGCCCAAGTAATGAACGTAACTTTGGTGGCAAGGTAAGCAAGTCAGAGCGACGTCAGGCGGTAATTTCTGCTCTATCAGGCAAGTATGATGACCGAGAAGTGCTGTTTGTTGACAAGCTTTCATTCAAGGAGCCGTCAGCAGCAGAGGCTCGAAAAATACTAACGAGCCTTTCCGAGGTTAAAGGGTATGCTCCGCTTGAGGATCGTCGCAACAAAGCTGCACTAATCATTCTTCCGGAAGCAGACGAGAATGTTGAGCTATCATTCCAGAACTTTGGAAATGTTCATGTGCAGCTGGCAAAAAATGTGAATGCGCTTGATTTATTGACATATAAATATACAATCATTGCTGAACCAGCAAAGGTGTTTGAAATATTAGAATCACGAGTTACGGCTAAGACCACTTAATTATGGCTTTATTTGGAAACAAAAAAAATAAGAATGCAGAAGAAGTAGTTCAGAATGATTCAGTCTCTGAAGAAGAGAACGATGAATCACAGGCTGTAACTGCCACCAAGCCAGCCAAGCGAGTTGATAACAGCCGTCATGATGTTTTAGTGCGACCACGAGTAACAGAGAAGGCGACCTACATGACTGATGATGGAATTTATGCATTTGTTGTAAAGGCTGGTGCAAACAAGTCTCAGATCAAAAAGGCAGTAAAGGATGTCTACGGCGTTGATGTGATTAAGGTGCGAACCGTTACACTTCCGGCCAAGAAGGTATCTCCTCGATCACGCCGAGCAAAGCCTGGAACAAAGGGTGGTCTAAAGAAGGCCTACGTACACCTAAAGGAAGGTGATTCAATCGAGCTAATGTAAATTTTATGAAAGACCCACGACCAACAACACCATCGCAGCGACACACGCGACTTTCTGATCACAAGAAGTCGGTAACTCGCTCTAAGCCACACAAGAAGCTTACGAGCTCACGTAAGGGTACTGGTGGCCGTGGAAATACTGGAAAGATCACAACTCGTCACAAGGGTGGTGGACACAAGCGACGTGTGCGAACAATCGATTTCTCACTTCGTGACAAACAGGACATTCCCGCAAAGGTCGAGTCTATTGAGTATGACCCGAATCGGTCCGGGTATCTTGCACTACTACTCTTTGCTGATGGAGATCGTCGCTACATGTTGGCTCCGCAGGGGCTATCAGTCGACGACGAAGTATCCATTGCTGAGGAGACAGAGGTAAAGCCCGGTAACCGACTGGCACTTAAAAATATTCCAGTAGGAACAAGTGTTTTTAATATTGAATTAAAGCCGGAGGGTGGCGGAAAGATTGCTCGCTCAGCAGGAAACAGCGCCGAGGTATCCGCAAAAGGAAAGAAGTATGTAACCTTGAAGATGCCATCAAGTGAGATTCGCAAGGTGTCACGAGAATGCTTTGCATCTGTTGGTGCTGTATCTAACCCAGAGCATCGTCAGCGTGTTATCGGAAAGGCGGGACGAAACCGATGGCTTGGAAAGCGTCCAACCGTTCGTGGTCAGGCCATGAACCCGGTAGATCACCCACACGGAGGAGGAGAGGCGCACCACACCCGTGGTACTAAGCGCGAGAAGACATATACTGGTCGGCCGGCCGGAAAGGGTCAAAAGACCCGCAATCGCAAGAAGTACTCAGACAAGTTGATTGTTTCTCGACGTAAGAGCAAGAAGAAGAAAAAGTAGCTCACACTACTATTTTGTTTCGGCACAAAAAGGCGCCCAGCGGGCGTTTTTTTTCATATCTCAGTCTCGTACTTCCGAAGCCCGAACAAAACAGAGGGCCTTGCTCGAATGTTTAAAGTCGCCTCTACTGGTGATTTCCATAAAAAGAAAACCCGCATGTTTAATAACATGTGGGTTTTTTATTGAGTTATATTAACTCCTTGTTTTTGTTCTGAAAATACGCAGGCCTGCGTATTTTCCGTTGGCTTCTTTTTTCTCCCAGCCAAGATCAAGCCCAAAGTTCCGAAAGTGCGTCTGTAGCAATGAGCTAATGCTG
>Ga0136601_1000988_pt1 | contig 10144 bp, 8 predicted proteins | sample AntRauMFilla2699_FD_181020 | JGI IMG/M metagenome (GOLD analysis project Ga0136601, IMG submission 181020) | Saline lake microbial communities from Rauer Islands, Antarctica - Metagenome Filla 2 #699 | ecosystem: Environmental > Aquatic > Non-marine Saline and Alkaline > Saline | place... | reverse complement strand
GCTCGAGCTATTGCTCTCACCCCTTTCTCTTTATTAATAAAACGCTCAATGCTGCGACGCTCGCAATACTCTAAATGTTTCATTGTTTTCTAATTTAGAGTGTTCGGTTTCAAAGGTCAATTGGGATACATGTGTGTTATATTGAAATTGTTGTGGTAAGCTTGTTTGTATGAATTTGTACCAAAAACTCACATATTATATTAAAAATTCATTTCTTGGTTCAGTTGTTTTAGCTATCGCAATGTTTTTTGGGTTAACAGACACAGACCAATCAGTCACTGATATCTACCAGGATGGATCTATCATTAAAGCTGCTCACGCTAGTGATAACAATGGCGGAGGTGGCGCAGGTCGCGGAGGTGGCTGTAGTAGTTCAGGGTGTAGTTGCGGTGGGTGTGCAAGTGGTGCAGGAGGAGGTTGTGCGTGTCAGGGTTAAAAGTATAACTATTAGATTCAAATCGCATGCATTATTTTACTACAACTACGGTTAAATACATTATAATTTTAGTAATATTTTGTATTTTTGTAGTAACTGGCTTAACATTCATGTCTAACCAAACTGGTATTTTCTTATCTGAGCAACCTCAAGACAGCGCACCAGAACCTGAGCTACCTCAAGACAGCGCACCAGAACCTGAGCTACCTCAAGAGGATCCGTCTGGAACAGTTTCAGAAAGTTTTGTACAAGATACGGCTGAGTTTGGTGCATTGCTACAATCTGGAGACACGGATGCGGCATTATTAGCTGCATAAAATCTACTCCGTAATAGTGAATCAGACAATGAACGTGGACGTGCAACACTATCTCTAGCACTCGTAGAGAAAGAAACTGACATAGTTCAGGCAACAGAACGTTTTAAACAAATCTCATCGAATGAAGCGTTTCACCCAGTAACACGATCATTTGCGATGTGGTATGCACTCGAAGCCTATTTTGGTACTCGTGACGTAGATTTTGCTGCTGAGCATATTTATACCGGTCCAATGTGGGAGAGTTTTGTTGAAGAAACGTACGCAGATGACCCGGAATTACAATATCGCGTGGCCGCCACAAATGCTCTACGTGCATCGCTTGATCAAGTGGTACTTTTGCAATCAACAATGCGATTAGCTAATGAGACTGTAGTCTTAACAACGTATGATCGGTTTTCAGAAGCAGAGAAAGTTGAGATTGCAACTGAAACACAGGAGTATATTAGCTTAGGCGATAGTCTTTTGGATGATGTAGAAGGTAATTATTACTACGAAGGTACTGGTCCTTATGTGTTAGTCACGGCTCTTAATAGTAAAGCTTTAGCGTTAGATACGCTTTATTCTGGAGGTTACGAAGATGATATAACTTTGGTTACAGATACCTATACAGAAGCAATCTCAGTAATCGTTGACTACAATATGCAAAGTGTTCATAAATACTTCACCCGCTACAATTATGCTGATTTTCTCGCTCGTAACAATATTGCAGCAAACGAAACTACGATAACTACTGTCTTGTCACCCATGGTTGATTTAAATCAAACTGACAATGTGGCCCAGACATTTTTTATAGATCGCCTGGATGATAAACAAGAATGGAACCGTAGTGATCGTTTTACTGGTCACCCAGAAACAATGCGAAATATTGCTGAAGTATCTCCAGAATTTGCCTTAGCGCTACAAGAAGCTGGAGCAAACGTTCAAGAACAGTAACAGCAGAATAATAGATACATACGCCATGAATCAAAACGCTCTTCAAAAACTACATGATTTTAGTAAAAGCTACTATAACCCAGAAAACCAGTCATCGTATAAATTTACCATCAACGATCAGATAACTAGCTTCTACAAAGAATATGCTCGCTTTCCCATTGTATCCCTTCCACCTGCTGATGCAGAAACCAACTTAGCAACGCTGATAGTGAACCGTGCTTCAGAGCGTACATACTCGGACTTAGGTCTTACATTGCAGGAGTTGTCTAATTTGCTACAGTATAGTTGTGGCGAGTTCACTCGGTCTGACGGGTTTGTACATAGAGCGCAACCCTCAGGTGGGATTTTATACCCAATTGAGGTGTACCCAATAGTACGATTTTCAGCCAGTCCCGAACTTGTTCCTGGTGTTTACCATTACAATGTAAAATCACATACACTTGAGTATATGTGGCAAAATGATAATGCTGGGGTTGTTTCAGATCATCTTGTGCAGCATGACTGGGCAGTAACCGCGAGCGTGATGCTGGTTATGACTTCAGTGTTTTGGCGGAGTCAGTATAAGTATAAAGATAGAAGCTATCGATATATCTGTATGGAAGCGGGTGCGATTATGCAAAATGCTTATCTGTATGCAAGTGATTCCGATTTAAAAGTGGTTGGATATGGGGGAATTAATGATGATGTTGTTGAGCATTTGCTGCGCCTAGATACAAAGATTGAGTCAGTGTTGAGTGCCATTTTGGTCGGTAAATAAATTCATGGGCAAGCATTATATCACCCCAAAAGCATTATCTGAGTACGTGAATGTTTTGCAGCACGTTCAACACTCACGAGTGGTTAATTTTATAATATGGGTACTCGAACGTATTGCACAGGTACTTGGATATCCTATTTACATTGGTTTACCTGAGGAGCTAGCCGAACTAAAAGAAAAACCTGAAGCGTTGCGAGCTATGCGCATCGTAAAACGTCTGCAGCAAGCGGGTTATATTTCCAGTTCAAATTTTTACACCTCAGGATATCCAGATGAACCTCCATCAAAGTTACTGATTCACACGTTACGTCAAACTGCAGGCATAGGTTGGAACGGAAAAGCAGCGCATACGAGTGATTTCTCATATTTACAATGGCCAGCTCTAGGAGAGGCGGTTGAGCGCTACTGCTTGCAGCACACCTTTTACAGAGAAAAAGAACTCGTTTTTTCCAGCTATGCGTCTTTGAATAAGCCAAAAGCTGATATATTCAACATTTCTGGTTTTTCAAAAGAAGAAAAGTCCAATAACAAATCTTCTAACACACTTGACTATGATACACATAGCAAATTTTTGTGGGTACCAGCCGTAGATGCAATTAGTAGAAATACTGTATATGCTCCGTGGCAGTGGTTCTCTTTTGCAAAAATTAGTTCGATATTACATAAAGAAAATTCACAAACAGACAATGAACCGTTACTGTCTCCGCCAATCAGCTCTGGTGCAGCCGCTGGCCAAAATAAGCAGGATGCTATCCTCACTGGTTTGCTTGAAGTAATCGAACGTGACGCGTTTATGATTTACTGGTTACAGCAATTAGGGGCCCATCGTATAGATCTTACCACTATTGTCAACAAAGAGGTGCAGTCACTGATAAAATTAGCTACTGATTATCATTTAGAGTTACACGTACTGTACCTTGAGACTGATGCTCCGGTACACACTTTGTGTTTGGTAATTCTGGATAAAACAGGATGTAGTCAGGCTGTGAGTGTTGATGCGAAATCGGGGTTTGACGTAATTAGCATTATAGCTGATTTATTACAAGATCAGCTAGCGCAGCATGGTGCTTTACACGAGCATTGGGAATACAATCCTGACCTTCGTAACGTACCAGTATCAGAACTGTGTTTGCAAGAACGCATGCTATATTGGCATAGACCTGAAAGACTTGAAGATATTTCTACGTTCATATCGGGGCCATACTACTCTATAGACGAATTACCTAGCTACAATGTAGAAGCAGACACGGAGGCGCGGTTACAACATTTATACTCGTGGTGTAAGAAAAACAAATATCCAGTATACTATCGAGAAATAATATCTCCCGAGTTGAAACGTCTTACTGAAGGAATGTCTGTGGTGACTGTGCGTGTTCCAAATCTACAACCCTTATACCTAAAAGAAAAGTTAAAAGCAACCGGTGGCAGTCGGTTGCAAGCAGTTCCTGTTAGTGTCGGGTATCAGTCACAGTACGGTCCTGATAGCGGATATTGTAAAATTCCTAGTCCGTTTGTGTAGCACTTAACGCTCACACTTTAATTGTTTAATGGAATAGACGTCCTGCAGATTCTTTTGACGATACATTCAAATACTCAGTTTAATTACTTCCAATTAGTGTTTGGTTGAATGTAAGAGTTGTTAGCATGTTTTATAGACGTCACTTCTCTTAAACGTGGTAACATTATTGTAATAGACGTGTGTTATGAAGCATGCTTATGTACTAATTTTAACTAGCGGCACTTTGTTTGCAGTCAGTTTTGTGGGGTGGATTCTACAACGAAACACTATTTATTCAGGTACTACAGAAGTATTCTACGCGTTGTCAGTGCCATTACCATCAGAAATAGCAGGTAATCATTTTGCGCTTGGGGAGTACTACTTTAATCAGCCACCGTACGATTTGGGTAGTTACGATCTAGAGAAAGCGGAACATCATTATCAACAATCAATCTTGGAAACTATTGGGGGCTCACAATCGGCCCCGCTACACGCTTGGTATCAATTAGCACGGGTTGACTTTGTACAAAATAAGCTTACTGGAGCCATTGCCAAGCTGCAAGAACAGCTCAATCTGTACGGGGATGCTGTTCCACAGGCATACTATATGCTGGGTTTATCCTACGGATATCTGGGTCTTGAGACAGATGATCCTGAAGATTGGCAGCGGGCCGAAGACAACTTTATTAAGTTTATGGAATATGCTCCTCAATCTCCTTGGCCCAAAGTAGATCTAGCATGGGTGTACTTTTCGCAAGGAAAGTATGAAGATATGATCCCAGTTTTAGAAGCAGGTTTAGCGGCCAATAACGATCAAGCTTGGCTGTTAAACGCTTATGGATTGGCTTTATTCAATCTTGGTGAGACAGAGGCAGCTCGACAAGCTTTGTTGCGTGCGCAGCAATCATACAAAACGCTCTCCGTTGATGATTGGCGAGTAGCATATCTAGATAGCCATCCAGGCACATGGGATAGAGGGTTTAGCGAGTTTGGCGAGATGATAGAGTACAATCTTCAATTGACTACGCGTAAAGAGTAATCTTTGTAGCGCGTCAGCATTTCTTGATTGGAACAAACGCCGTTTGTGTAACATGTATGTTGGTAGCGACAACCCAACCACTGTGTCTACCAAAGCGTTTTGTTTAAAGCTGGCTTATTGTACGCGTATTTTCTCTCTGCGTTAGTTACTGATAATCTCAAGCTAACAACAGTAGGTAGTCATCCTTTAGTAATATTGGTCAATATGTGTTTGCATACTGACAATGATAGAATGTACTACATGTCACACTTTTTTTCTACGTGGCGAGTATATTGGATTGCTGGAATTGTCTCTTTTCTTTTTTTTGCTCTGGAGGCAATTCTACTGCTTGCGCTTGATGTGGCGACAACCTACTTTCAAGCGCAACTGATTATTGCCACCAGCCTCTTTGGCTTGCTGCTGGGGACTATTCCAGCTGCCCGAGCTTCTCAGACAAATTGTATTGTGTATACACGCTACTGTTTGTATATGGTGTGGACGTTGCCATTACTTAGTCTCGGACTAGTTTTGATAAGTTTTGCCTATCCGCTTATCGCAACTATCGGCCTGCTGTTGGTGTTTGCTCCGCTGGGCTTTGTTGTTAGTGCGCTATATCGGTTTGCATCACCGTGGTTGCTGTATGCCAGTGAGTTGCTGGGCGCAGTCTTGGGTCTGGGATATTTTATAGCTGCAGTACCGTATCTACGCAGTGAAAATGCACTGATTGCTTTAAGCACTGTCGCCGCTGTGAGCGTGTTGGTTATCCTGCGAACGCACGTACCCCGACCAGCAGTTGTAATCTTGATCGCAGTGGTACTAGCGAGTGGAACTGGTCTGGTGTCAAATATCTATAATCACCATGTCAATCTCCTGATTCATACGCTATGCCCAGCCAATCAAGTGGATGAAGTGTATACAGCCAACAAGGTTTTTTGTACTGATGAAAGAGGTACCCCCTACGAACTAGAGCTGTCTTTAGGAAGCCTACAAAACCGCATTGACATATATCGCTTGTCTAATGACGGGTTTTACTTCACTTCGTACTCCGGTATCAGAAATGATGTTATTCAACCTTTTCCCGTTGACCACTACACGCAGGACGCCCGGATAGTCGGTGGTCTAATCGAGAACCCCACAACACTGATAATCGGTGCCGGGGCTGAAGGAGTAGCAAAAGTAGCCAAAGCCAACGGAGCTACCGACATAACGATAGTAGAAAATAACCCGGCTGTGCTCAAAGTGTGGGATAAAAATCTACCGTATGCTGATCTGGCGTATTATCCGTTTGCGGACACCAACATTGTTTTAGAAGATGGCAGATCATTTGTAGCCAATACAGATACTACCTATGACATCATTACCATGATGAATACCCATCGGTCACTGCACGTAGCGCAGTTTGGTTTTCCAAATTTTATACATACCAAGGAAGCGTACGCCACGTATTACGATGCCCTGACTCCAAATGGGTTCCTCACGATTGAAGAGGTGAGCGACAAACACGCGGGCGACGAAGCTATTGCCCAGGCAGTAGCTACTGTGCTTACCATGCTCCAAGAACAGGGAGTTTCTGACCCCCGCCAACACGTGCTCATGTATCAATGGGGTGGCGCAACAAAGGATTGGCCAGTTCCAACCACATCAGATCTACTCTACTCACAGCTGGTTGTAAAAAAAGAACCGTGGTCACCAGCAGATTTAGCTGCCTTTCGTGACTGGGCGGCTGCTTCACAGCGGACCGAAGACTTCATGAAGCCAGCTAATATGACGTTCTACCACACTCTATGGTCGCCGGACTTTGGACATAATTCTGATATCGCTACATCATCAGTATTGACGCAGCCATTCACCGAAGATTTTTCGCAACAGAAAATCCTGACTGACCTCGCTCCATTTGTTGCCGGATTGAGTTCGGTTGATAGAAAACTCGTAACTGTATTTTTGGTTGCCAGTGTCGGGTTGTTTGGAATATTTGTCGTTTGGTATCGTCGGTATTCAGTTGATTATACGGCGAGTTGGCTCTGGTACTTCTTTTTGATTGGGGTAGGGTACATGGCAGTAGAGATGTTTTTATTGCTATGGCTTCAGTTGTATTTGGGATCTATTTTTATAACCATGGTGGTCGTGATTGGTGGACTATTTACCTCTTCGGCCTTGGCCAGTTTGTACTACCATAAAACCGACTTCTCCATAAACAATTTGGTACTACGGAGTGTTCTATTGATTGCGTTGTTGGGTGTAGCTCTGTACTTCCCGTGGTCTGTTCCGAGCTTTGCTTTAAACGTACTGTTGAGTACCCTTATGGTGACTGGGGTGGGGGTATTGCTGGCGCCATTCTTTCCGTACGCTATGCAACGAGCCGAGAAATGTTCGTGGCAGTATGCCCCAATCTTGTTTGGTATTAATGGCGTCGCCCTAGCAGCAGCAGTACCGGCCACACTTATACTGGTTAGCTATACGAGCTTTGTTGTATTATTGATTAGTACTGCTGTGGTATATGCAGTAGCCCTAATTGCGCTACGATGCACCAAAACACTATCATGAGGCATTTCTCGGTCCGCATGTTTGTCAGTATCGGTGTACTACTCATTTTGCTGGTGGTGTTACTGGTACAAAATCGTGTGATGGTGGCTACGTGGTGGTGGAATACAACCCATACGCTGCCCGAAGTAGCACTTTTTGTGAGTCAAGATACAAATTTAGGAGTCCAAATGGCGGATTATTACTTTGATGCGGGTTGGGTGCAAGTAGCGTATGACATAAACCGAGCAGAGCGCTTATACAAGCAAGTCCACTCGATTGACCCGACAGTTGCGTGGGTGTGGTACCAAAAAGGTCGGATTGCCTTTTTACGCAGCGAGTATGAGAAATCTCTCGAGTATTTACAGATCTATCAAGATATGACACCAGAAGTCAAACCCAAAGCGCTTTATCTGCAAGGAGTGGTCCAAGGATTCGCTGGTCGACCGAACGTAGCTCTGCAGACGCTCAAGACGTACTATGAGTATGATAATACTAGTTGGTACATCTACAATAATTTAGCCTGGGTATACTTCCAACTGGGGCAATTCGATGACATGAACATTATCAGTGCGACTGGTCTAGAAATGCACCCAGATAACCCTTGGCTGTTGATGAATCGCAGCTTGGCTCTATATAATTTAGGGCAGACCGAGCCAGCCAAAACCTTTATTAACCAATCATACGAACAAGCAGCACGACTTTCTAAAGTAGATTGGAGCACCACCTACCCAGGGAATGATCCCGCCGTTGCCTCTATGGGACTGGCCGAGTTCTTAACTGTGGTTGCAGCAAACCGGAATCTTATCAACACGACCGAATAAATTATGTGTATAATAGATTATAATTCAAAATATGAGTGAATCTATAAAACGAAGCACGAGCGTCGGGTCAATTATCGCGTATGGAATTGCTATCGCATTTTTTGCGCTAGCTATTTTTTTTAGCATGTCTGCTAGTTCCCAAGAACAGGCGTTTATCTCGAGCGAATTAGGAGTGGCAACCCTCTCGCCAAACGGCCCTTCCGGTGGAATGTTAGTTGCGGCCTCGGGTTGTAGTGGTGTGGAAGGTGGATGCCCACCCCCTTGTAGTGGTATGGAAGGTGGATGCCCAACCCCAACCCCAACGCCTGGCACCTGGAATGTCGGCCCTTGGGGTAGTTGTAATAGAACCGCTTGCGGTACTGTCGGTACTCAATACCGTACAGTCACTTGCCCGAGTGCAGCAGGCTGTTCTGGTTCCCCACCTGCGAGCTCCCAAAGCTGTACCAATGCAGCGTGTGCACCGTTAGGTACCTGGCAAACCGGACCTTGGAGCTCTTGTTCCGGAGCCTGTGGTACCACTGGTACCCAAACACGTACAGTCACTTGCCCGAGTGCAGCAGGCTGTTCTGGCACCGAGCCTGCGAGCTCCCAAAGCTGTACCAACGCTGCCTGTCCACTTGGCACCTGGCAAACTGGTCCTTGGGGTTCTTGTTCCGGAGCGTGTGGTACCACTGGTACACAAACACGTACAGTCACTTGCCCAAGTGTCTACGGCTGTTCTGGCCCAGCCCCTGCAAGCTCCCAAAGCTGTACCAGCGCCGCCTGTCCACCAACTGTCAACCTCAGTGCCCAAATTTTGCCTGGCACAACAAGCTACACGAGTCCATCGATTTACATCACTCCAGCTGATGATCTAAGATTGACGTGGACTAGTAATGCCGTCTCTTGTACAAAAAGCTTCGTAGGTGGAACTGCAAGTTCTGACTCACATGATGTGACACCAAACCTGGATCCAGGTGGTAGCAGACTCTACACTGTTACTTGTGAGAACAGCGCTGGAGATACAGCATCTGATAGTATTATTGCTCGCGTACCAAACATTCTCGTCAATACGCTTGAAATAAATCCTTCAGTAGTACGGTCTGGTGAAAAGGCTATGGTAGAGTGGAATCTGCGGTTAGATGATTCTCTCACCGCAACACCTAGTGGTGTCTTCACCCCATACAGTTACTCGTGTGAAATCAACGGAGCAATCCCTAGCCAGCCGTATATCTTTGACGCGGCAGATAGTAGCGGTAATGGTTCTGTAGAGACTAGAGTGTTAACTAGCCAAAGTATAGCAGCACTGCGATGTAGTACTTTTGTCCAAGATAGCGCAACCGTCGAAGTCGTTCCAAGTTTTGAAGAAATCTAATCAACAGACTCAAAATAACCAGCAACAAACCGGCCCATAAGGCCGGTTTTGGTTATTGTTGTGTGACGAGCTAAGTATATTAAAGTCGAGGTGAGATATAGTTGCAGATAAGAAATGAATACTGCTTGTGAATAAAAAATAAAATACCCACTGAAAGCATAACTAAGTACTACAACTTTGGTTTTAATAATATGGCCACAACCCCGTTAGGTAAAGCTGCTCTTGAAAGTGAGTCTGAAAAGGTTGCTAAAGCAATCGAAGATGGTTCTCTAATTGCTATCCCGGCTTGGGTACTGACTACAGACGCCTTAGTGGCGGTGACCATTCTCACTATCATCGAAGTGCTTGGTGGTTTTTTATCAACCTACCGAAAAGCGTTCAAATTCCCGCACGAAGAGTCCATTCTAGCTTTTGGTTTAACTATTATTAAATACGCCCTCGCCTTGGCCGCCATGCAGGTTTATTCACTGACGACCGTTTTGTTCCC
>Ga0136601_1000987_pt1 | contig 10151 bp, 10 predicted proteins | sample AntRauMFilla2699_FD_181020 | JGI IMG/M metagenome (GOLD analysis project Ga0136601, IMG submission 181020) | Saline lake microbial communities from Rauer Islands, Antarctica - Metagenome Filla 2 #699 | ecosystem: Environmental > Aquatic > Non-marine Saline and Alkaline > Saline | place... | reverse complement strand
GGGTGAGTAATTCTGCACATTAGAAAAGCCCCGTAAGGGGTTTTCTTGTGTGAGCTTGGCAGACATAGCTTTACGGTAGTAAAGCGTGATGCGACTCGAAGCCCGATTGCGCTAGATTGTAAGCGAAGCGCAGTAATCTGGCCAATTGGGGTACTGAATCTGTAAGATTCGAGTCCTCGTCGGTGCAGGTTAGTCACTTTGTTCAAAGTGGGTTCGAGCTTCGTGTAGTAATTCTGCACAAATTGGCCACCCCTTATGCATAGCATTAAGGGTGTTGCCATTTGTAGTCTTCAACCAGGACACATTCAGAATTTTTGAGTGGACTATGGCATTAAAAGAATGAGAGAAGCTGGGATTTTGCCGCTGAAAAGTCGCTCCAGTTACCCAGAGCGACCCCGTCGAAGTGGACGTTCAGCGTTGCTGATTCTCGGCATGCAGACGTTTACGGACTTCGTTGAAGACGGCGATGCGAGCAGGATGTCTGTCGCCGAGACTTTTCTAATATGCTGTACAGGTAATTATGAAGTAGCAGACACGTTTGTTACTATAATGAATGTGAAAATATTGACGTTTAATACTGGTCTACTCGAACTCTCTCTCGGCCCCCTGCACTTTGATGTGGTGCCATTTGTAGATGAGCGGGCAAATTTCTTGCCTGAAGCCTTACGAAGAAGTGGAGCAGATGTAATTTGCTTACAAGAGGTGTTTCGTCTTGAAGATATGGAACGGTTACGTACCCTAGCTGATATATATCCATATATTTATGTCTATGAACATAAAAATATCACCAAGCGCAGCGGACTTTGTATCTTGTCCAAATACCCATTTTTAGTGAAGGCTGAAATGCGCTTTAGAACCTCAGGATTAGAGAAATTTGTTCGTAAAGGAGCGGTAAAAATCCAGATTACTGATGGTTTGTATGCTGGTATTGAGGTAGTAAATGCGCATTTCCCGTACGGCGGCTACGGCTCCTATTCACAGACATTACCAAGAACGGTAAAAATGAGGGCAAAAAACATTAGACATTTACACAAAAAAATTCATTCTGAAACCAATACAACAATAGTAGCGGGAGACTTTAACTTTGGACCAACTGTCTCACCGGAAAACTTTCGGTTAATTAAGTCATTGGGATATGAACAAGTATCGAACGGAGAAATTACATGGGATGTAGAAAATCCATTAAATTTAATGTTTCCAGCTTCAGTATCAAAGACAATTGATCATATTTTCGTAAATAAAAAAAGAGATTTTGAATTCAGTGTCCTGCAAAGTATTCGCGTGTTTGATACAGAGATAGAACATAATGGCGTGTCGTTTTTTCTCTCAGACCACTTTGGAGTCATGTGCGAAATAGAACTATAATAGCTATAATGTACACAAATTAATTTCTATGGAACTTTCTGAGCGTTATATCCAAAAGTTTGAAGATGAGGGCTTTACTTCAGTGTATGAATGGCAAGACCCGGCCGGTACTGTCTATGATGAACACGCTCACGCTGGTCGGGTGTCTATTTTTGTGACTGATGGCTCGATCACTTTTACTATTGCGGGCAGTACTCGTCAGGTAAGCGCCAACGAGCGGTTTGACGTGCCGGTCAATACTCCACACAGTGCTGTGGTTGGCCCCGAAGGCTGGATCGCTATAGTTGGTGAAGAAATCGAAGGTGATTCATAAGTAAATGCGCTTTGCAGAAATGAGCCGTTGCCGTGCGCAACGGCTCATTTCGTTAGTAAATAGTAATTCTGGCTTGCCTCGTTGCTACTCTCCGGCTGGGCTGTAGACACTTCGTATATGCGTTTGTACACAATTATAGCCAGATCCAGACACCAATTGTCGAGGTGCCCCCTTCAGTATTATTATAGCTTTCTTTCTGGGTCTTAAGGGTGCAACAAGAGGTTATCTTGGATTAATTAGATATCATCCCCTCCCTATCCCCATTGGGAGGCGCCTTTGTCTAAATTGAACACTCGATATAGTATATAATATATAAACTTTGTACTAGTAATATATGGCCAGACACAAACAAATCGCCTATGAGGAAGCGATAGCGTTTCGCAAACGCGGCTTTACATACGCTGAAATAGCTAAGATCTGCAACGTATCTGTTGGTACGGTGAGTAATTGGCTAAAAGCCGAACCATTCTCACAGCAAGTAGCGGCAGCCAATACAAAGCGGGCCACGACCGAGAACGCCAAACGGCTAGCGAGTATCAATAAGGCGCGTCGCACCGAACGCAAAGGCCAGTATGCGGAAATCATGCGTCTGGCTGAAATTGAATATAATCACTATCGCACTTCCCCGTTATTTATGGCCGGATTGATGCTCTATATGACTGAAGGTGACCTTCAAAACGACCGCGTCATGCGTCTGACTACCAGCCGAGTCGACCTACAACTCATTTTTATACGCTTCCTGACTAGCTATGTAGGAGTTGAGAAGCACTCTATTCGTTTTTGGCTTCTCCTCTACCCCGATCTTAATGAAGTAGCTTGTATGAAGCACTGGTGTAAAAAAACCGGCTTGTCACCGGCTCAATTTTACAAGAATCAAGTGATACCAGGACGTAGCTCAAAACGTACGTTGCATTTTGGCGTTGGAAATACTATAATCGGCAGTACTCTTTTGAAGAAAAAGCTCATGAAATGGATTGAGCTAGCCACAAAAGAGCTAAAAAAGTAACAATTACATACCTTTGCGGCCATGGTTAAGTGGTATAACGGGTCCTTGCCAAGGATCAGTCGGGGTTTCGATTACCCCTGGCCGCACAAATTGCCCCGAAAGGGGCTTTTACTGCCTACTTATGCTGCCAGATGTTACTCAGCCCATCTTTCTTGATGGGCTAGTATCGTATCTGCACACTACTCTTCCCTTTACGACCAGTAGGACCATATCCGTAATCAAATAAGCGGCGACACTGAGATATTGCCGCCTTTTCACCGTAACATCCTCACGTTGTTACTAATTGGGCATAAACCCAACCCAAAGTGCTGCCTCGGCGCAAAAAATGCCCAGAATGACCAGGAGCCTGTTCATTATCCCTGGATGTGAATTGTTATCGCCACATGCAGTTATGCAAGGTTTATATCACCAGCACTATTGCTGCTGACAAATTGGCTGTCTACAGCAGTTCCGGTAAGAAAATCACCGCATCCCAGCTACGGCAGCAGTTGGGATTGTAAAGAGAGATACTTTGCGGAATAAATGAACGCCCCTTTGTTCTGTCTAGTCTGCAATATACATACTATTTAATACAATGTACCATATCGATATAAAAGGGCATAAAAACTTGAGTTACTATATAAGTCGCAAACTGTGCATAAGTGTCTAATAGGTGGATAAAAGACAATAGTAAAAGACAGATAGCGTTTATGAATATGGCTTAAAATATAGGTTTAGCATTAAAATCTGTTAATAACACACCATGTACCACGTTTCACGTGGCACGCAGTCAATATGTTGCACGTGCAACGTTGTATACCCAGGTTACCTCTATATGCTTGGCGTGAAGTTAAACGCCCTTTTGTACCAGTTGCACATCAAACCAGACTGGCTGCACAGCATTTTTTGCCTGCAAATAGCACTATTCTGCTAATTTGACCGGTATGCCTATGCTAAAATGTTACACATGGAACAAAATGCTGGTAAAAAGTCACAAAATAAGCAAATCGGTGTTTGGGGCGAACAGATTACTGCCAATTACTATAAAAAGGATGGTTTCCGTATCCATGATATGAATTATTTGAAACCGTGGGGTGAAATTGACGTCATTGCCGAAAAGGCACACAAAATCCATTTTATAGAGGTAAAAACTGTTTCATATGAAACAAAAGCCGATTTAGAACGAGCCGTTGCACATGGAACCTGGCGCCCGGAGGAGAAGGTGACTGACTTTAAGATAAAAAAGTTGTCTCGAGCAATCGAAAGTTGGCTACAGGAAAGTAAATGGACAGGAGATTGGCAAATTGACGTGTCTGCAGTACGTATTGTACCACGTGAAACATATGCTGCTATAAATATACTTGATAATGTTGTGTTGTAGGCGTTGCACGTGCAACTGGCGATACTCTAATTCCAATTAGATATATTTTAATCTCTACATACGTGAACTATTAGTATGTTTTGTCGCACGAAGGATGTATTTACATAAGTTACACGTGTAACAGATAGTGGTTATGCGTAGCGCAGGGCATGTTAGATATCGACTTTTTCTGACAGTGACGAGCCGTTTTCTGTAGTATTTGGAAGTTTTCCGTGAAAACGCTAGTAATACGTTACACGTGCAACGTTTGGTGGCAGGCCATGCTAATATGTAGCCATGAAAATAACGATAACTGGACGATCTAGTAATTACCAGCGAGTCATTGAGGCGTTTGCTGCTATTGAAGCAATGGGGTATGAGGTAGCATTTCGCTGGACTGATTTACCGATGATTAAGCCATATGCTGAAAATCAGAATAAAGCAGGGGAGTATGCAGTGAATCAAATCGGAGGAATTATTGAATCTGACGTATGTATAGTATTTGCGCATCATGATGGGACTGGAGTGTTTACGGAGTTTGGTGCTGCGCTATCTCTAGCGCAGTTACACGGGAAACCAGCTATATATGCGATTGGGGATGACAGTACTCAGGCAGCTGCCATGTTTCACTATCACCCCTTGGTTCAGTGGAGAGCCTCGCTGGATGAGGTATTGGCGGAGATTAGTGCTGTTTAGATAGGGTTCGTACTGAAGTTGTTGATTTTTACATACAGTGCCTGCCTAGAGCTGAGGGCCTGGTTTGTGCAAATAATGAATACACTAAACAAAAGCAGCCCTCGCATTTTTATTGGAAAGGTGATATATTCTGAGCACTTTGGCGGCAAAAGTTGCTAAAGTGTTTGACGGGCAGGGTGTATGTAAGCATACAACCTCTCTTCCTTCGGTGATAATTTTGGCGTTTGAAACAAAAGTGTTTATTTTGAACTCACACCAAAATTACCGCGCTCACTCATCGGGGTGTAGCATAGTGGTAGTGTACACGGTTTGGGACCGTGTGGTCCGGGTTCGATTCCCGGCTCCCCGACAAATAAGAAAACCGGCGTACGCCGGTTTTCTGGTATGTAGTATTAGCTATTTTGTATAAGAAAAACGTTGCCAGCTAAGCCGGCAACGTCACCCCAAAGATGAGGATTTATGCTTTAGTGAGCCAGATGGCAGCCGCGTCGTCCGGCCAGCCACCGCTAGCTGGAAAAGGGCGCACTCCTGGCCACGCATCCATGCAAAGAGGGTCTTGCCTCCCGAGTCTGTCCATCGCTTTTTCTGTTTCTGCCCACGTCTGTTGTAGGGTAGACGGTGCAAAGCCGTCACTGGCCAAGATAATCTGGCTAGCGTTGGACAGCACACAGTAAGTTCCAATCTGACGTTCAGGAACTGACTGCCCATCAATGACACCATAGCCGAAGTCTGGGGCCGGCGAGTTGGTAAAGTTTGGTTGCCACTCTCGAGTGAGGGTGTCCATGAACGCTTGAGTCGGATCATCTTCCTGTAGGTGTTGCGTTTTTACGCCCATGTCGAGGCATTCCTGCAGTATTTTTGCTCGTAGCGCGGACTTTTTCTGGTCCACCGCTAGTTCGCCGTCATATATGGTTCTATCCACCTTATATGGACCATCACCAACGCGAATGATGAGGCCTGGTCGCGGTAAGAAGGCAACAAAGGTGCAGGCCGGGCGACCAATAGGCTGGCTCCGGAACCCTTCCAGCTCATTTTGCAGGGCCTGGGAAATTTCCATCACAAACTGATTGGCGGTGGTGAAATTTTGCGCTGCCTCCAGCATTGTCAGTGCAGTATGTTCTGCAGCAAATCGACCTGGAGTGTAGCCGTCAAGTCTCGGTACGTCAGTACCGGGGTTGATCCCGGCCGAGACGCCATCAATTACGGCGTAGATGTTTGTGTCAATGACCAATACATCTTCTGGACCACGGGCGGGGTTTTTGGGGCGGATGATTGTTTCTGTAACGTTCCATGTCGGCACGATAATTCTCCTGATTTGTTGTGCGCAGTGCGTCTGCAAAGATAATGCCACAAATAACAGTGAAAAGAAATACTGTAACTATGTAGGTATTTCGTTAGTACTAAATAAGAGACGTGAAATAACAATCGGTAAAAGAGAGGAAAAAAGATGTCGAAAAAAGATTTTGCCGAACGGGTGCTGGAAGCACGCTTGGACAAGCTTATCCTAGACCTTGATTTTTGCTTGTTTGACACCGATTCGATGCGCCGGCCGCTCGGACCAGTGTTTGAGCGTTTCTTCTCTGGCCATGATTTTTTCAGTCGGCTTGAGATGAAAGGGCTGATTGATCAGGCCTGGAGTACTGCGCCGCACGACTTGGTGAAGCGGCTGGAGATGCCGGACGCGCTGGCGCTGACCTTCCTGGATTTTTATCGGGGTTTGCAAGTACCGGCAGAAGCTGTCTTGTACGCTGATGTACAGGAGTGCTTGACCGCGTTACAGGCACGCCGGGCGAAGATGTTCCTTGTTTCTAAGGGTATCGAATCTTTTCAAGCAGCCAAGGTGGCGCATTGCGACATCGGTGAGTTCTTTGCTGAAGTGGTGTATGTCGGGCCGGATTCTGCTCGAGCGATCAAGCGTGAGGCCATGCAGGATATCTTCAGCCGGCACCGACTTAACCCAGCCGATGTCTGGGTGGTGGGTGACAGCAAAGATGAATTGTCAGCGGGGCAGGCCTTAGACGCTACGACAGTGCAGACACTGCGGCCCGGCATCAAGCGGCAGCCGGCACATCATCATGTAACTGATTTGCATGAATTGGTTAAACTGCTTCAAGGTCGCTAAGCAAGGTTGAAGAACATCAAGGGGGCAAGCCTAAGCTTGCCCCCTTATATTGCTTCAGTTACGTATGTAACTGGTCAAGCTCAGTTAAAAGCTTTAATCGATTGCGCGCTTTATCCAGATTCTGTCCATCGTAGCGGGTTTTAAAATATATTTCGCCAGCCAAGTAGTCAGTCAGAAAACGCACTGTAAGCATGTAGCACATGACTTTTCCGGCCAGTGGCATCAGTGCTTTTTCTGTCTCACTCAAGGTGTCGCGAAGTCCTTCGTGGTAACCAGTCATGATTGCTTCGTAATAGGCCGCATTCACTACCACCTTGTCTAGATCTGTTTCATCTTCAAAGGCACTCGCACCAAACATCACCAGGTCACCTAAATCAGAATAAAAATAGCCCGGCATAATGGTATCTAAGTCAATAATCGCTTTCACGGTCGGCTGGCCACCGTGAAAAAGGAGGTTGTTGAGCTTGGTGTCATGGTGGTGAATGCGAACACGACAGGTTTGATTTTTGATACTAGCCCGATACTGTTCGCCGATGTAGCGGTAGTTTGCTAATTCGCTTATCACTGCCTTGGCCTGGACTAACCGATCTTCCGTGGCTGATTGTAAGACGTCCGTCAATTGGGTTTCATAACGGCTAACATTATGAAAATATGGGATAGTTTCTTGTAGTGCATCGGTTGGTAATGCACTGAGTCGGTTGGTGAAAGAGGCGAAGGCCAGGGCTGCCTGGTAGGCGTGTTCAGTACTGGGTGGGGTATTAAAATTATCGGTATTATCTATATGCATCAGTAAGCGCCACGGCATTCCTTTTCGGTCGTAGGTGAGAGTGGCGCCTGACTGGGCGGGTACAGGTGCAGGAAAAAGATAGTTAGGATCTTGAATCTTAAGATAGTCTTGTACCGTACGTAGATTACTATCGATCACAGCCGGATTTTTAAATACTGCTTGATTGATGGTTTGAGCAATGAATGAAGTATCGGCTTGGGTGATTTTAAAGGTCGTATTAATGTTGCCAACACTCACTTCTTCAATAATCGCATTCGGTTCAATCGCGTAGGCATGTAGAATTTCGGCTGGAATAGGCAGGGTTGCGACGGTAGATGACATACAAATAGTATATTGCGTGACTACTAAATGTACAATGCATAATTATTTACCCCCTCTAGGCCAGGTCTGCTAACGCAGGTATAGTTTCATGATAATGAAACTCCTGGCGGAAATTACCGAAGCATCATTTGGAATAGCGCAGAAAGATTCAGAACTCTTGGGTAGTTCATACTCAGTTGCGTAAAAATACTCGGGCAATTCTTCTTAATGACGTTGGCCTAATGGCGACGCAGTACTTGGCTGTGCACATGTACCATAAGCCCGCCGGGCGGGGGAGTAGAGGTTGGTGAAAGCATAGAAGCTGCGCTGCAGCGTGAGATTTTGGAGGAAGTGGGTTGTGATTGTAAGGTGAGCAAATTAGTCGGCATGACCATCGAGTATCGCAACACACATTAGCTCCTCCATGTATCGTATTGTTACAGAGCACACGTAATAGGGGATATCGGCGTACCTCAATTGGAACCTGGTGAGATTGAAGAGGGGCAAAAGACGCTCTGGCCCGGGTGCAGACTGACGTCACTCCTACATACACTGGCCATTTTATTTTGGCTCGTGAACAAGCTTTTTTGCGGGAGTTTTGGAAGCTACCAAGTAAGGCACGGTCCACAGAATCTAGTGCTATACTAACTGTATTATGGAACTTTGGTTTTGGGCGGCCGTTGGTGGCGCGATATTGGCTGGACTGAGTAATTTTTGTTTCAAAATCGCTTCCAAACGTAATTACAGCTCTGAGCTATTTTCTTTGTACGGCGGATTGGTGTCTATTGTATTTGCAGGTATCGCACTTATCATTACTGGGGATACCTTGTTTACGTATGCGTACGTGGCGCTCGTGACAATGATAGCTGGGGCAGTGGCAACTATGGGTGGTATTATGAAGGTGTACGCCCTACGCTATATCGATACAACTATTTTCTTTCCGTTGTTTAAATTATTAGCGCCACTCTTGGCCGTAATTGCGGGAATTATTTTCTTTGGTGAACAGTATACATGGTACCAGTACTTAGGTATTGGACTTAGTCTGACTGTGCCACTTATCTTGATCACCAATGCCGAACGTGGTCGGCAAAGTAATTTGGCAGCTGGCTTACTGTTTGTGGTATTGATTTCTATGACGTCTGCATTAGCTGCATTTCTGAACAAATACGCCATTGATGTGGGTATGACCGTAGTGGTAACATTATGGTATTCATCTATTGGTATTTTCATTGGTACCAGCGTGTTGCTGCTGAGTACGTTGGGTGTGCAAGGCGCCTGGCAAAGTATCCGGCAACAATCAAATATTACGCTGTTTGGCTACGCCACATCGCGAGCGCTATTGATTTGCTTTTCAATGTTACTAATTTTATTTGCCTATGGGTCTGGCGGAACTCTGGGGTTGGTACAAACTATCCATTCACTGTACATCATCATTCCGATTATTCTGGCGATTATTTTCTATAACGAGCACTGGAATATGCCAAAGGCTGTAGCCGTCTTGATGTCGATAGTTGCATTAGGATTTTTGGGGTAACATGGATGTGTATGAATACGACACAAGAAGAGCACTTTGAGGGAAAGATTGCTCAGAAAGTAATCGTGGAGCAAGCAGGAAAAATACTATTAGTACAAGACCCACGTGAGGAGCGAGACATTTGGGAATTGCCGGGTGGTCGAATGAATGTAGAAGAAGAGCCGAGAGCGGCTATCAAGCGTGAGTTTAAAGAAGAAATGGGGGTGGCTATCAATGTGCATGAGGTAGTGCACATGGAGCAGTTTATTCAAGGCAATGAAGGCAGGCGAGCCTTTGTGATTGTGTACCGAGCAACGCTGGTTGATGATGTGACTTCGTTCACAACTGATACACGTGAAGTGTCACAAGTGTCTTGGTTTACCGCTGCCGACATAAGTCAGCTGCATCTCTATCCTGAATACGAACGGGCGCTGCGTTGTTATTTTGCAAACCTGGGCAAGTAGGGCACAATAGTGAGCGATGATTACCTACTACTTTCGCACCGTTAAAGACACTGAGTTAAAAAAAATAGATGCGATGCGCTCTGGGGTCTGGGTGCATGCTGAAGCGCCGACAGCTGAAGAATGGGCTGCTTTACAAGCGGATTTTGGTCTAGATGAAGATATAATTGAAGATGCCCAGGACTTTTTTGAGGTGCCGCGCGTCGAACGCAGTCAAGGGGCGGCTTATTTCTTTACTCGGTATCCCTA
>Ga0136601_1000986_pt1 | contig 10155 bp, 14 predicted proteins | sample AntRauMFilla2699_FD_181020 | JGI IMG/M metagenome (GOLD analysis project Ga0136601, IMG submission 181020) | Saline lake microbial communities from Rauer Islands, Antarctica - Metagenome Filla 2 #699 | ecosystem: Environmental > Aquatic > Non-marine Saline and Alkaline > Saline | place... | reverse complement strand
GTTTGAATACCCTGCTTCTTCCATATAGTCGATTGGTGAGATAAGTCCTGCATCAACGTCTCTCTGTGCGCGTTCAAGCTTAAACTCTGTATCTACTGGCAATGTCTTACCTGGAATTACTTGAATTTCACTTCCTGTTTCAAAGTCATCTTGAATAAGGTCAATAATCTTCGTTGCTCCTTCTTCTCCCATCCACTTTACGTAGTGACGTTCAGTGTATCGAGTCTTAGCAAGTTGATAGAACCATGAGAAGGTTTCAGAGTAAACATAATCTACTACCTGTACCATTTCGTTCAGTCTTAGAAATGATTGTTGTATAAGTGCTAGTCGTCCGGCCTTAGTTTCTTGTCCTTCACGTTCACCTCTGAATGCTGAAGATGCTGCCATGATGTTATCGATCTCGTTTCGAGAGTCTTGCATATCTTCAATAATGAAGTTGGGAAGTGCTACTCCAGTCTCTCGTTGTACTCCGTTAACGACTCCGTCACCATAGATAATTCCTTTCGCTTGATATGCTAGTGACTGAGCTTCTGATTTTGTCATAACACTAGAGTCAACTTTGGTAACTCCATTCATTAGCTCTGCGTTCTGTCCAATGTCTTGCTTTCTCCGGTCAATAGATTCTTGTAAGGGAATAGATAGAGTTATGAAGTCTGTTCTTCCGATAGGTTGGTTTTCGTTATTAAGAATAGTAGCAAATACATAAGGTTTACGAGGTTTGTCAAAGTAATTGAAGTAATAAGACTTAAAGCTAATTGGCTCTGAGTGTCCTTCGTTTGGTTCAATAGATTCTTCACCTTCTAATTCACCGCTTTCTTTCTTAATTCCTTCTGGCTTTTCTCCTGATCCGTAGGCTTCCTTTTCAGACTCTCTTTCAGTAGCTTCTTTCTGTTGTCCGATTCTTGTTTCTTGTTCAAGTTTAATAGTTGTCATCAACTGCCGTCTTGCATCCTTTGATAATCCTTCTTCTTGGTTTTCAAGTTGTTCTTCTTCTTCTTCAGTTACAAGAAGTCCATCCCAGTCCCAGTAAGGGTTTCTTATTCTTGAGAGAATAATAGTTCCGTACTTACAGATAAGGTAATCACCGATCCATGCTTCTTCGTATTCTACTTCTGGGTTTTCAATAAACGCATCGTTGATAGTTTCTTCAGTAAATCCTGACTTTTCAAGAATGTCTATTTTCTTTTCTGGGAAACGAGTAAGTAGGTTACATAGGTTATCTGTTACCTTTTCGATAGCAAACTCACTTTCTTCTTCCTTTGTAGAGTTCTTAGCGAAGCGTACCTTCCTTGGATCAATAGCTTTTACGTCAAAGTCGTCTATTTTAGGGTTCCAAAACGGCTTTAATACCATTAAACGTCCAAAGTAGAGGTTTCTAAGGCCCATACGCATATCTTCCTTAACATTACGTTCGTTATACTTCTTTAGGAAGAAACGTTCTTGTGTCCGAGCTAGTTCTTCACTTTCTTCGGTAGTTCTTCCTGCGATAAAGTTTAATCCAGGAGGATTAGCGATTACTGAGTTAATAACTGACTCCATGTTAGACGTTATACGGTTTGATAACGTTTTCTGTACCATTGCAGGAACTTTCTTAACCCAGTCTGGCTCGTTATCGTAAAAGCTAGTGTTGGTCTTATAAGTTTTGTCAATGATAGACCACAAAGTTTCGGAAGATTTGTACCTGTTATCCACAAGTTTTACTAATTCTTCCTCTTTTAGGTCTTTAATGTTTGGTTTCATATAAAAAAAGGCAAACAAGGACATTATCCTTGCTCGCCGTGGTTCGGTTAAAGCTGCTTATAATACTATTATACTTCATATACATAGAAGTAGTCAAATGTCTATACCTGTATAACTACTTCCGCCATACAATTTCTTCCTTTACAACGTTCTTCATATCCCCTGAAGCAAAGTTCATTATTGTTTTACCGAATCCAACATCAAATGCGCGGTTGTCTATAAGGGTTACAAAGTTTTCGTAATTTGTTTGGAAATACTTCCACCTTTCTACATCTTTTTCAGACATCAAAATAGTTATTTCTTTATTCATCGGTGTATTTTAGTTTATCAAAGTAATTATCCCATTCTCCTACCTTGTTGTTGTTAATAATGTTGTATGGCTTTGGTGCATCAGACATAAACACTCCGTTACTCTGACTTTTAATAGCAAGCCTGTAGTAAAGAGTTGCAAAACAATAGTGATCCACTCCAGTCGTTGACTCCCATACATATCTTTCAATTCCCTTAGCGTTTGTTTCTTTGACTCGCCTTAATGTTTCAAAGTGCTTAATGTATTCTACCAAGTCTTTGTTTGACGGTACACCAATCAAGAACTTAGCTTGTACCATGTCATCAATAAGCATATCGATGCTCCTATCCCTGTGCGAATAGATAATACCTTTCTTATCATTCTCTCCGTACCAATAGACAAGCTGTGGGTTGTTTGCATTCTCCATTGGGTACCACATCAGAGCGTTCCGGTATTTCTTAACAAAGTATTTACTCATTGTACTATCTGGTAACGCATCTATTACTAGCTTAGGATTATAATGCTTCATCATATCTTCTAGGACACTCCATTCGGTAAACTTTCCGGCTTTTATGATTCCCTTTTCACTACCGAGAACATAGTTCTTCACGTTCCCTACATCTACCCCTAGATAGTAATTTCCTGTGACTAAATCTTGAGGAGTCCAAATATCAAGGATGGTAGTCCTTGAAACAGTTAAGTCACCAGGGTTATACGGTTGCCCTAATACGAAGTTATGGAAATACTCTTGATCGCCATAACTATCTTCTATGATTTCCTTAGCGGTTATCTTCGTAGCCATCAAGTGAGATAAGTGCCACCCTGATACATCATAGCGAGGGTTTACCTTTCCAGTCCAAACCATACCGTCTTGGTCTATCCATCTACCGTTGCGCCTTACATCGTCATCAATAGGCTCTTTACAGTTCTTGCATATGAATACCTTTTCTTCTAAGTCAAATGAATCCGGGAAGTTCATGTAATGCTCATCCTCACAGTGAGGGCAAGTGATATGCCATTCCTTCTTGTCTGACTTCTGAAACTCTAAGTCTAAGGTGTCACGTTCAACGGTTGGGTTAGAGAATAGCCATCGACCCTTATAATCTGAGTCTTTTGTTCTTGACTTATAGGTGTTCAAGGCTTCTTGTCCTGAACGACTTGCTTCATCATGGATTACTAAATCAGCCGATGTTGAAATAGCTGCACTCTTAGAGATTGTACCTTTGAAATAAATAGTACGTCCATGTATATCTTTACGTTCAATGTTATCTGTTTGGATATCGTGAAAGGTTTTACGGTTGTTGAGCAGAATACGATTGGTCTTTGTTCCTACGAACTCTCTAACATCGCTATCTGTCGGCATCGTATTACCAGTCCAATATGTCTGTCCTTTTCTTCTAGCGAAAAATGTTCCGTTTTTTGTTCTGGGACACCATATATCTCCGCTGTATTCTACAGGTGTATATTTTATTTGGTCTGCATAAGACCTGCGGTTTCTTGTTAGAGACACTTGATAACATCCGTCAGGTCTTTGCGTTCCTATTGAGTGTGGAATATTAGCCAATGTACAAGCCATAGAGAAGATATCAATAAACTGTTTATCTTTTTGAATAAACTTACTATATCCGAATTGTTCCCATCCATCTGCCTTAACTGATGTCTCAATAAAATCTACTAACTGTTTATCTGTTAATTGATTTATAAAATTAGTGTCAGGTATTTTATTTGGGAATCTGTCCTTTATTTCTTTTGAGAAGTCACCCTTAATTGCAAATACTAAACAATCGTTATTTGATTTATTCTCTGTGTAAGATAGTGCAAGATTTTTAAGTGTTTCTTTTATTTCCAGAACGTAAGGCAAATTTACTCTTTCTGATTGAGATATGATTATTCGTGTTGAATTACCATTCAATCCTTTCTCATAATATCCCTCTGAAAATATCCAAGCCAATAACTTAACATAATCATCTGAGTAAATAGATTTGTTTTGATTCTTAAAGGGAACAGCTCTTGGAATAAGTTTAGTAACTCCACTCTGTAATTCTATAGTCTCTTTGAAAAGATATTCTTTTTGAATCTTATTTCCTCTTCGTTCATTTACAACCCAACGGTGATTTGGAGTTACTAAAGCATTAAATGAACGTGTTTTCATTTCTACCATTTCAAAGCTACCATTCTTAATAAACATTTCTGCAACAGTTTCATATTCTGAAAAACCTGTTTCCATGTTCAATGTTAATATCTCATCACCAACCTTAATATCTGAATAATCCTGCCATCCATTCTTTGTAAGTGCTTGTGTTTCCTCATCAACACAATAAATAATATTCCACTTAAACTTTTCACAAGCAAATAAAGCCTTGAGGTTGAACGTCACTGACTTACCTACCTGAGCGCAAGCCACCACGGCCATGTTCTTGCTCCAGTCCGTTAGTATGTCGAGCAAAAAGGCATGGTCTTTGAAGTCTAACGGCTCGCCTTTTTCTGAAACAATACCGTTCTTAAAAATCCAATTAAGGATAGATAAGTCTTCTACTTTCGGTTGTTCTTCTTTTATATTCATAATCTGCTGAAAGACTAGGATTCGAACCTAGATAAACTGCACCAAAAACAGTTGTCCTACCGTTAGACGATCTTTCAATAACCAACCACGATGTTAGTCTTCGTCTTTCTCTGGGTACTCAGCGCAAGCTACTTCAATATCTGTGAAGATAGATGAGATAGAAATAGCTGTTTCAAGGGCAATACGTTCTACCTTGAATGGGTCTATAATTCCTGACCAGTGCATATTGACCATTTTCCTTGTTACAAAGTCATATCCCTTATGAGTATTCTTTAAGTCTTTTGTCCTGTCGTTCCATAGTCTTTTCATTCCGGCATTCTTTTCCATCTGTAAGAATGGAGACTTAAGTGCTTTTTGGAATAAAGGATCGCTGTGTCTGAATGCAACCTTTACGAAGTCACTTCCTCCTCCGGCTAGTACACCTTCATCAAGGGCTAGTTTTGTAGAGTTAATTGCATCTTCAATCTTGTTAATCTTTAGTCTAAGCTCATCAACAGTGAATGAACCTACCTTGATAACTCCAACACCACTTGTAAGCCCTGCTAAGCGTTCCTCAGCTACTTTCTTTTCGTATTCGGCTGTTGTATCCACTACTTCTCGGATAACGGTAATACGGTCTTCTAATGCTTTATCATCTGCTTTTCCTCCTGAGATAATTGTTTCATCTTTATCCACCGTTACACTTACCGCTTCACCTAGTAAATCAGTTCCTTGTTTATCTAAGAACAATCCTGCTTGCTCACTGATTACATGACCTCCAGTTAGTACTGCAAGGTCGTACAAGAAATCTTTTTGTTGTTCTCCCTTGTACGGTGCTTGAATGCAAGCAATGTTCATAGCTCGTCTTTCATGGTTCATAATTAGTGATGCAAGTGCTTCACCTTCTACATCCATAGCCACGATAAGCAAGTCCGTCTTCCCTTCAGCAATGATAGTTTCAAGAATGTTCTTGATTTGAGAGTTTGTTGCAATACGTCTATCAGCGATAAGAATGTAAGGGTTTTCTAATACACAACGTGCTTTGGTTGCATCATTGATAAGCCTATCAGTAATAAGTCCTGACTTAACTCTCATACCTTTAACGGTTTCAAGCGATAGTTCTACCTTATTAGATTGCTCTACGGTGATAACTCCATCCCTTCCTAGTTCCAGGATAGCTACTGAGATAATCTCTGCTATTTCTGGGTCGTTACTTTCTGTAAGCGCTAGTTTATAAATATCAGAATCGTTTACTTCATGCTTGTATTGCTCTAAGAGCGATACTGTTTCAGCAAGGCCCTTGTTAAGTCGCTCAACTAGTTCACGAGAGTTTACACCCTTGTCTAGTTCTTTTTGTATTTCGTTACAGAAAGCTCTTGCTAGTATTGCTGCGGTAGTTCTTCCACTTCCTGCCTTGTGGTGCATCTTGTTTACAATCTTTCTCATCAAACGGTTTCCCATGTTCTCCCAACGGTTGTTAAGATCAATCATGTTAAGGATTTTAGCTCCGTCATCAGCGACAATCGGATCCATGTGTCCTGCATCTAGGATAACTTTCTTTCCAATAGCTCCGAGTGTAGGTGCTACTATATCTGCTGATATGTTAATTCCTTTTAATATTCCACTTCTCCCTTCGTTTCCAAATTTATATAGTTTCATTATACTTTCTTGATTAGATTTTCTCCTTTTACAATCTTATAAGTGTTCCCTTCTAATACAATGTCATCTCCGGTATCTTTTAAGAAAATAACTTTATCTCCTGCTGATAACCCTAGTGATTCGTTTGTTGGTGTTGTTACAATCTCTCCCTTGAATGAGAAGTCATCTTGTGACTTAGCCATTTCAATCCCTTGGTTGTTTTCTTCCTCGTATCGTTTTAGTAAATAGTAATTGTTATACATGATTATTTTCTTCCATAGAGCATATCGTAACCGGATTGTCCGGGCTGTAACATCTCTTGTTTTCTTAACCGTCTTTCTCTAATTATTGACGGGCTTTTAATAAAGAACTTATCTTTTATCTTTTCGCTGATAAGCCTTGTGTTCCACTTAGAGCAATGTTTGCTTTGCCAATACCTAAATGTCCCATTGTTATTCCAATCTTTCACCTCACGCTTGTATATGCGCTCTGGGGTGTAGTCTTGCTTGCATTCGTCACAGTAGAATATGCTAGGAGCTATCTGCTCATCAACATCATGTTCTTTTGCAATAAGTTCCCTTAGCTTGGTTACATCTCTTTTGTGCCAGTTGCTCTTGAGTTTGTTCTCAAGTCTTTTGTAGTCTGGGTGATCTGAATCATTCATACTACTTAACTATCTCTTTTAACTTTGCGTTTATTTTCTTCCAAAACGGCTCGTTGTTCCTTACGAAGTCATCACGTTCTCCCTCTGACATCATTGGAATAAAAGTAGCTTTCTTATTTCCCTCTGGTACAGATTTTATATCTTCTGCTGTTAATGACTCTAAGAGCTTTAAGTACTCTGGCTCTTTATCCGTCAGTCTCCACATCTTCTGAAGTTGTTTCAATCGTTTTAGCATTTTGTTGTTTGATTACTTGTTCTTTAAAGTTTTGATCGTATCCCTGTAAGTTCTGCTGAAAAGTAGGATTGTGAAAGAATTGATAAGTGTTGCTAACTACCTTATTTGAATCTGGGTCTTCCACTCCATAAATATCTTTTGCGTGCTTAAGGCCATTGTTGATAGCTGTGTAATCTTTTCTTTGACCTACAACATCACCATCTTCATAAACATCACTAGTTGCATTTAGTAATACATCTATTTTGTTAGCTATTTTTTCTGGTGTAATACCTTGTTGAATAAGAGCTTTTTTAAGTGACAGTTCTTCCTTGACAATTACGTCTTTTATACTATCATTCCCTATCAACCTTGCTGACTTGACACTTGCGTATTTATCATCTTTAATTCCGTATACTTCTTTGACCGTCTTAGTACCATTCTTATTGTTAGCTACATACTTTTTAGCAAATTCTTTTTCCTTAGGCTTTAGCTTCTTGTTCTTCTTCTTCTCCGGCATTTTCTTCTTTCTTAATTAGTTTGTAGATGTGCATTGAAGCCTGTGTTTTTACTTCTGAAAGTAGTTCCTTTCTTTCTAGTACAGGTACTATAGCTGCGTTGTATTTTTCACAGAGTTGTAAAAGTTCTATTTCTAGTTTTTTCTTTTCTTCCTTGTCCATGAAGACTAGCTTGTCTCCGTTTTTTAATTCGATCTCATTAGTTTTTTCATTCATACGTTGGTTTGGTTATTTATGATAATAATTACTGCATGAGCAGTGCGAAGACATCAATTTCATTTAAGTTCCATTGATTTAAGTGTTTAACTACTATCTTCTCACTAACCACGAGTTGATTAGGTTTTTTTCTTAGCTACAAGATGAAAAGATAGATATTGCTTTGTCTGTAAGTATTCCTGTTTCAGAATATTCAGTAGACATATCTACAAATCCTTCAAATCCTAGTTCATTCATAAGTGAATCATATGTGCACTGACATTGTGATAATGGTGCTGATTCAAAACAGGATTCTACAAAGCCGATTTCCATTTCATCTTCGTATAATTCTTGTACTGCTGTTTTTTGTTCTACTTCTACCTTAGGTGCTTCTGTTTCAGATGTAAAGGTTACAAATAGAAAAGCTAGTCCTGCTAATATAGCAATAAGTAAAAGTGTTTGGTTTGTTTTGTTCATAAATAATTTGTTTTAATTGGTTAATTGAGTTAGTTGTTATCCCTCGCACGAAGTGCAGACATTATCCTCTTTTTCTTTTTGCTCTCCTGCTGTTTCTTCGCTTGTGAATGGGTCGTTTGTCATACTTCCATTATAGCAGAATTACTCATCTTCTGCTATATCGTTTTTGGTAAAATATACCTTACATTTATTGGGATCGTATGTTCCCCTTATTTCTCCTTCGTAATAATCATGCTTTCCTTTTCGTTCAATGATTTTTGTAATTAGTACGTCAGGCGAAACTTTTTTAATTTTTACGGTGTCACCTTTTTTTAATATTTTTTCTCTAGGTTCTTTCATGTATGTGTTTCATTTGAATAATCTGTTTGTCCTATTAACTCTTCCAATATTTCATCAAATCTTTCCTCTAGTTTTATTGATTTACTCATATTATTTTTTAATTATCTCTAGACCACAAACCCACCTAATTTCATTCATTCTGTGATAGCTTATTTTCCTGTCGTTGCTCTCATAGAGACTAATTGCCGCTGCAGAGTTTAAGCCAATTTCTTTTGCGAGTTCTATTTGTGATAAACCACAATCTTCTCTCATTGTTTTAATGATTGAGCCTGTGTCGCATATGCCACTTATTGTGTGCAATTTCCTAGGTAGTCTTTTAATTATCATAAGTCTTTGTTGATTGCTTTGATAATGTGTTCTTTGTAAGTTCCTATTACTAAAAATCCTTCAAATTGTTTTGTGTTGTCGTTAGTAATTAGTTTACATATCCTCTCCCTCTCTTGTTGTACTGCGAGGGCTATTTCTTGTTTGATGAAGTCTATAATAGGCTTATATGTATTTCCTGATTCTTCATTTTTGATATGTTGAATATGTCTGTACTCATCATAAAATCTTTCTTCCATTGGTTTTAATACATTCCTCTCCTCCATTGTCTGTTCTTGTTTACCTGTGCCTTTGCCTTTAAAGCGTATACCGAATTCTCTTTCAAACTTTTCCTGTAGTGTTGATTCAGTTGTACCTGTGCAGGAAGAACTGTACTGACAACCATAATTATGAGTTTCATATGCTTTTTCTAGTGCTGGTTTTCCATTTGATGTATTTAATACACCAGAAGTTACTAATCTTGGTTGGTGAACTGCTGTTGTATGAACAATATCATTACCGTTACCACTTGGGTTGTATTCTATTGCTACAAAACCGTCTGCTGTACCATTTTTATTAACCCAGTTAAGAACATTTCCCTTTATAATGTCTTGCCATGTGAAATCTAGCTCTGCGTTGTCGCTTGATCGTCTAACTCGTGCAAAGTTTCTCTTGTCCTCTGATACTGTTTCAGCTGTACCTGTGCAGGAATTGCAATCTTTAGTAATATAATCAACGTTCTCTAACCTACCTGCATATACTACCCCATCTATACACTCAGGACATTTAGTTGTTTGTTTGTTTTTCATAATTATTCGCTTGGTTATATTGTTCAGCAATAAAAACATCGCATTGACCTGACCATTCTTGTACTTTTCCATTTTCAATTTCATGTTCTGTAAATGTTCGTAATGAATCATCGCTTGAACGACATAATGTAATTCTAATACCTTTACCAGTACATTTAGTTGTTTGTTTGTTATTCATAATCTATTTGTTAAATTGTTTTTTAAATTCCTCAAAACTTTCTTCTGAAATTTCAATATCTTTTCCGTCTATTGAGATTGTTTTAGTATCTTTTTTATACTCTATTTCATTATCTAAACATTTATGGAATGAATTAAGTCGTCTTCCCTTTATTGTTTTTACTTTTAATGTTTCATAAGCAATACAGAAAGCGTAATATTCAATGTCCCATGCGTTGATGCCCCATGCTTTGATGTCCCGTGCGTTGATGCC
>Ga0136601_1000985_pt1 | contig 10168 bp, 9 predicted proteins | sample AntRauMFilla2699_FD_181020 | JGI IMG/M metagenome (GOLD analysis project Ga0136601, IMG submission 181020) | Saline lake microbial communities from Rauer Islands, Antarctica - Metagenome Filla 2 #699 | ecosystem: Environmental > Aquatic > Non-marine Saline and Alkaline > Saline | place... | reverse complement strand
TTTATTTGTTCAGTTAGAAGTTATAGTCCATACCATCAGTAATGATGGAGTAAGGTATGCGTGAGACAGGTTGGTTATTATCTACTGCGGGCGTTGATTTTTGAGGAGATCTGCTTCTAGTACGAGAGGACCGAAGTGGACTGACCTCTGGTGTACCGGCTGTTCCGCCAGGAGCACCGCCGGGTAGCTAAGTTGGGAATGGATAACTTCTGAAAGCATCTAAGAAGGAAGCCAACTCCAAGATCAGAAATCGTTTAGACCCCTAGGAGATGACTAGGTGATAGGTCCAAGGTGTACGCACAGTAATGTGTTCAGCCGAAGGATACTAATACGTCAAGAAAGTCCCATTATGAGGAAATTACAAAGTATGTAATCCGCTTAATGAGAATGCAGGCGTTCAAAAGACAGATGTCATTATTTATATATAGTTAGTTTCACAATTTTGGTGCTTTGCGGGAGGGGTCACACCTGTTCTCATTTCGAACACAGAAGTTAAGTCCTCTACGACCGATGGTACTGCGACGCGGGAGAGTAGGTAGGCGCCAGAATTGTGAAACTAACTCATTTCAAAACTAAGAAAAAACAGACAGCGGTGTCTGTTTTTTCTTTTGCAAAATTTATTTTCTAGTCAATGGTAAAATGGTGGAATGACATCTGAATACGAATTGAAGCCAACACTTTCAGATGATGAGAGAGAGTCTATATATGGCAAAGAGTTAGATCCATTGGTGGCGCAGCTTTTCTATAACCGAGGAATTACGAGCAAGAAAGAAGTTGCTGCGTTTTACGAATTCGAATACGCACATCTACATGATCCTTTTTTATATAAAGATATGGAAAAGGGCGTGGAGCGTATTTTGCATGCAATAGAGAAAAAAGAAAAGATTTTAATTTATTCTGATTACGATACTGACGGTATTCCGGGAGGCGCACTGCTGTACACTTTTTTTACAAAAATAGGATATGAGAATTTTCAGAACTACATCCCCAACAGAAACAAAGATGGCTATTCGCTAAATATGCCAGTATGTGAGAAATTTGTGGAAGATAGTGTAGATGTTTTGATCACTGTTGATTGTGGGATTACAGACAAAGAAGAGATCAAATACTTGATGGAAAACAATATTGACGTAATAGTCACGGACCATCATTTGCCAGAGGGGGGTGTGCCCGCAGCATACGCAGTGATTGATCACAAACAAGCTGACTGTAATTATCCAGACACAAATTTATGTGGTTGCGGGGTTGCGTGGAAATTAGTTGTGGCGCTGCTACAGAGAGCGCGAGATATACATTCAGAAGATGAAACAAAATATGTATGGATTAAAGAAGTGTCAGAAGGGTGGGAAAAAACGTTGCTGGATCTGGTAGCTATATCCACTATCTGTGACATGGTGCCACTAGTTGGTGAAAATAGATTGCTAGTCAATTTTGGAACCAAGATGCTGGATCTTTCAGCGCGAGATGGCCTGCATACGATATATAAAAATGCAAAATTAACTAAACCGACGCTTCCTGATGACGTGGCTTTTATGATTGGACCACGTATTAATGCAGCGTCGCGCCTAGATGACCCGATGATTGCATTCAATGCGCTGGCAAAGAGTGGAGCGGAGGCGATAGCCTCCGCAAACATGCTCGAGACGCTGAACAACAAGCGCAAGACACTATCTGCAACAATTATGCGTGGAGTATGGAAAAAGCTGGATGAGAGAGATTCGCTGGAGACTTTAGGAGAAGTCATCGTGATTGGCGATTCAGGATGGCCGCTTGGAATTTTGGGATTGGTTGCTGGAAAGATTGCGGATAGATATAAACGGCCAACATTTGTGTGGTCGGAACTGGATGAAAAAATAAAAGGATCTTGTCGATCGGGATCAGATATCGATGTATTTTCTCTCATGCAAGAGTCTCGAGAGCATTTTGTTTCGTTTGGAGGACACGCCGCATCTGGCGGATTTGTGATGAGTAAAGACGAACTTCATTATCTTGAGCAAAACCTTTCAAAAAATATCATTTCATCAAAAAAAATAGATAATCCAGTTCAGTATCTAGATGCGCATGTACAGGGATCAGAAGTTACACACGAACTGTACGAAAAAATCTCACAACTCGAGCCATTCGGTATGGGTAATGCAAAACCACTTTTCAAAATTTCACTAGACAATACTGCTGTGAGAACTTTTGGGAAATCACAGAACCACTTGGAGGTATCAGGAAGTGGACCGCAGGGAAAGATACGAGCAACAGCTTTTTATTGCCAGCCATTAATTGATAAGGCTCGGGACAGGGACAGCTTTTTAATAGTAGGGAATATCGTCAAAGATTCGTATAATGGCAACACATCAATAGCGATACGAATCGTCGACATCATATGAGTAAAATAGTAACCATAAAAGGAAACAGGCAATCGCTACGAGTCGTAACCTGGAACGTATATAAAGATAATAAAACGATAGACGCCCTCATCGCATATTTACCAGAGCTTCACGCCGACGTCTACGCACTACAAGAAGTACCACGCGCAAAAGTAGCGAGCATTCTAGAGTTATTCCCTCATGTCGTATTTTCACATGAAGGCTGGACATATAAAAAATCTGGGGAAGTTGTCGAGATATGTAACGTTATTGCATCTACATATGAGCTACGTAACGTTGAAACATTTGATATCTCTCTAGCCTCGCTCTTTCAATCAAAAAAGTATTCGCAGTTTACGTCAGAATGCCTGAGCGCAACTATTCGTTTTGGTGGAGAAGAGTATGAAATTATGAACACTCACTTACGTTGCGTAGCACCTCCATGGGTACGAGTTAAACAATTCGAGGCACTTTTGAAACGTAGTGACATGTTCAAGAAAAATGTGATTTGTGGAGACCTCAATACATTTTCTTGGCCGCTTCTTAACCTGATGATTGGTAGAAGATATAGCTATTCTTTCAAAGAGCTTTTCACTAATGGACGTAAGATATTTGAACAAGTATTTATGAGGCACAATTTGATAAATCCACATCATGGTATTTCGACGTTCAAATTATTTCCGGTTCAATATGATTATATTTTGGTAGACAGAGAGATTGAAGTGGCGCATGTTGAGAAAGTAAAAGTGTTACATGGGTCAGATCACTACGCACTGATTGCTGATATTCAATAAGGTACAATAGCCCGATGAAGGAATTAGCTATTTACACAGATGGATCGTCACTAGGGAATCCTGGTAAGGGTGGATGGGGTGTTGTCATGCTTGGAAACAAACAGGCTCTTGAACTAGGAGCTGCTTCAGATGGGGTGACCAACAATCAAATGGAATTGATGGCAACATACAAAGCGTTTGAAGAGTTGATTGACCTGGGAATACGTGACTACGCAATCACACTATATTCTGATTCCATGTATGTAGTAAATGGTTTGAATCAATGGGTTGAAGGATGGAAAAAAAATAATTGGAAAACTGCAAATAAGAAACCCGTTTTGAATAAGAATCTATGGGAAGACTTGGACAGAGTTAAAGCATTTGTAGAATTAGACAACAAGCTATTCATTGAACACATCAAGGCTCATGCAGGACATGAACACAATGAGCGAGCTGATGATATCGCAAGAGGATTGGCTGAGGGGAAGGATATTGCATTGTTCTCTGGAGCACTTAAGGATTACAAACAAGAGGCTGCGTAGCAGCCTCTTGTTCTTTTCTCTATATTGAACATATCAATTATCTATTACCCTCTTGCCCCGTAGGATAGAAAGGTGCAATGGGTAGATACAAATTGGCCGATCATTGTCATGATGGGCTTTCTTTTGAGTGTTGTGTTCACGACAGTTTTTGACATATCTATACTCTTTATCATTTCCCTATGTGCCACGATTGCAATTACACAGATTATTTTCAAAAAAACACAACTCACCATATTACTCATAATAGTTTTAATCTTAGGTATATATCTCACGGAACGTTGGGATCGATTATATTGGGAGCCACAATTAACAGAAGGTGTTCATGAAATAACTGGGTATGTTGATACGGACCCACAGAAAGATGAATTTAATACTAAGGTGACAGTGAGAATAGATGACAGTCACGAGCGCATACGCATCAAGATGTCTCGCTTTCCAGAATATATTTATGGTCAAAAAATAACCATGAAGGGGGAAATAGAGTATCCAGAAGCATTCGAAACTAATTCAGGTAGAACATTTCGCTACGATAATTATTTACGTCAAGAGAAAATATATTATGTCTCGAGATACGCGTCTATTAAGTTAACTTCAGAGGAGAGGGGTGGTAATGCTCTCAAACGAGTACTTTTTGATCTCAAGGCACACGTAGTCACACGGATTGAATATCTTTTTCCAGAGCCACACAGCTCGCTGCTCAATGGGCTGCTTCTAGGTGTTAAATCTTCACTAGGACCAGATTTACTGCGAGCATTCACCGTGACTGGTGTAATTCATATTGTTGTACTCTCTGGATTTAATGTCACCATTATCGCAGAGGCATTGATGAGGTCGCTACGATTTCTAGGAGTACGGACGTCAGCAATCATAGGATCAATATCAATAATTCTATTTGCAATTATCACAGGAGCGTCGGCAACAATCGTGCGAGCATCAATCATGGCCCTATTAGTGATTGTCGCCAGGGTCTCAGGCTACCAATCTGCGGTGATTAAAACATTGCTTTTCGCGGCATGTATTATGGTTGCGTATAATCCAATGATATTACTGTATAACCCCTCATTTCAGCTTTCATTTTTGGCAACACTGGGCTTAATTATTGTAGTTCCAGTCGTAGAAAAGTATTTATTTTTTATTCCAGTGACAGTTTTTGATTTGAGAGGGTTGGCAGCTGCCTCGCTGGGGACACAAATATTTGTCTTTCCACTATTGATTTGGATGACAGGAGAAGTGTCACTTATTTCACCGATTGCAAACATTGTTGTGCTGTGGGTTGTACCACTAACCATGCTCTTGGGATTTATTGCACTAGTAATCTCATTTATTTCTATACAATTGTCGCTTATCCCTATGATGTTCGCATGGGTAGCTCTGGGATATATCCTGAGTGCTGTTACATTATTTGCATCAATCCCATATGCCTCAATTATCATTCCTCCCGTATCAATCGTAAGTGTTTTGATTATTTATGGAATATATTCTTGTATATTTCTAGTAAAAAAGTAGAATAAAATGGATGAATGAACAAAATGAAAATGTAGCGCAAAAGCAAGGGGATACATATTCCTATAAAGGGTGGTTGAATTCCGATAGTTTTTTAAAAAGAGTGTTTGGTGTGTATTTTCATACTTTGGTCGCAGGAATAATCTTGAGTATCTTGATGGTGGGATTATATCTCCTCTTTGCAGTAATGCTTGGTGTTGCATTGTCGTAATTCAAAATACAACACAAGCAACTTACTCATATTTACTTAATTATAGTATTCACCTCGCAGTGGAGCATTTTTTACAATCTCGATAATCTTATCTTCGTCATCCATAATCTGGAATAGTTCTAAGTCTTCAGCAGAGATTGTCCCAAATTTTCCAAGTAAAACATCTCGAGAATAATCCAAAATTGGTTGCCAGAATTCTGATCCTACGAGAATAATGGGTACTTTTTCGACCTTCTTAGTTTGCACGAGTGTAAGAATTTCAAAAAATTCGTCCATAGTCCCAAATCCACCAGGGAAACATAAGTACACTTCACCCGTAAAGTTCATGGTGAATTTTCTTGTGAAAAAGTATTCAAAATCCACACCATGCGTTACATTTTTATTTGCCTTTTGTTCAAAGGGAAGCACAATATTAAATCCAATTCCTGACCCACATGTTTCATTGGATCCTAGGTTCCCAGCTTCCATAATTCCTGGACCTCCTCCGGTTACTACGCCATATCCCATCTTACAAAATTCGCCAGCCAGTCGACGTGCTATTTCGTAATATTTGGTTCCTGGTTGTAGTCGGGCTGAACCAAACATGGTTACTGATTTCGGAAATTCTGCAATTGTCTTAAACGCTTCACGTAACTCTTTGTTAATCTGTACCATTCGATCTTCTGTCATGGTGAGAAAATCTTCAGTGGTTGTTGGTGATTCAAAGTGTTGCAAGCCTACTGGTTTTTTTGTTGTTTCTTGTGGACTCCATCCGACCTTAGTATTTTCTGACGCTCCGCAACCCTCTAGAGGGCATGTGTGTTCTGTATTCATATAGGCTCAATTATATATGACAAAGGCGTCAGTGGGTTACAATAATAGGTATGGATATCCTTGGATTTTTCGCAGAGCAAACGCTCATACTTCAAATGCTGGTAGCGGTGCTACTGGGACTCTTTATTGGCTTGCGCAGAGAGATTGATATTCAAAAAGAAGGATCAGAAAGTTTCGTGGGATTTCGCACCATGCCGCTTATTGTCCTGCTGGGTACATTGTCTGTTTCATTCCCAACCATGCCACTACTACCACTTGTTGCAATGATTGGATTACTGGTCTTTTTGTCAGTCGCATACTACAACGGTGTTTTTAAGATGAATCTCATCGGTCTTACATCAGAATTTTCAACTATTATTATGTTCTTGGTAGGAGTATTGATTGGATCAGGGCTCTTTATTGAAGGTATTATTCTGACAGTAATTGTCGGAGTTATTACTGGATTTAAGTCTCAACTGCACTCATTTGCAAAAAATATGTCGACAAAGGAGTGGGGAGGAGCATTACAACTCCTTATTCTCTCTGCCGTAGTGTTGCCGTTTCTGCCACGAGAGGCGATTGATTCATTCGGTGTTCTCGTGCCATTTGATATCTGGCTACTTGTTATATTCATTTCTGGAATTGGATTCGTAGGATATTTTTTGAATAAATACATCGATACAAAGAGAGGACTGGTCGCGACATCATTTCTCGGGTCACTGGTCTCCAGCACCGCGGTCACCACGGCCCTTGCCATCAAGGCAAAGCAAAACAAAAAAATACACAAAAATATTTTTGTAATTGCACTGCTGGTATCTATTGGGACAATGCTAGCTCGAACAATCATTACCATCGTTGCGCTCGCCCCCGGTGATCTCAAGTCCATAGCCATTGTTCCTGTGGCCATGCTCGTTGCTGCAGGAGCCCTACTTTTTGTCTTTTCAAGAAAGGATACAGCAGACAATGTTCACATTGAACCAGAATTACGGAGTCCGTTTGAACTATTGCCCGCCTTGAAATTCGGGGCACTCTTTATTATTGTTCTAATAGCTGTCGCGTTGGGAAAACAATACCTAGGTTCGTCAGGTGTGTATATCACCGCGTTCCTTTCAGGATTGATTGATGTTGACGCAACAATCCTCTCATCACTACAAACATTCAAACAGGGTGGAATTATCTTACATACAGCACAGTGGGCGATATTGATTGCAATAATCGTCAATACACTAGTTAAGGTTGTGTACGTATGGTTCCTCTCACGTAGGGACGTCGCTCTCACCAACACATTTACGGTCAGTATTATTTCACTGGTCGGAGCAGTATCAATCCTTTTTCTTGCATAATAATCCTTTGTGGTCTAGCAGGTAGGATCAAGAGTTATTCTTATTAAAAACAAAACTATTTCTTCAGACGGGACCAGATAGTTCTATAGGACATATGATTTAACGGAAACTCTAAAATGACATGAATGAAACTCAGGAATGCTAAAAGAGATATTCCAGCTCGATAATCAATAAAGTACACATACAGGGAAAATATCCAGCCCAATAAAATAATGTATTTATACTTTCTCGCACTCACTGTCCAACCAATGACTGATGTTTTTGAAAACCAATTAAGATAGTGATATGTGTAGGCAAAGGCGATAAACTGCATGAAGGCAATTCCTAGAGCTGAATTAAAGAGTGCGTCAACTGAATAGGGAATTGCAACTAACGAGAATAGTGTCTCATGAAGGTATGAAAATGATTGGAGGTAGTTCTCTTGTATGCCACTTGTGGGATCAATAAAAAATAACGGTGTAATAATAAAAAATAAAAGAGGAAGCGATAGGAATGAAAAAGCATTTATGGATTGATGGAAACTTTTCTTGATTAATGCTCCCTGCAGCATAAAGAAAAAAGTAAAGATATAAACATGCACTAGTGTAGGGAGAAGAATTGCAAACAAAAGACCTAAAAATGAGTATGTGTAAAAAAGATATGCGGCTATTGCTACATATGAGAATATGAATACGGTATTTTTTATTGAATAGGGAGATGTGAGCAATGCAGTCAATGAAAATACCAGTAATAAGGCTAACCAGGGGGTACCTGAAAAGATGATTGCTCCAAAAAACGCAAATATTCCCATTAACCAAATAAGGGAGGTAGATATTCTTTTAAAGGACTTATCTGTAAAATAGTTTTTATCGTGCAACCAGGCTATTTCAGAAAGGTAGTGTAGTGGGCCCAATACGGCATATGCAAAAAGAAATAAATGAAAGGGAAGGGTAAGGGCAAGAATAAAAGAAAGCAGTAAAAGCAATGTATTGATCCACGAAACATTCATGAACGAAGTATATATTATTTAAGGAACTAGATGACAAAACATCGGAACAATTAAAAAAATATTAAGCACAAAATCTAGCCTCAATAAAAGAGCCCGCTAGGGGCTCTTTTCAAAACTTGGGCACGATGTGCATTTTTTCATCTTTCATGAAGATGATGACTTGATCACCTGTGTGCCGATAGGTTACTTCTCCCTCGGCATTTGTTTCATCTACTGCCGGAGATGTAATTTTTACAAGAGCATAAGATACTGGGTCCGTGTCTTTATTTGTGTCAGTTTTAAAACTGATTTCAATACCGTTGTTGTCACCAAGGATCTGCTCAGCTATTAATCGGGCTTCGATTGCATCGCTCATGTCTGCCATGTCTATTCTCTCGAACATATACTCTCCAAAGTTCAAATGTTTCTATACGATAATATTATATTAGCGTCAAATGTCAATTCAAAAAACACCACAAGGGTGTTTTTTGAATTGTGGACTTAGACGAGAAAAGTTCCAACTCAATTAAATCTTTTATTTATCAATGGGGTCAATATTCCTCTGAACCTAGGAATGCTAACTTATTACTCTAATGGCCCTTGCAGAGGAGTCTTTCTTTCTACATTTAGTATCACAAGAAGGTAGTATAAATAATATATAATAAAGAAATCATTTACAAAAAACCTGAAAGACTAAAAAAAGGAGATACAGTGGTAATTTTGTCACCTTCGTGGGCTGGTCCAAGTGTTTTTCCTCATGTATATGAGAATGGGCTTAAAGTATTGAGAGAATGGGGACTTGAAATAAAGGAGTATCCAACAACACGGGCACAAGGAGACCCTAGTCTTGATAATATCAAGTTAAGGGCAAAAGATATACACGATGCATTTACTGACAATGAGGTGAAGGCGATTTTTACCTCCATTGGTGGGGATGATTGTGTACGAATTCTTCCTTTTCTAGACAAAGAAATTATTATCAATAATCCTAAGGTCATAATGGGGTATTCGGACACAACCATTCTTCTTAACTATTTTAATACTCTAGGGCTTGTGACTTTTAATGGTCCGACAATAATGGCAGGATTTTCGCAAATGGACGCACTTCCTGAATCATTCAAGCAACATGTCTATGATGTTTTGTTTAATCCTTCGAATAATTATGAGTACCCAGCTTACGGCACTTATTGTGACGGATATGCAGATTGGTCTAGCAAGGAAAATATTGGAAAGACATCAATGCTTAAAACAGATGAAGGACTACGAGTTGTACGTGGCTCCGGGATTATCGAGGGGGTCCTATATGGTGGATGTATTGAAGTGATGGAGTTCGTGAAGGGAACAAAATTCTATCCTCCACAAGACTTTTGGAACAATAAAATTCTGTTCTTTGAAACTTCAGAAGAAAAACCCTCGATGGATTCAATTAAATGGATGTTGAGAAATTATGGTGTCCAGGGAATTTTTGAAAAAGTGAACGGAATCATTTTTGGAAGAGCGCGAGATTATACAGATGAAGAAAAGATCGAGTTGGATAATACGATAAAAGAGGTGATATGTGTGGAGTTTAATTGTAAAGAGCTGCCAATTATTACCAACTTCGAGTTCGGACATACAGATCCCCAGGTTGTGATGCCAAACGGTGTAGTGATGGAAATAAACTTAGATACCAAAAAAATA
>Ga0136601_1000983_pt1 | contig 10171 bp, 11 predicted proteins | sample AntRauMFilla2699_FD_181020 | JGI IMG/M metagenome (GOLD analysis project Ga0136601, IMG submission 181020) | Saline lake microbial communities from Rauer Islands, Antarctica - Metagenome Filla 2 #699 | ecosystem: Environmental > Aquatic > Non-marine Saline and Alkaline > Saline | place... | reverse complement strand
TTCCGGTTCAAGGACCGTGTTTGGTGGGTAGTTTAACTGGGGCGGTTGCCTCCTAAAGAGTAGCGGAGGCGTTCAAAGGTTGGCTTATCCCGGATGGAAATCGGGAGGAAAGTGTAAACGCAGAAGCCAGCTTGACTGTGAGACGGACACGTCGAACAGGTACGAAAGTAGGAGTTAGTTGTCCGCTGTCCGTACATTTCATGTACATGATCGTGGTATCGGCAGCGCTTTCGGATAAAAGTTACCCCGGGGATAACAGGCTTATCACTCCCAATAGTTCACATAGACGGAGTGGTTTGGCACCTCGATGTCGGCTCATCACATCCTGGGGCTGGAGCAGGTCCCAAGGGTTCGGCTGTTCGCCGATTAAAGTGGTACGCGAGCTGGGTTCAGAACGTCGTGAGACAGTTCGGTTTATATCCGGTGTGGACGAAAAGAAACGTGAGGAGATTTGACCCTAGTACGAGAGGACCGGGTTGAACATACCTCTGGTGTATCGGTTGTCGCGCCCGCGGCACTGCCGAGTAGCTATGTATGGCAGGGATAAGTGCTGAAAGCATCTCAAGCACGAAGCCCCCTCCCAAGATTACGTTTCTCTATGAGATCCCAGAAAGACCATCTGGTTGATAGGCGCAAGGTGTACGCACTGCGAAGTGTTTAGCCGAAGCGTACTAATAGATCCATTGTCTTTTTATGTCCTGAACACTCACACCGCAATCACTGCTGACTGGCATAGCCAGCCAGGCCAGATTGCTACGAGGCACTGCATCGTCAGTGAACCTGCGAGTCTCGCTAGTAGTATTTTCATACAACTAGCTCGATTCTCAGACACTTCCTTGCATTGCACTCGTTGTGAGCGTTCAGGTATCGGTTGGTTCGAAAGTCCAACCATCATATGACTAACAGTGCGTGATTGATTTTTGAGAAGTTTGGTCACGATTCCTGCCAACTGGCTGCGCCAGTTGCACCGAATCGTTCGAGCGTATTGCTGCGTTAAAAGCTACACCGATTTTACTGAAGTATGCGAATACATCAGTAAAATCAGCTTGCAGCTTTTGCCTTGCACTACGTCTCGCCAAACACCTCAAAAACTGGTTGCGAGCCATGAATTAACAAATTCAACATTCAAGTAAGCTTGATGTTGGTATCAATAGCGAAGTGGGTACACCTGTTCCCATTCCGAACACAGCAGTTAAGCACTTCTGCGGCGATGATACTCCTTACGGGGTAAAGTAGCGCGATGCCAACATTGAGCTTATTTTAGTATAATATCCATATGAGTTTGAAAAGCATTGTTTCTAGAAAAATATTAATTTTAGTTTTGTGTCTGTTCGCATTTTCGTACGGTAGTTTTATTTCTGGCTATAATATTGCTGAATCAGGCGAGGGGAACTTATCATTACCTGGCGTGTCTAGTGAGTCTGTTGTTGCGAATAGTTTTTCGTTGAATAAGCTCGGAAGATTGGTGAATTCAGAACGGACTGGCGCAGGAATATCCAAATTAAAAATCGATGAAAAATTGAGCAAAAGTGCACTAGACAAGTGCAAAGATATGGCAGAGAGAAAATATTGGTCTCACAATGCGCCAAGTGGAGCAACGCCATGGAGTTTTATAGAAGATAGAGGCTACTACTATGAGTCTGTAGGCGAAAATCTTGCATATGATTTTATGACAGAGGCAGGGATTGTTAGAGGGTGGATGAACAGTGAAGGTCATAGAGAAAATATACTAGACGAGAAATTTAAGGACGTTGGGTACGGCATCTGTGACGCCAAAGGCTACGAGAAAGAATTTACAACAGTGATCGTAGTACAGCACTTAGGAAAATCTCTATAATACTATTGCTTAAGCAACAAGCTTATGATATTGTATAACCATAATAACAATTATGCGTCTGGAGGGTGCGTTGTTAATAGATGACGGGAGTTTTCTATGGCAGGTACCAAAGCAGGAGCAGCGAAAGCCGCTCAGACTAACAAGCAGCGACACGGAGCGGACTTTTATGCTCGAATCGGCGCAAAAGGTGGCAAGAACGGCACCACTGGTGGCTTCGCTGCAAACCCTGACCTGGCTCGCAAAGCCGGAGCAAAGGGCGGTCGTATTAGCCGACGAGGCAAAGCGACCAAAAAGTCTGACGACACAAGTTCAGACGAGTAGAGCAACACCTACGCGGTGACTCGACATACGCGAGTCGTTTGGTCGGTACTAACCCGCCAGCGACTTGCGCAGTTGAAACATCGATAGGCACAATCATTGTCTTGATAGCCGGTAGCGCTACAGTCAGGGCAGGTGCTACGTTTGTCGAGCCAATGGCGATAACTGTCGAGGCAGTTTTCGACGATAGTCTCGTCTATTTCGATTTCGAGCTCATGGGCTAGCTGCCGAGCGTGAGTCCAGGCTTCTACTTCTTTTCGTAGCAGGTCGATATCGTTGCTGAAAAACTGATGTTTAGCCAGCGCGTGGCCAGTCTCGTGGAGTAGCATAACTAGGCTGCCATAGTGGGTGTCATCGGCGATGTAGTGGAGCCGCTGTTCGGCAGGATTCCAGCGGAAATTATCGTCCGGGATAAACTCCACATCGGGCAGCTTTGCTTCTAGCTGTGGCAGCAGGGTGGTCAGTGATAAATTCGGTTGTGGCTGAGGATTATCCATCGATTAAACAATACATTATGACCGCAACCTTGCATAGCTGTCACATAGCTACTATAATTTAGCTACATCAGGGCTTATGTGTTTGAAGTCCGATGACAGGTGGTTTCTAGCAGAGGTTGGGTGATTTTTATCTGATGGAGGTGAAGCCATAGCTTCATCGAAAGAAGAAAAAATCGATCCAGGACTGATAGAAACAGTCTGGGGCGGGCTGCAAACGCATAAAACTTGATTACTAATTAAAGGAGTTCACAATGGCTGATTTGCACGAGACGCTTGAGAAGCGTGAACGTCGATCCCGACTACTATCATTCCTAGTTGGTTCGGCGATAATTCTCGCAATCGTATTGGTGGTAGTACTGTTTAACAACCGTAATAATGACACAGGCGATGTACCTGATGATGGCGTCAACATCAGTGCTACGACCGATAAAGACAAGTCAGCTGCTGACGATGACTCGTCCTCAGAATCTAACGACGAGGGCGTAGGCAGTGGCGGTAATGCAGCCGACGATAGCTCTACAGGTGATGACAGCACGTCTGACGATGCTGACACCGCAACTAGCAACGACGACACCGACACCGCAACCAGGGACGATGACGCTGATAGCAGCGACACGGAAACTGGCGACAATGCATCCGACCGGAGTAGCGCCGATGCAAGCGATGGTGACGAGAGCGATGCCGACGCAGCCGCTGATGACAGCACTGAAACAGTCGCGACGACTGGTGGCGACGAAGAAGCTTTGCCTAACACAGGGCCAGAGCACGCCATTATCGGCCTGGTGGTCGTAGCAGTTGCAGCTCAGCTGTACCTACGTCACCGCGCAGACCTCGACCAGACGCTACGCAGCAAATAGTTCCTCCTGTTTACATCTGTAAATATCCACGGTACAATTGAGCCTATACACCACGTGTTGGTGAGAGGGCTACTTGCGCGCTAGTTTGCACTGGCGCCGAGAGTTACCTTTGAAAGGAAATATTTACAAATGGCGAAAGCTACAACTATGGCGGATCTGCTTGAAGATAGCGATTTGCAACAATTAAAGAAAGGCGAGGTGATCGAAGGTTCAGTCTTGACTGCTGAAAAGCATGAGATTTGGATTGACCTCGGACCACATGGGGTCGGAGTCGTCGCGAGACGAGAGATAGGCCACGGCAATCGTGATCTCGCTAAAGGTGACGAAATAGTAGCCAGCGTGCTCGAACCAGAAATCGAAGATGGTACGGTACTGCTCAGTCTGCGCAAAGCCGCCAAAGACAAAGGCTGGGAGAAGCTGAAAGCCGCCCACGAAGCAGAAGAAACTATCCACGTAGAGTCCTACGATGCGAACCGTGGTGGACTGTTAATCGAAACCCAAGGCATCCGTGGATTCCTGCCAGTTTCACAACTGTCAGCTGAACATTACCCACGGGTATCTGGTGCTGACAAAGAGGAAATCCTCCAGAAGCTGAATAAGCTCAAAGGTATCAAGCTCGATGTTCAAATTCTCGATATCGACCGCAAGCAGAATAAGCTGATTTTCTCAGAAAAAGCAGCGATTCGTGACGCGATGCAAGACCGACTGAAAGAACTCAGCGAGGGCGATGTAGTTAAGGGTATGGTGACGGGTGTGGTTGATTTTGGTGCGTTCATCAATGTCAACGGCATCGAGGGTCTGATTCACATCTCTGAAATCTCATGGGACCGTGTCGAGAATCCGAGTGACTACATGAAGGTTGGCGACGATGTTGAGGCAAAGGTTATCAAGATAGATGACGACCGTCTCAGCCTGAGTCTGAAGCAAACCAAAGATGACCCATGGCTCGAAGAAGTCAAAGGCTACAAAGTCGGTTCTGCGGTCGAAGGTAAAGTCACACGAATCACGCCGTTTGGCGCATTCATCCAGATCAGTCCAGCAGTCGAAGCACTGGTTCACATTTCTGAGCTCGGTGAGTCTGACGATACGGCTGACCCTGAGAAGCTGTTCAAACTGAACGAGACCAAGACTTTCAAGATCATCAACATCGACAAAGATTCTCGCAAGATTTCACTATCATTCGACGCCTAAGCTAAGTAGAAGGAGGCATCATGCCTGATATCGACACCGAGTCCAAACCAGCACCAACAGTACAAGTCGGTGAGCAAATCGTGGTTGCTGATTTGGCCAAAAAGCTCGATGCATCTGCCGCCGAAGTCGTCGGCAAGCTGATGCAAAACGGAGTCATGGCGACGCTGAATGATGTTATCGATTACGATACTGCGGCTATCATCGCCAGTGAGTTCGAAATCGAAGTCGAGCCAGCCGAATCAAAATCGGAGTCACGCATTTCGCTCAAAAGTGAGCGTGAGCTCAGTGACGACGCCGAGACTCGTCCGCCGGTCGTAGCTGTGATGGGTCATGTCGACCACGGTAAAACGACCTTACTCGATGCCATCCGTGAAGCTGATGTAGCCGCTGGTGAAGCTGGTGGCATCACTCAGCACATTTCGGCGTACCAGATTACTTACAATGACCGTCAGATTACATTTCTCGATACCCCAGGTCATGAAGCATTTGCAGCCTTGCGTCAGCACGGTGCTGCGCTAACTGATGTTGCGGTAATCGTCGTCGCCGCTAATGACGGCGTGATGCCGCAGACAGAAGAAGCAATCGCCTATGCCAAGCGCGCCAGCGTACCGATGGTTGTCGCCATCAACAAAATTGATGACAAGGGCGCTGATGTCCAGCGAACTAAACAGCAGTTGAGCGAAGCCGGTCTGACCGCAGAAGACTGGGGTGGGGATGTGACGATGGTCGAAGTGTCGGCCCTGAAGCAAAAGAACATCGACGAACTACTCGACCTAGTGCTGCTGACTGCCGACATTGACGACCATAAAGCTGATCGGGACGTACCGGCGGAAGGCATCGTTATCGAAGCCAACACCGAAACTGGCCGCGGGGTAGTGGTGACTGCATTGATTGAACATGGTGAGCTCCGCGTCGGTGATATCGTCGTGGCGGGTTCGGCGTACGGTAAAGTAAAGGCTCTGAGCAACGACCGTGGTGAAGCGGTTGAAGTGGCCGGACCATCAATGCCGGTGACGATTATGGGCTTCAAAGATGTACCGATTTTTGGTCAGCGCTTCGTCGAATTTGATGATGAGAAAGCCGCCCGCAAGCAGGCCGGCGAAGACAAGAGTCAACACCAGAAAGAGACAACCGCCGTGGTTAAGTCAGCCACTGGTGGAGACTTGCTGGCGCATATCGATGCTACCAAGCAGCAAAACCTGCTCAACGTGGTGCTACGTGCTGATGTGCAGGGTTCGCTCGAGTCAGTAGTCCAGAGCCTGAAGCAGCTCGGCAACGATGAAGTAGCCGTAAAAGTCGTCTCACGCGGTATCGGTGACATCAGCGAATCTGACGTTACCGCTGCAGAAGCAAGTAATGGATTTATCTATGGGTTTAATGTTGGGGCGACGTCGAGCATTAAGCGACTCGCGGCTCGCCAGGAAGTTCCCTTGGAGATTTACGATGTAATTTATGAGCTGTTGGAGCAGACCAAAGATCGTCTGGAGCAGTTGCTCGAACCAGAAGTTATCGAGACAGAGCAAGGCCGACTGAAGGTCAAGGGTGTGTTTCGTACAACTTCACAGCGAGTTATCTGTGGTGGCGAAGTCACGAAGGGTAAGATTAACGTTGGCTCACTGGCGGTTATCGAGCGTGACGACGCAGAAATTGGTCGTGGCGAGATTATGAAGTTGCAGCGCGGGAAAGATGACGCCAAAGAAGTTTTCAAAGGCGACATGTGTGGGCTCGAGCTTGAGACTGAGTCGAAGCTTAATTTGAAAAAGGGCGATGTCATAACAATTATCAAACGAGAAACGATTCAAAAGAGTTTATAGCTAACGCGGTGGGTGAAAGCGAGGATTCGCCGTGGAACAGTCCACAAACCAAGATGGTCCAACCGAGAAGCAATTAGCTGCTGCTGAAGTTACGCCCAAAGACAAGAAGTCTAAAGAGAAGAAGAAAGACGACAAGCAGTCTCGATTTGAGCGAATTCAGGCGGCGCTTAGGCGAGCTCTCGAGGCGCTGTTGAGTCGAGATGATGCCAAGTCGGATAAATCCCCTAAACCAGAGAAGTCGGTGGCCAACGAGGGCGACCTGGAGCAAGCGCCACCAAGTGATTATTTGCCACAAACAGTGCAGCCTGAACTAGTGCCGTCGGCTGCGGATGACAGTCATGAGGTTCCCGGCGCAGTTGACTCGCAGTCAGCCGACACCACCTGGCAGCGAGCGCGCGTAAAGGTTCGTGAGTTTATCCAATCGAGATTACCGAGTGACAAAACCGAAGCTTCTCTTACCGATGAGCCGCCGCAGCTTACCGAGACTGAGAGACGAACAATGACTGTTTCCGAGCTCGAAAATCGCTATCGGGTTGACTATAGAGACCAGCAGCCTCCATCCGCAACAGCAAGTCCCCAACCAGTACTGTCTGAACGATTAGCAATGTCGCGCAGGCGCCGAGAGCAGCGCAAGCAGGCCAAAAAGCTTGAGCAGCATAAACAACAACTTGCAGACCATGAACGCCGGTTAGAAGACAGTAAGCCGCGACCGCTGGTGTCATCGGGACGACCAATTGCCCCATCGCCCGTAGCAGTAGCACACGCTCCGCATGAGGTCGCGCGCCAAGTTGCGGCTCAGTCTCCGACCGAGCAGCCAATCCGCGAGCAGGGCGACACGACCCTGGATTCAGTAGACACAGCTATCCGCCCCCAAAACAACCAAGGCGAGACTAGGGTGGACTATCCGCCCGCCCCGAGTGTTGAGGAATTAGAACAGCCGAAGCCAACACCACTGCGGGCTCCAGTTCGGCAACTAATCGACAATGGTGCGGAGTCTGTTATCTATCAGCGCGTCGAGCCCTCGCCGAAACCAGTAACTTTACTTCAGCCTGAAACAAGGCGATCTCCTCAAGCTGATATCACAGCTGAACCAGTCATGGCAGTGAATACGGAGCCACAGACAGCTGCACCAAAACCTAGTTCAGAATCGCCACCACCATTGGCTCAGCCAGAAACAGCCACCACATTGAGCGAGCCGGCTCAGTCAGTAGGTGAAATAATCCGCCAGCGACACGTAGATAAGCTTGAGTCGAGCCGCACCGCGGTAACAGCCGAGCAGCGAGAGCGTTCGTCGTCAGCCAGTTCTGGTGTCACGGAGCGGTTGGGTGGCTCTATGGCCAGTGCTAGCATCGGCGGGTATAGTCTCGAAGTTCAAGCATCTCAGCCGCAGGTAATTCAGCCAGATGCGAGCAGCGCCAAAGAGAAGTCGTCTGGCAAGCAGGCGTCTGTCGGCTGGTGGCAGCAGGCGTTGCTGGTGTTACTAAACCTGGTGCTAATTGGGCTTTTGGTCCGCGAGCTGGTACTCTAATTGTATGATTAAACTAGACGATAATTTACTCCAACAACTCGGTCTCGGTGAGCTACCAGAGGCTGAACGAAAGCAGCTACTAGCGCATATTTATGAGACGCTACAGCTCCGAGTCGGCACGACACTTGCTCAGCAAATGTCTGATGCCCAGCTCGATGAGTTCGAGACTATTATCCAGCCGACTGATGGTGGCGAGCTGCCACAAGGCGATCTCGATGACGAGACCCAGGCCAAAGCCGCTCAGTGGTTGGAGCAGAACTTCCCGAGCTACAAAGATGTGGTTCAGAACGAGCTCGAGGCGCTCAAAGCCGAGATCAAGCAGAGCGCGCCGGCGATTGTCGAAGAATCTGAATAAACCTTTTAGAATCCATTCTTAATTAACTCAACGCAGGCTTTTCAAATGAAAAGCCATAGTACTCACTTTTCCATCGCCGAAAAGTAAGCAAAAGACTAGAGCTGCGTTTCCGAGCTGACTAGTGCAGCCACTGCTGAAAGCTAACCTGCGGAACTCCTCAACTTCAATGAGCCACCGGCTCATTGAAGTTTCGTCAAACACTCCTCGGTTCTAGACGCTCTCAACAGTGTCTTTACAAATCAGTCGGAAGCCGATGCTCGAGGAGCTGCAACTCCCGATTGAATTGCGTGTTGCGTTCGTGGCACCGTCTCAAGGCACAGAGCAGAGCGACTTCGATTGTGTCCGTCTAGAGGCGAGGACTGTTTGAAGTGAAGCCTGGACTGCCGGTGGCAGTTCAGGGTGAGCAAGTTCCGCAGCCTAGGACGCAATTGAAGCCGCGACCATCTGCTGACTTGAGCTAGGTGCGAGCTTTTTGGTTCTTTTTGTCGATACAAAAAGGACATAAATGTATTAAATAGTGAAATAAATAATTTTTTTGATTCATACAAGTTTTAAAACTACTCGTTGAGTAGGCTTAAAAGTTGCATCCGGAGGGAGAGGGAAGGCGAGCGAAGTGCGCTCAAATTCTAATTCCTCTCCCGTCCGGAAGCTCTCTGTTACATGTAGTCACCAGGGAAAAGCCATTCGGCCTCATAGTCCCGCTCGGCGGCACCAGCTTGACGACGCTCATGCTCTTCGAGATGTGCTGGAGTGCAGCCACTGCAAACATCGCCGATGGCGTACTCGCTTTCTTCAAGCGGTTCACTGCAGCGCATGCAGTCGCCGAAATGCGGCTCTTGTGGGTTCTCCCCCGGTGCCGGCATGATTGGCTTGATGTCGACCCATGGGCCGCCGAATGAATTCCCGCCCTGGAGCAGGAACTGTTCGTCGTGGACTTCTTCACCACGGTATTTGAGCAGCTGTTCATCGGCGTAGAAGCCGAGCTGTTCTGAGGTGAGTGCTTCGAGTGTTGAGGACGTGTACTGACCAAAGCCAGTGAGAAGTCCTGTAGAGATGCCTGGTCGTGTGGTCGAGTGGATTCGCCACGTGCGGAAGTGCTGGATTTGGGTTGCGTTCATGAGGTTCTCCTCGGGTGGTCAGGCGAACGTTGGCGTTCGCCGGGTGGGTTGCTTGTTCGTGCGGTTTCGAGTGTGGAACTACTCCTTGCCGGTTCGCCGTGCGCGACGATTTCGGACGCTTTGCGCAATGTATACCCCAGCTATGTACAAGACTATGAGTGCGAATATCCCTAGATACAGGATAACCGTCAGCTTGCCTAGCGGGGTGTAGACGTAGGGGTACAGGATATCCATCAGGTCTACTTCGTTGGCTTCGAACGTACCGTCTGGAATCCAGTGAAGTAGGAAGGAGACGAGGGTTCGGTTTAACCAAACGAGCGCGTAAAACGCCCCGACAACAATCACTGAGGGAAAAATCGCCTCGGCAATGACGTGGAGCATCGGTCGTTTTTGCTTGTCCTCAGTTGCGTTTGCGTTCATGACTGCTCCTTCAGGGTTTGACGACGTTGTCAGTGCGGTAGCAGGGAGAAGACCTGAACAATCAGGAGGCTGCCCCAGACTGGTGCCGACAGAAGGACTGTCATTGCAAAGAGGCTTCGCCGTGTCACAGGTGAAGGGGTAATAGTCTTCACTACACCGAGAGCGATACCCGTGATTGGTAATTGGATGTACGCGATTATGCTGCTCGCCATGAAGGCGATGTACACGTACGTGCT
>Ga0136601_1000981_pt1 | contig 10184 bp, 13 predicted proteins | sample AntRauMFilla2699_FD_181020 | JGI IMG/M metagenome (GOLD analysis project Ga0136601, IMG submission 181020) | Saline lake microbial communities from Rauer Islands, Antarctica - Metagenome Filla 2 #699 | ecosystem: Environmental > Aquatic > Non-marine Saline and Alkaline > Saline | place... | reverse complement strand
CGTTACTTATGAATATGTAGTGAATGAGGATCGAAAGCACCTGTCGTATCAGCCGATTGCACTGTTCCTGAATAATATATGGGATGTACCAGCACCAATGCGTGTTGTGGCCACTGGTAACACGTTTTGGAGCATTATTAGCGCTATGCGACCACACACACTGCGTAACTTTGCGGCTCACTCGCAGCCAATGGATGCACTGGTAGAAATGAATTTCTGGAGTACTCGCACGATTGTAGAAGATGGCCATCAGTTTTGGCGGAGCTATTTCTACTTTAACGGTCGCTATTCAGTGTTACCAATTTATTCGCCAATTTACCAAGACGCCGTCCTTGATGTGAACCTTCGAAAAACCCTTAAAGCACAGTTTATCCAGTTGCGGCGCTGGATGTACGGTGCGGCTGATATTCCATACGTTGCGACGCGCTTATTCACTCGTAAGCGAAATGTGCCACTTTGGGGTGGCTTTGTATGGTTTATGATTGCTCTTGATGGCTACGTCACAGCGGCCAGCGTTTCTATTTTAGTGGCCTTTGGCGCGTGGGTGCCGCTGATTATTAACAGTCAGGCGTATCATGACGTTGTGGCGCATCAACTACCAGACGCTGTCAGCCTTTTACAGCGCATTGCGCTGATTGGGCTACTTGTGATGGTATTTCAGTCATTCCGGCTGCTACCGCCCCGTCCACTGCGCTATAAACGCCATCGAACGATAGGAATGGTACTGCAGTGGGTGCTCATGCCCCTCACCGCTATTGTCTATCTATCGTTTGCGGCCTTAAATGCTCAGGCGCGATTGTTCTTTGGCCGTTATTTGATGAAGTTTGATGTCACCGTAAAGGCAACCGTTGCCTCACGAGAGGCTGCGAAGAAAAGCCAACGCGGCAAATAGCTGGACTACAGGTGATAAAAAAGACCCTCGGAAGGGTCTATTTTTTTGAGAATCGGCGATTAGATCGTACGATGACGTACCTCTCGCTTAATCTCTTGTAGGGTTTTATTGTACTCGAAACCAAGTGAGAAACGGTCTAATGCTGAAGTTGTCTGTGTATTCTGTATCTGTTGTTTACTCATGATTACATATTAGCATAAACAGCATATAATGTCAATGGTACAGGCTTTCACGTGCAATACCGTCTGTGATATATCGAATGGGATACACCCACCAAAGCACTAGTGGAAAACTTATAAGCATTGGTGGACAAGCATATCTGAAAGGGGTGGAATGAGGTGCACGCAACCCACAGTATGTTTCGTAATAAAAATACCTCCCTAGGGGAGGTATGATGTCGTCGCTGTAATGGTGGGTCCTAGAGGATTCGAACCTCTCACCTCCTCAACGTCAATGAGGCGCTCTAGCCAAATGAGCTAAGGACCCGTGAGCCTTATAATGGTAGCAGAATAGGGGTCAGGAAGCAATATTGTGCTATAGTGGGCTGTAGAGTAATGACAGAGCCTAACCAACTCTCGAACTCCGTGGGCGCCCGATGTACGTAACGTCTGGCAATGAGTAAAAGTCCGGTGGAACCGTCTATTCACACAGAATGGACCCGAGACATGCGATGTATGGATTTAAAGATAACTTTAAACCCAGTGATCGCATGTTTTTTCATTTCTTACACTAATTAACAGGAGAACAATATGAACGACGAACAGCTTCATGCAATGCGACATAGCTTCGCGCACATTACCGCTGCTGCGGTGCAACGACTATGGCCAGAAGCAAAATTTGGCGTTGGCCCAGTGGTCGATAATGGATTTTATTATGATATCGACCTTGGTGAACGCACAATATCAGAGGCGAACTTTGCCAAAATTGAGAAGGCGATGCGCGGTATTATTGAATACGGTGATGATTTTGAACGCTTTGAGATGCCAATCGACCAAGCAATTAACTGGGCGAAAGAAAATAACCAGCCCTATAAAGAGGAACTCCTGAACGACTTAAAGCGATCGGGGACGACGGTTGCAAAAGATCTTGATGCTGATGAGCTTGGCTTGGCTACCGATGGTGACACCGCGGTTGAGAACGTTTCGTTCTATAAAAACGGTCACTTTGTTGATTTGTGTCGTGGTCCTCATGTGGCAAACACCAAAGATGTTGGCGCATTTAAGCTGCTCCGTGTTGCTGGTGCGTACTGGAGGGGCAACGAAAAGAACCCGCAGATGCAGCGCCTTTACGGGGTCGCCTTTGGAACTCAGGAAGAACTCGACGACTATCTTGAGCGCCTTGACCAAGCGAAGCTTCGAGACCATCGAAAACTTGGCCGAGAACTTGATCTTTACACCATGTCGCCACTGGTTGGCGCTGGGTTACCGCTGTTTACGCCGCGCGGCACTGTTCTGCGTGAGTTGTTTGCTCGCTATTCCAACCAACTACGTGAAGCTCGTGGCTTTCAAAAGGTGTGGACCCCACATATTACCAAACAAGAGCTCTACGAGACATCTGGTCACTGGGAAAAGTTTGGTGATGAACTATTCTTAGTAACAAGCCAAGAAACCGATGATAAAATGGCGTTAAAACCAATGAACTGTCCGCATCATACGCAAATTTATGACAGTAACCCCCACAGTTACCGTGACCTACCGGTTCGATTCCTGGAGACAACAACCGACTACCGCGATGAAAAAACAGGTGAACTTGGCGGGTTAAACCGAGTACGTTCATTAACGCAAGATGACAGCCATGTATTTTGTCGCCCTGATCAACTGGAAGACGAAATTAATGGGCTACTGGAGAGCGCAAAAGAACTGTACGAGACAATTGGCATGCACCTGCGTGTTCGGCTTTCGTATCGCGACGACAGCGATGCCTATTTAGGTGAGGCGACGTTATGGGAATCGGCGCAGCAACAGTTGAAACAGGCTGTTGAAAAGAATGGCATCGAGTTTTTTGAGCAAACTGGTGAAGCGGCCTTTTACGGTCCAAAAATCGACTTTATGGCGACTGATGCTATTGGCCGGGAACATCAAGTTGCAACCGTACAGCTCGATTTCGTACAACCAGGTCGGTTCGGCCTTATTTACACCGACGAGACGAGTACAGCGCAAACACCAGTGATGATTCACTGTGCGTTGCTTGGTTCGATTGAGCGCTTCCTGAGCGTGTTTATTGAGCACACTGGCGGCTGGTTCCCATTCTGGGTTGCTCCTGAGCAGCTGCGCATTCTGACGATCAATGACACTGTCTTAGAATACGTGGCCGAAATTAAAACAGCGTTAAACGACACCGTGTTAATGCACCCTGTTCGCTATAACGAACTACGCATGACGGTAGATGACCGCAACGAATCACTCGGTAAGAAGATTCGTGAAGCAACTACAGCAAAAATTCCTGTTCAATTAATTGTTGGTCCGCAAGATCAAGAATCACGACAGGTGAGTGTTCGTACGCAGGCTGGCGAAGAGAAGGTAGCGCTTGAGCAGCTTTCTGATTACCTCAAGGCTTTATGATGGCGGCACAGACGACGATTCGAATTGGGATAGATGTCGACGACGTCTTACTGGACACTGCCCGTAAAGTAACAGAACTCTACAATAAAAAATACGGCACGTCATTAACACCAGATAACTGGTATGATTTCGAACCAATAACACCATGGGGTGTTGATGATTTTCGAGTCGTATATGATCGAGTTTTCGAATTAATGATGTCGGATGATTATCTGTCTGTCGGCCCTGTAAAGGGAGCTCAAGATGCACTCGCTGATTTTACAGCGAGTGGATATGAGCTATTTGCAATCACAAGCCGTTCGAGCAAAATGGAGGACGCAACACTTGCCCAACTCGAAGTATTATATCCGGGACTATTTTCTCGTGATACGGTGTTTCATACCGATCACTATGAGCATGAAGACAATCGTCGTGCTAAACGAGAGATTGTCGAAGAGGTTCAGGCGACACACTTTGTTGATGATCAAATTGCCCACGCTCGTGAAGTAGTACTGACCGGCGCCGTTACGATGTTATTTTGTGCGGATTATCACTGGACAAAAGGTGTATCAGCCGAAGGGGTGATACGAATTGATGGTTGGGAAGAAGCAAGGGAGATTATTAATGGTGACAAAACCAGCGAGTAATTTTCGCGGGGCTGTTGAACGCTATATAGCGCAGGTTCCGGCAGGAAACGTAACAACGTACGGTGATATTGCTGCGCTTGCCGGGCATCCATACGCTGCCCGCATTGTCGGCGGTATGGCACACTACGGCCAGCAGTCGCTGCCATGGCACCGGTTGGTGAACCGGTTTGGTGGCCTTGCGAGTGGCTATCACGGTGGAAGAGAGGCACAAGCAGAGCAGTTAGCTGCAGAGGGTGTTTTGTGCACTAACTTTATTGTTGATAATTTCAAGGAGCGACGATGGCAACCCCACTTATCGTAATTGTTGGTCCGACGGCGAGTGGAAAGTCTGGGCTGGCAGTCTCGTTAGCCGAGCGCCATAACGGAGAAATTATTTGTGCTGATTCACGCACCGTATTTAAAGGCATGGATATTGGTACGGCCAAGCCATCACGTGAAGATCAGGCACGGGTGCCGCATTGGGGAATCGATTTAGTGGAGCCAGGCGAGCATTTTTCAGCAGCCGATTTTCAAACGTATGCCCTGCAGAAGATTTCAGAAATTCGAGCTCGTGGAAACGTACCATTTTTAGTGGGGGGAACCGGCTTATACGTAGACGGAATTGTGTTTAATTACCAATTTGGAGCCCCCGCAAATGTGGTACTTCGTGATACGTTGAATGGCATGTCGATTGATGATTTACGACTATATTGCAAAAAAAACAACGTAATGTTGCCAGAGAATGAAAAAAATAAACGACACCTCGTGCGAGCGATTGAACAAAACGGGATAAATAAAGAACGACAATCTACTCCCATTAATAATTGCATCATTGTTGGAATTGCAACAGATAATGGAACACTATTAGAACGAATTCACGCCCGAAGTGAACAACTATTTGAGGATGGAGTGGTCGAAGAGGCAAACATGTTGGGCAAAAAATATGGTTGGGAAAATGAAGCTATGTCAGGCAATATTTACAAACTTATTTTTAAATTCAATCACGGTGAATTAACACGCGATTCGCTGCGCGAAGCATTCGAACAATCCGACCGCCGACTTGCGAAACGCCAGCGAACATGGTTTAAACGTAACCAATTTATTGAATGGAAATCGCTCAATGAGGCCGAAAAATATCTCGATTCGTCCCTCGCGCCCTCTGAATAATCGTGGTATGATAGAACACGAAAGTTATACGAGAGGTACCAGAATGATCGATGCACTATTCGGCTCAAAAACACGAGTGAAGTTACTTCACCTATTTTTGAACCATCCTGGACAATCTTTTTATGTACGTGAAATTACGCGTATCATTGACGAACAAATTAACTCAGTTCGTCGTGAACTCTCTAATATGCTTAATGTAGGGGTGATTACCAGTGATAGTGCCGATAACAAGCTGTATTATGAAGTGAATCAGCGCTATGAGTTTTACCCAGCGCTGCGATCGATCTTTGCAAATGAACCAATTGAAGGCTCGGCTTCACCACTTGTTGTTGGTGACGGAGAGGTAAATGAGCGTTACGTCACTGCGCTTTCGGAGATTTCATCGCTACGCCTGGCGATTCTTGCTGGTGTGCTCGTGAAGGGCTCAAACAGTAGTGTTGACGTCTTACTGGTTGGGTCAATGCCGGCAGCGAAGGTAAAGTCGGCTATGGCAATCTTCGAAAAGCTTGAGGGCCGAGAAATGAACTATACGGTGATTCCGTACGACGAGTTCTATTATCGCCTGAGCGTTCGTGATAAATTTATTACCGAGATTCTCAACACCAAACATAATGTTGCGATAGATAAAGATAATATCCTCAGTCAGAAATAAAGGAGAAATAGATGTTTGATATTGAATATAAAGGGGCAAATGGAGTCGTGATTTCAACAAAGAAAGCACGCATCGTGGTAGATCCAAAAATTTCCGTTGCTGGATTTAAGGATATCAACATAAAAGATGCCGTTGAACTTGCAACAGAAGCACGGTTCGCGCTCGGCAGTGATGACGCGAAGCTCAACATTGAAGGCCCGGGTGAATACGGCGTTGCCGACTTTGATATTCGTGGCGTGGCTGCACAACGTCATCTTGATACAGAAACCGATCCAAAGGTAAGTACAATGTACCGTGTTGAAACGGGTGATGTTCGGATTGCTGTACTCGGGAACATTTTCGAGAAGCTTAACGAGGACCAGCTTGAAGAACTAGGGGTGATTGATGTATTAATTATTCCCGTTGGTGGCGGTGGCTACACGCTTGATGCAACAGCAGCTGCCAGTGTCACTCGCAAGATCGACCCTAAGGTAGTTATCCCTATCCACTACGCTGATAGTGCAGCCAGTTATGAAGTGCCACAAGATACAGTCGATGCGTTCATTAAAGAACTTGGTGCGCCGGTTGAAGAGCAGCCAAAGTATAAACTGAAGCAAGCCAGTGCGCTTCCATCAGTACTGACGATTGTTCAACTTGAACGAAACTAGACGAGAGCGTTAAAAATAAAACCTCCCGATGATGATCGGGAGGTTTTTTGTTTCTTCCGGAGAAGTAAGCTTAGGCGAGAATGCCTTTTTTCTTCAGCGTACGAATAGCTTGTGTGCTAAGCACCATTGTGACCTTCTGGCCATCTACGTGGAATGTCTTCTTCTGTAGGTTTGGTTTGAAGACACGGTTCGTGCGACGCAAAGAGAAGCTAACATTGTTGCCAAATTGCTTTCCTTTTCCGGTGAGTTCGCATCGTGCTGTCATAACTTGGTTAATTTTACACGTTTTACCTCTTGGCGTCAAGATGTATAATAGGAGGAATGGATTTAGTTACATATATCGCAATCGTTATTGTCGTCATTTTATTCTCAATGACGCTTCACGAAGCCATGCATGCCTACGTTGGGTACTGGCTTGGTGACGATACTGCCAAGTTACAGGGGCGCCTGACGCTTAATCCAATTAAACACATCGATCCGTTCCTGACGATACTCTTGCCAATTGGTTTGGCCATTATAGGGGCGCCAATCTTTGGTGGAGCGAAGCCAGTCCCGTTTAACCCCGATAGGGTGAAGTGGGATGAATGGGGAGCGGCACTGATTGCGATCTCTGGTCCGCTCACTAACCTTATTATTGCGTTTATTGTATTTGGGGTATGGGTAGTGCTCGGTACGCCAACTGCGGGTATTGGGGCGCTCTTCCTGACAACGGCAATTGCCGTAAACCTTGGGTTCTTTATATTCAATATGCTGCCTATTCCACCACTTGATGGTTCACGGGTCATCTACGCCATAGCACCAGAGTTCGTTCGAACCGGTATGCGCTTCGTTGAGCGCTACGGTATTATCCTTGTGTTCATGATTGTACTGCTTGCAGGATCAGCCCTGGCGGTCGTTATGGGTTCAGCAATTTCGTTCTTTATTGACGTTTTTAATGGAATCTTCAGGTTGTAGCGCGTATAATAAGTAGTGACCCGAGGGGTTCCAACAACCTAGGTGTATATGATTTTCCGATATCATACGATAGGGTAGCCAACATGGTTTGTTTCCGTGGAAATAAATTGCGGCATCCCACCTTGCATATACGCGGGGAATATCATAACGCCTAGGACGCCTCTGGGTTACCAATTATTATGAGCTCGTCTTCACGCGAAGGCGAGTTTTTATTTCTCGCAAATGATATACTGTAAGCATAAATGAAACAACGATTATCAGTCCGTGCAATTATTAACGACAGCGGCAAAGTACTCCTATTACGACGGGCGAATGGTCGCCAGACGATTTTAGGGAAATATGAGCTTCCGGGTGGAAAGCTTGCCTACAACGAGCAGCCCGAAGATGCACTCCGTCGCTATTTATATGACGACGCCGGCATTCATATTACGTCGGCGCAACTGTTTGATGCGGTGACCTACATCGACCATGATGACCGCGGCATTCAGTATGTTGTTATTGTCTATATCGTGACGCAAGCTCCTGAGAATCGACCAATAGCACTCAGTGGTAACTACAATAAATACAAATGGCATGCGATGTCACATATACAACAAGAAGAATTGACTGACTTAACGCAACTGGTACTCGGTATTATGCTACAGGAAGAAATAACAGATCAAACCTTCGCAAAAATTAAGAAGAGTGATGCAAAAAACACATCGGAAGACACACTTACTATTTATACAGACGGAGGATCGAGAGGGAACCCAGGGCCGTCTGCTGCCGGATATGTGGTGTTTAACCACCGGCAAGAAGCAATTGCAGAAGGCGGTGAATACTTAGGAATTACAACAAACAACCAGGCTGAGTATCAAGGCGTGCGGCTTGGGTTAGAGCGAGCGCTTGAATTGAAATATAAGAATGTTGATTTCAAAATTGATAGTATGCTTGTCGTGAATCAAATGAAAGGCTACTACAAAATTAAGAATCGTGAGCTATGGCCAGTTCATGAACGAATTCGCGAGTTGATGACCCAGTTTACGTATGTCACGTTTAGTCATGTTCCGCGTGAATTTAACCAACTTGCCGACGGTATGGTGAATAAAACACTCGATGCCCACGCTCGCGAAACCACTAATGGTGGTGTATAATACCCTCGGGTAGATCGCTAGACGATCGCTTGCCTAAAAAACAAGAGGAAAGTCCGGGCAGCGTAGGATAATGGCAGTCGTTAACGGCGACCGGGGGAAACTCTAGGGAAAGTGCCACAGAAACAAAACTACCTCCCTAAAAAGAGGCAAAGGTGAAATGAGTGGGGTAAGAGCCCACAGCGTCATATGGTGACATATGGAGAAGGTAAACCCTGCCTGCTGCAAGGAGATCAACATAAAGGGCGATCCGTCCGTTGGTCGACAACCGCTCGATTGTGTCAGCAATGACATGACTAGATAGATGATCGTCCTCGACAAAACCCGGCTTACCGGCGGTCTGCCTACTAAAAAAACCACCCTGTAATGGGGTGGTTTTTCATTGTGCGTCGTTTTGTGTAAGGAGTTACTTTGTCGCGTTTTTCAAAACAGCGCTAAAGGCTGCTGGCTCACTGACAGCAAGTTCAGAGAGAACTTTACGGTCAAGTTCGATGTTTGCGGCTTTAAGACCAGCGATGAGTTTACCGTACGTGGTACCTTCAAGGCGGGCAGCAGCGTTGATACGGGTGATCCATAGGCCACGAAGATCGCGTTTGCGGTTTCGTCGGTCACGGTATGCGTATTCAAGCGCACGAGTAACCGCTTGCTTTGCAAGACGGTAGCTACGGGTGCGGTTGTGCTGCATTCCCTTTGCTTGTTTCAGAATTTTTTTGTGGCGGTTGCGTGCGGTGACGCTTCGTTTTACTCGCATATTAGATTCCTAGTGCTCGTTTAATGTTCTTTGCGTTTCCACCAGTGACAGTTGCACTGGTGTTGATTGCTCGTTTGCGACTCTTACTCTTCTTTGCAAGAAGGTGAGCGCCAAAAGCACGGCGACGCATCAATTTACCAGTACTGGTAACCTTGATCCGCTTTGCGGTACCTTTGTGGGTTTTCATCTTTGGCATTATTTACTCCTTATTACGACGCTAAGATTGCGTCCAGCCATTTGTGGCTCATGCTCGAAGGCAGCTTCATCTTCCAGAAGAGTGCCGATACGTTTGATCATATCGTAGCCAAGTTCTCGGTGGGCATTTTCACGTCCACGGAAGAATACTTGGATTCGCACCTTGTTTCCATCTGCAAGAAACTCACGCACTTTTCGTAGTTTGATTTCAAGGTCACCTTGACCGATCTTCATTCCAAAGCGCATTTGTTTCAGTTCACCCTGTTTGTTGCTACGGCGATTTTTCTGCGCCTCTTTCATTTTTTGATACTGGTATTTACCCCAGTCAATGATTTTCGCAACCGGCGGGTGAGCATTAGGGGAAATTTCAACCAAATCAAGTCCTGCTTCCTCGGCTGCCTTCAGCGCATCGCTGCGGCTCATAATGCCAAGTTGTTCGCCGGATTGTCCGATAACGCGCAGTTCGTTTGCACGAATTGCTCCGTTAATTCGATTTGAGTGGTTGATAGGGTACTCCTCTTCCTTTGAGTATTAGTGCTTTTCGCGTGTTACTCAGCAACTATTCTACCAAAATGACCGAGGTAATACAAGAGGTTATTGACCTTTTTCATCCCAGCGGCAGCCGGTACT
>Ga0136601_1000980_pt1 | contig 10184 bp, 12 predicted proteins | sample AntRauMFilla2699_FD_181020 | JGI IMG/M metagenome (GOLD analysis project Ga0136601, IMG submission 181020) | Saline lake microbial communities from Rauer Islands, Antarctica - Metagenome Filla 2 #699 | ecosystem: Environmental > Aquatic > Non-marine Saline and Alkaline > Saline | place... | reverse complement strand
TGGTGGTCAGGGTGTCGATGAATATTCGATTGTTCGCACCTTAGAGCAATTGAACGATAAGATTTCGTGGCTCCACCGGCACCATCAAGTGAATATTTTAATCGAGCATTATCTTGAAGGACGTGAATTTAGTGTCGCAATTGTACGCAACCGCAATTCAGACGAACTCATTGCCATGCCACTTGAACTCATTGCGCCAAAAGACAGTAACGGCGAGCGGATGCTTAGCAGTGCTGTAAAGTCATTAAACCAAGAAGAAGCAATTGCCGTCACTGACACCAACGAACAAACACTCATTGGCGACTTTGCCCTGAAGGTATTTCGCATACTCGGTGCCCGCGACTACGGCCGCATTGATATTCGTCTTGATGGAGATGGAACCCCCCACTTCCTTGAAGCAAACCTCATTCCCAGCCTCATTGCCAACTATGGATCGTTCCCGAAAGCGTATGAACTTTACCGGGGTGATGCCCATGGCGGTATGATCGACCATATCGTGCAACTTGCGAACGAGCGGACGATTCCCTCGTATTAAGCCGGTACCGTCTTCCCTCTCACGACATCTGCACTGTACGATAGTTCAAAACTCGTAATGGGGTCTCGTTCAGTATCCTCATCTTCATACCTTGGGTAATCAAATTCAACACTCCCCGTAGCACGCAAATAAAGTACATACCCACCAGGAAGCTTTAGTGCAATCACCGAGTGCACTCTGTCATCTTCCCTCTGTTCTATCGGTAACTTATCAAAGGCATTAATTGCAAAGTACTCACCAATACTTGTACCTTTAAGTACAAGATGTCTGATGTAGGCATTGTTCAAATCTTCATAGTTAAAGTAATCTTCACCTGCAGCTTCAGCAGAGAGAGCATCTTCCGACCATCGTTGCGATGATACCCCTAAAGCTTCAGTAAGTTCATTAATTCGCGCCGTAATTTCAGGAAGCTCATCGTCAAACGTACCAGCCCCAGGTGACCCAATGTCTATACCTTTAACGTCTTCACCGCTGTCGACTGCATACAAAATCTCGATTAGCCGTTCCTCAAACCAAGCCCGCAGCTCGCCTTCCGGCAACCGAGATTCAGGAATAATTTCCTCATCATCAAACGTTAAGATCGGTTCGACAGCTCTTGCTGGGCATTGTTCACTCATATGCGACTATTGTGCTCTAGCGGATTATTATTTGCAAACATAAGCGTTTTAGGTGCCATCGATTGATCTATGCCCGGAATCCAGCTCCTAAAGCTGGTGCAGCTCCCAATCTGAAGATACAGTTGCCTCTCGGCCGTTGGACGTAATCACTGCGTTAATGTAGCCTATGTCGTTCGGCTGACCGCTCTCGAACTGTGCCTCAACTTGTGCATAATGGATGGGTATAAGCTTTTCTCGCAGCTCGTAGTCATCATTGCCGCGCAGTCCAAGATTGACTGGTGTACGCACCATCATTGCCGAGCCAAAGTGATGATTATGTAACAATAGAGGCCAGTCAATGATGGCAGCCTTTGCATCCATAGCAATTCTCTGCATAAATTCACCCGCACTATGCCCGGCGCTAATCATGATGTCGTCCGAGAAGAACACCGCGTCTCCTTTGACTCGTTCTTGAACGCCCCTTCCGTTCTTCGCCGTAATACCCACGTAGATGCGAACGGCCTCTCCTTCGGGAGACGTAGCGCCTAAGACATCATCGGTTTTTAGACTTCTTGCATCATCCGGCAGCGGAAAAGCCGGAATGTTCTCTATCATACGTCCTGTTTTCAAGTACTGCAGAAAGTGGAACTTCTTGCCGTCGTACTGCATTTCCATAGTCGGTAGTTGGCGCTGGTCGAAGTAGGGCAACGTCCTGACTGCTTCGTATGTCTCAATCATCTTGCTGACTGGTATCATTTGTTGAATAAGCTCATCGGCCCATGGGTCACTCATTACCTGGCTCAAGTCCGCGGCGGTATCGGCCTGCTTCTGCAATGTATGTCCTCCGGCCTGAAAAAACTGTGGGTGGTCGGGCGCAGTAAGGCCACCGACGGCCCTGGTAGAGATATGATTTCCAAATCGATAATGATACGTCCCTTCGACAACCGGGTCACGCATAATCGTTATATTTTCTCCGGGGACGTAGCGCCATAGGCTGGAATTCTGCTCTTTGTAGCTACTTCGCCGACTGTCGACGCCCTCCAAACCAAAGCCGGGGTAGATGTGGCCACTCAGAACACGTGCAGTGATAAACTCGTCAAACTCCTGGAGCGCCTCTCTCCCTACTCGTCCTTGCAACCAATAATGGTGAAATGCCTCATCGTCATGAAAGAAACCCCAGTGTGCACTGGACTTCAAGCCACTCTCTCCCGTGTAGTCGTCAACGCCGTCACTCCGGATCACAATACCACTAGCGTGCAGCGCGTTGTCGAGGCCACGTAGGCTTCGAATAAGCGGCACCTCAAACCCATTGGCAAGCGCATAGCGACCGATGTCGTGCTTCGTACGGAGCGTCGGCATATACTGCTCAAAAAAGTCAAAGTTTGGATCTTCAAGCGCGGATTGGCGAGCCTCCTCGTAGTGCTCGCGAGTCCCGGCATACCGCGTACCATAGAAGGTGCGAGGCTGATCTCCATTCGGCGAGAACGTGCGCCGCTGCGCACGATACATCGCATCCCCAAATGGCCCCTGCTGCTCGCTACTCATATAAATACTGTACGGCTTTGGCTATGAACATGAAAGCATGGGCGGGATGCGTATTTAGCAAACTTAAATGAACCGCTCGTCTTCTTCGTCAAGCAGTTCTTTAGAGAGTCCCAGCTCTAAGGCGTCATCCAAGCTGACAGTACCGCCTAAGCCATGAATTGCAAGGGCACGCATAATAAACTGGCCTCTTTCAGCCTTGCTGTTGAATTGCCTGATTGCAAACTCCAGCGACGAGCGACGACCACTGAAGTCCAGGTGCTGAAAACGTGAATCTCCGCCAGCAAAACTATGTACGGTAGGGTTGAGCTTGATCATGATGCCATGATCCTCCCAAAGTGCAGTCCAGTCTGCTTGAGGAATAGGTGGCAGGATAAGGTTGTTAACGGGCATATGACGAAGTTCCCACCGGTCTATGCCCGTCTGCATGTAGCCGAAGCCGGGCGGCAACTGTAGCCGTTGTTCATCTACGAAGATAAAATCATCGAGTGCAAAGTCGTTATATTTATCAAAATCGGCGACATATAACTCATCATCCTGCTTGGTGTCAAATGGGACAAGGCTGACCTTTGTTTTTTCATAGTGTCCGCCTAATTTTCCGGTCTTTGCACGAACAACTTCCCAGTCGTCGAGACGAGCGAACGCAATCGCGCCACCATCTTCATCTGCGTTAAATCGTGAAGGAAGATAAATAGTATTCCCTGGCGCCTGAGGATCCCCGTCATTGTAAACCGGTACAGCGAACTCATTTGGACGCTCGTATACGGTCACGATACCCCTCTGATCGCCATTCTCTGTGTACGTCGTAATCTTCAAAAGCTCACCGACGACCGTCTTTGTTTCACTGTAGAGAGGCGCGAGCGTAAAACCTTCGGCAGACATGAAATCATCATCCACGTCTTGAGTAACTTCAATCTGGAAAGCCATGCCAGCGGGAGCTTCAAACATCTTTGGGCGAGTTCCCCAAAATTCTGGCTTCAGGCCAATTTCCTCAATGCGCCTACTCCCATCGAGCGGTAAATTTGATTTAATCGTCTGGCGTAGTGCCATCTCTTTTGCTATCTCTTCGGATCGAAGCTTTGCGACGAGGAAAGACTGGAGCCATAGCTGATCAATATTTTTATAGTCTTCACGATCAACGCCTTTGGCATCGCACCATTCGCGAAAAAAATAGGTGTCGTATGGCAAAGTCGGTTCTGTGTAGTATTCAGACATAAGAAGTTAGTTCAATTATGCTAACAGGGGCCTGGAAAGACAAGCATAAGCCCAAGATGAGCTAGTCTCCCCAACCGATGTGGCAGATCAATATATGATAACCCCCAAAACGACCAACACATACAGTACGCTAGCAATTGAATAATTAAATATGATAGGGAATTCTTTATGAATAACTCCGTACATCGTAAAGACTGCTGCATAGAAAGTGTAATATATCCAAGCGATGAGGGACACTCCATCAGCCGACTGGTTCACCCATATTTCCAGCACCTGCGGCACAGTCGCAACTATAGTCCCCACCCCTGCTATAACGATGAACCTGTCAAACCACTTAACAAATACGTCAGGGTGAGGATAGCGTTCTTTTTTGTATGAATACGTTTTCTAATGTCTTGGTGGTGTCTTGGGTGAAGCATACCTATAGCATAACCTTTGTAATGGCGTCTGGCTATAGGGTCTTAGCTTGCTACGAAACCAGGTTTAAAAGCGGTTGCCCCGAACCCTACGCCCCAAGTAGCAAGAGTACGTGGTAGATTGCCTATACCGGCCAGACGGCTGCCTGAAGAAGACCGAGGATAACTTCCCAGAAGCCACCACTTGACTGCGAAATAAAGTAAATTGCGGCACCAATATATGCCAGGAACATGAAGAAGCCAATTGGCCCATCTCGAGTGATTTTATCTGATTTTGATCGATCTTTTACCATATACGCTCCTGATTGATTAGTGATGTACATACCGTGGAACGATCGCCGAGACGGCGCCTTAGCGATCACAACATTAATATAGCATACGCGCACTTTTTGCCCTCTTATGAGTGCTATTCGACAGAAGAGCAAGGGGGGCCGAATCCTTTGTTAAGCAAACCCTATCCTATCGAACGAGCGTTTGCTTGGCCGGGGCTAGTGGACGCGTTTCAGGAAAGCACTCTGTACTCTGATTTATCATTCGTTAACTTGCGCGCATCGGCCAAGGCTTTAGCTATATCTACATGACTCAGTGTTTTGTAATTTCTAAACCGAACCAGCGGTACATTAGCCTCATCAAAGATTCGCTCAACTTCGATATCTCTCGCAACTCTATCTGATCTGTCATGTGACGAGTCGTCAAGCTCAATAGCGTATATTGGCTGTAGAGTTGTTCTGCTACATAGAACATAATCGACAGATTTTGCATTGATATGATAGAACGCGTACTTCCATTCCTGCCCTTTGACGCGGTGATCAAGCAGAGCGGATAAGTGGACCTGCGGAAAGATAAAGTAACGATCGCCAACAACTTTTTGAAGTATCCAGAAAAAATCCATCTCCGTTAAAGTCATGACGGAATCTTTCGGTATATAGGTGTATTTACTCTTCTGCTTGACCTTATTCGCCTTACCGAACCCATAGTTCCAGGTCGTAATAGCCACGATAATAATAAAGACGATAAATATAAGAGTCAGTGTTTCCATTAGTACCATCATAGCAAAAGGAGTCTTTTAATCGTAATATACTGTGACTGGGGATGAGGTTATCGCAGCCGAGCTACTCCTCCGTTCATTCGCTCAAGAAAATGCTGGCGCGCTTTCTTTCGCTTCTCTCACTTCACCGAACCCTCCGACTTTTGCTGGCACAAAACCGAGGGTTCAAACCACTCTCAGCCAAAGAAAATAGAGTCGCTTTGGACTCTATTTTCCTTGGCTGAGCGCCGTGGTCTAGACTGCTAGTCAAACCTCATGTTGCGTACATAATCAATAAATCGGAAATTTCGCATCGTTGCTTGAAGCAAGAAATGGCTAATGAGGGTATAGAACAGTAGTAGTTCTTTTTGTGTGTATGTATGCATGGTTTGAGAAGATGGGCTAGGACATGCGCTAAAACTACCGTCACTATCACGATTCAGAACCAGCCCTTTACCAAGAACACAGATAGTATCAATACGTTTTTCAGGTGGTGAGTTATTATTTGAATGGTATTGATCAACGTATAGTTTTAATGTTTCAAGCTTTATGGAGTCAAATGCGAATACATAGTAGTTTATCGGCCAATCCGTCCATTCTTGTCCGTAATTGTTAGTATCGCGCAAGATATCACCGCTAGGATAAAAAGCTTTCTTTTCTAAAGCTCTAACGCTTTCCATATTTACGAATATACCAGATTTTTGTTTCTCGAGTTCACGCTTATTTAGCATAGATTTCACCTCTATAACTGAATAAACACACTCTACGGGAATAAATTTATTTCTTTTATCGCGGTCTAAGTATAGAATAGGAGTATTATCTCTATTATGAATGATTATATCCAGCTGACGAGATACTTTACCATTGATATCGAATATTTGACCTGATGATATCTGCAAATTCTGCGGTAAATAATCGCTTAGAAAAGATTTTACAATTGTCTCACTAACATCACCTTTTATGCCTGGATTTCTGCTCAATCTTCGAGCACGCTCGAAATCAAGCTGCATTTGTTTGACTACTTGATTAAACTCGGCATCAAAATCCATTCAGGTCTCCTTAGGTGCTATGCTTGGCTGGGGATAGTGGTCGTGTTTCAGGACAAAATACAATGTGTTACGAACAGCGTCAATGGATTTCCATATAAGCCATTGCTTTGATTATCTGAATTTTTCCATCCGTCGCCTTGATTCTAGCATGCCCTGTTCTATGAGATAGCCCATAACCTGCAGGATGTCGTATTTGAACTTCAGCTTCTTGCTGAAAATACCCAACCTCATTTGATGAACTACCAGAGTTGCGAGCTCATGCTCATCGCCCATGAATGCTGCGTATTCTGCCCAGCTTTTCGAAGGATTATAGGGTGCAGAGCCGTCAGGATTTTTTAAGTTTTCGGCGATACCCTTTGTCATTGCAGTGCCTTTTATGAGGTAAGTGCATGTTGCTGCGATTGCAAATATTGTTGCATTTTTAGACATTAACCCTATCTCGTCATTCAGCGGCCCGATACTAACAAGAGTGGAGTAGGCTTCTGGCTTGTCGCCAAAAATGTCCACCGCGTTCTTAATTGCACCGTTCCTTATGCCATCGTCTTGTGTAGCGAGCATAACGAATTTTGAATACATTTCTTTATAATACTTATCGCTACTTTTTAATTGCTTATCTAGAGCAAACTGTGCTACACCGCTACCAACATTGATATTATTGAATTCCATTTATTTATCTTTCGTTATTTTTATCAATAGCTTCATTTTAGTACATAACAATAATACTCAAAAGCTTAATTTAAACTAGTTATACTTCTCTCGGCACTCAATTACTTCTAATAACGCCAGACTTTAAGTCCTTTCTGTAATTATATAGACCTCTCCGGTGATCTCTGCAATTAGCTGCACTAGACATGTATACGGAGTAGCCTCTACAAAACCCTTTATCATCCACCCTTCATTTATTGAAGCATAGCTGTTTTCCATCTCTTCGGGTCTATATCTTACTATTTCAGAGAGGTAATACATCATCATGTAGATAGCAAACATTTCATTGAAGGGCTTTGCCCAATTCTTACGCAGTGGGTCAACAATACTAAAACTTTCAGTATCGCTATATGTCGCTTGCTGCTGATTTTTACCAAAGCAGAAGTTGATCAAAGCTTGAGAATCCGTTAGGGGAATAGTATCATTTGGGCCTAAATTAAATTCATTTTTAGACTGGCTAAAACGCGCAAGATTTGCTTGATATCTACTAATATTAAAGACAGATTGCACTGTTGTAGGACTTGGATCGAATCTGTCGAATTGACTAGTAAATTTTTTGTAAGTAGATGGGTAGTTTTGAGGCCTAAATGACATGGGAGTGGATAAAACCGGCCAACTCTTCTTAGCGACATTATCAATGAACTCAAAATACTTTACGGGGTGAACCTTCTTATTATCTGGATACGAAAGCACTTTAGAGACCTCGTCGCCGATATCGGTCATGTAGCCCATTAAATATTTAAACGATATCGCCTTGCCGTGAATTTCTTCATTATAGTGAGCCTTGTACAGTTCGCCAAATACAGAAATTATATTAGCAGAACTTTTTCCCACCACACAAGAACGTTCAATTAGTAAACCTTGGTCTTTCCATCTTTTAATACCATGCACAAACTTCTTATCAACACAATTTGGGTTATCTAAAAGAACCTTGACCTTTGCAAGGTTCATGAATGCATAATAATATGGAAGTGGTGCAGATTTGAAATCTGAAGACCGAGCTACGTTGTAAAAGTTTTTTGCTTGGTTTATATAAGCTTGAATATTTGCTTTGATTTTTTTCTTTTTTGATAGACTCGTAATACCTTTTTTAAGAAGTTTTAGCTCTATATAGTCACTGACAAAAAGTTTATAATCCAGAAATGCCCACAACTCGTCTAGTCTACTCCTTGAAGTCGTAGCCGCCTTGATTATCAGGATTTGGTGCGATAACTCAAGATATCCGCTGAATTCTTTCTCCGAATTTACCGTATTATTCCAAGTCATTATTACAATTATACTACTAAAAGATTCATCAGTCATTTCATGTTATAATATAATCATAAGTCGGACAAAAGCCCTGGGCAACCTACAAGACCTAAGTAAAGGACACCGCAACGAAAGATACTCTTTGCGTTGTTGTGAGTCACCCTAATATTCGGTTATCTACAAAAACCTCCAAAAATGTAATCTACTACATCAACTAATTGGAGGTTTTCTCTAACTATGAACCTACACATAGGTCTATTCAGTGCACCAAAAAATAAGAAAGTACCAAAAGAGCACGTCCGTTCGGGTGTCCGCCTTGCAGCGGAGAGCCCGCTAGCGGGCGTGTCCTATAACTTGATTAATAGGACACATAAGGGGTTTATGTCATGACCGATAATATCTATTTACCAAAGTAAGAAGAAGAAATCTCATACTCCGTAAACGCCCGCTAATAAATGACTTTAATTTGGCTGAGAGTACAGGTCTAAAACCAAAAGTGAGACAAATGAGACACGACAAAGCGTGTCTCAAATCGTTCAGGCCGTTTACGCGTACATTCATATTAACTTAGGTTTAACCTTGTTTGTATATTGACTTATTATATTATTTGTACTATAATATACATATTCCCGACTGAAAGGAAGTACCCGCGATGGATATCGCACGAATCGATACCATTCTCGTCGAATCGCTCGGCGAGGTGGACGAAAACCAGCAACCCGTCGAGGGCAATGAGGTGTTCAACTTCTTTGTCATGGCACTCGCTCTGAAGACCGACAAGGTCCACGAGCACGCCATGGAGATGATCGAACTCCTCAAGGAGTGGCCCAGCGAGAGCTGGGGCCAACCAGTTCCGCCGCTCGGAGAGGAGATCAACTACATCACCGCCGGCGGAGTCCTGGAGGACCAGCGCCGCGCGTTCATGCTCTTCGCCTTCGGCAAGGTCATGGACTGGTGGGACATTATGGATCCGCACACAATGCTCGGCATGGAGTACGACGACCCCCAGGGTCGCCAACTCGCCGGCATGGGCATGGTCACCATCATGGGCTACCGCCCAAAGGTGACGGTGTAGATCTACCAAGCAGTTCGGGAATTGGCGCACTTCGGTGCGCCTTTTCTCTTTCCTAGACCTTACGCAGTATCTTGCCCGTGTTTCCCGAAATATCAACTTTAAAGCCAAACTTTTCATAAAGATATTTGAGCTTGTCAAAGTGATCTCTGTCGGAGGCAGAAAGATTGCCCGTTATGCTCTTGCTTCCCAGCAATTCAGCTAGTTTGATGACATTTCGAAGCAAGATGTTACCGTAGCCCTTATCTTCAATATCTGAGGTGAAATCACCTATAAAAAGCTCTGATTTCTCAAGCATCACAACGAGCCTCATGCGTGCGACAGAAGATAGCCCTCGTTTACGAAAGAGGATCAAGTTTGGAGCTCCACCTTCGTTTTGTAGCTCCTCGAGTGTATAGTGTGCAAGCACAACAAACCATTGGCGATTGGAGTCAACTTCAAGAAGAATACCCTGACGAGCTTCATGCTCTAGGTTCTGCTCAAATCGCTTTTTACTTGAAGTAAACATCCTAAAGAATAATCTTTTCACCATTTGGACCTTCCAATGTGCCGTCGTTCTTGTCTGGCTTTGCAGGTTTTCGCTTGGGCTGCAACTTCATGTCCTTGGTAACAAGCTTCTTTAAATCTTCTTCGCGTTCATAAGCGCGGATTCGTCCGTTGAGATAGCCGAGGCGATATGACACACCGTTGCTCATCAGACGCCAATTGGTGTCTAGCAGGGTCTTCTTTACTAACTTTTCGAGCGTCTTTGTACTGTCGTGGTCATTTCGGTCAGATTT
>Ga0136601_1000979_pt1 | contig 10189 bp, 15 predicted proteins | sample AntRauMFilla2699_FD_181020 | JGI IMG/M metagenome (GOLD analysis project Ga0136601, IMG submission 181020) | Saline lake microbial communities from Rauer Islands, Antarctica - Metagenome Filla 2 #699 | ecosystem: Environmental > Aquatic > Non-marine Saline and Alkaline > Saline | place... | reverse complement strand
CAGGCGAGGAGTTGAGTGCGCACGAGCTGTTCAGCGTGTGGTCCATGATGTCCAAAATGCTGTCAGAACATCCAGACCTTGATCCAGGGCGCAAGGAGTTCACATCCCACGTCTTCGAGGCCATCCGAGCAGCCGTCTTAGGAAAGGGGTGATGCAGGTGGTGCTTCCGCAAGAAGAGGTTGAGACCCTCCTCCGAGAGGCCCTGGCGGCGCGGGGTATCCGTCTCCCTGTCGGCACCAAGATGGACTACCGGCGGAACAACAAGCACGGCACGTTCAAGATCGTGTTCACAGGGCCGGTTCAGCGTCCCACCGAACTGGCTGGCTAGCCCTCGTCGCACTTGTAGACCTTCCCGCACTCCGGGCACTCAGCCTCGAACGTGTCGGGGCAAACTCTCGCTTCCACCGCGACGATGTACTCCTCTTCCCCGAGGAACGACGGCATCTCGATGTGAGAGCACTTGCAGAACGCGCACTCCCAGAACCGTTTAACCAAACTTAGGTAAACCCAGGTTTGGTTACCGTCTCTCGCGAGAGCGGCCCCCGGTCACCTACTCGGATCAGGATCTTGTGCTGCACGAAGTAGCTCGTGAAGATTGGGTCTGATGTGTCGTGCGTGGTCATCTACTGAACCCCGACCATAGACAGGCTATCGGCTCGGTAAGGTGTTGCATCACCTTCGGAGTCCGACATGCGCTACGGCAAGACACGCCCCGCCAAAATGGGCAACCTTCAGTTCGAGGTCCTGGCCTTGCTCTCGCGGCGTCGCCCCGGCCATTTCCAGGCTTTGGAGTTGCGGCTGGAGCGTGTCGCCAAACAGATGATTCAGGGCGTCCACCCCTGGATCAAAGTGCGTAAGCACCCTGCGGGAGACGGATCTGTGATGTACTCGATCACTGCTGACGGACGCGCCAAGGTGCAGCTGGCGGCGAAGGATCGCGGCGTACGTCTCTGAGCGACGGTTAGCCGTCGATGCTTGTTCAGGTGGGGGGCGGGAGGGCGTCGGCGGCTTTGTCAGCCTTCCGCTTGGGCACAATGTCGACCTCATCGAATGTGCACCCCTCGAACTCGAAGCTGGGCCACTTGAACACGAGCTTGCAGCGCTCGAAGCGGCAGTTCACAAAGCGGTAGCCATCGATCACAACGATCTTATCAGACCAGTAGCGATCGCGGACTTCCACGCGGGTCTTGTCGAGGCTCTCGGCCAGCTGGTTCGCATACTGCTCGACCAGCTCGGGATCGATATCGGACAACGTAAATCTCCTGCTAGAGCCTACGCCGCCCTGACTCAAACAGCACCCAGCAGCGCTTGGGTCACCATGCCCACCATCGACCAATCGACGAGCCCCTCTTCCAACAGCTCCCCGAGGGTTCTGATCTCCATGTAGGTCAGCTCGGTGTCCTCTTCGACACCCTGCGTCTCGCCCGAGGCGGCAAGCTCGCCCGAGGCGGCAAGCTGGCGCACCTGCGACATCTCGTCATCTGTCAGGGCGACCGCGAAGGCATGAGCTTGGTGTGAGGACAGTGTGGCGGCGACCTGACGGCTTCCAACCGTGCGGAAGCGTTCAGCAGCCATCACGAGACCGGTTTCCGCGTGGACCATCCGACGAGCCTGCTTCAGCCGGCCCGACTTCCTCCGAGCGGCGATCTTCAGACCAGTCTCCTCACGGACCTCCTCTTTCGCCACGTTGAGAGGAGACTTGTCCTCTTTCGAGGAGCCACCGGGCAACTCGTGGACCATCCCGTCGTCGTTGCGTACGGGGGAGCGGAACTCTCGGATCAAAGCCAGCTCGGTGGCCATCAGCACATCACGGAACTGTGCTGCGCTCGTGTTCTTCAGGTCCTCTGGAACCCAGCTCTGGTAGAGAACGACAGTCGAGATGTCCGTGCGCGAGAACACCCACTCATTTTCCTTGAAGCGGCTCTCAGCTTCGATCCACACCTTGACCCAGAGCACCCACGAGAAGACGATCCGCGCCTTGGGCATCAGGAAGGTCCAGTGCACGTCTGCTTCATCGAGACGGTTGCCCGCAGCCCTCAGTGCCGTGTACCAGCTCTGGAACATCGGCGTCTGCCAGATGTGAAGCGGGACGTACCTCTCCCCACCAGAACGCCTGTCTCCGTCCCCCAGACGCTCCAGGGTGGCCTTCAGCGTCCCTTCCAGGGTTGGGTGCCATTCTTCGTGCCCGTCGCTCACATCGGCCAACAGAGCGTCCAGATAGCGGGTCTTGGGTGCGTCCTTCGGATGGCCCAAGACGGTCTTGTACGAGCCGACCCACCTACCGAACTCCACGTTTGTGGTGAAGGCAGGCATCGTGTCGAGGTCGCGGGGAACCCAAAAGACAATGGCGTCGGCAAGCTTCAGCCCCGCCGTCTCCCAGTCGATCTGGTCCAGGTAGTTCTTGGCCCAGTTGCCGTCTTCAGCCTCCGGCACGAACACCACCCCCTCGTAGCCGAGCGCTTCGAGCGTCTTGAGAGCCTCGGGCCTCCAGCTCGGAGTTGGGTTCTCAGCTCGGGGCGTTGGGCCTGCCAGGAAGATGGCTGAGGTCCATTCGTCGGGAAAATCCTGTAGCGCGTAGACAACCTGCATGAGTCCATCCTACCCGCCGGGACCTATCAGGTCTTCACCGGCTGCCGCTCAGTCACAGCAGGTGTTCGTAGAGACTGATGGCGTCCGCGAGTTCCGCATGGCCCTGGGACCGTAGGTACGCGATGATCTCGTTGTGTTCGTTGACGCCATGCATCGTTGACTTGTACCAAGGCCAAGCGGCGATGACCGCGTCAAAGGTGACACTGTCGGGTGACCCCACCCATGCACTCCCCGTCCTCCCAGTCGTTGTCTGGGTGCAGCACCCACTGATCGGCCACAGCGGACATGACCTCCTCGTACGTGTGGAGATGTGAGATCCCCTCTACGTGGTCGGCATTGTGGGGGTGGTTCCGAAAGGATGCCCACACCCGATCGATGTACACGTTGTCTTTCTGTTCGGCCATCAGATCCTCTAGTGGTCAATCCCATCGCTCCCAAGGGCGTGCGATGGGCTTGGGTGCTCTGGGTGCTCGGCCCGACAGCTTCAGATGGGCCACCGGGAGAGCCCCGAGGAACCTGCTGGGTCGCCTCGACAGAGTTCGCCCGTTCACCGTTCTGCGCAAGGCGAACGTGAGATACAGCAGCTCCTCGGCGCGGGTCATCGCCACGTAGGCGAGACGGCGCTCCTCTTCGATGGCCGTTTGCGCGTCCGGGTCATCAGAAGTGGCCCTCCAGTGCGGCATGAACTCTTCCTCCACACCCACCAGAAAGACCGCTGGGAACTCCAACCCTTTGGACGCGTGGGCGGTCATGAGGCTCACGGCGTTCTTTGGGTCAGAGGTGATTCGCCCGCTAGACCCACCGGTGAACTCACCTTGTACAAGGGCAAGCCAGTCGAGAAAGCCGTCGATGGTTGCTCCCTCTTCGGGATCAGAGGCTTCCCTGGTGTTGAACTCCGTGGCGAGGTTCGCGATCTCAAGGATGTTCGGGATGCGCTCCTCACCCTCTTCATTGCCCATGAGGTTTTGCACGAGGCCGAACTTCTCCACCACCTTGGAGACGAGCTTGGTCAGGTCGGGTTCGGAGTCCACGATCTGACGGACTTCGTCGATGAGAGCGGTGAGGCGGCCGATGGCCTTGTGCGTCGCACTGGAGAAGCTGCGCTCAGCGTGCGCGTCGCGGAAGGCGTCTTCCAAGCTGAGTCCAGTTTCAAGCACCTTCGCACTCATCTTCTTGATGGAGCCCTTCCCAATGCCCCGCCTTGGCATCGTGGGGGAGGTGAGCACGCGTCCCAGGGCCACGTTGTTGAGTGAGCCGGCAGCTACTCGAAGAACAGCCAGGGTGTCTTTGACCTCCGCGCGGTCGAAGAAGCTGGAGCCCTTCACGACCATGTAGGGGATCCCCCGACGCACGAGGTAGGTCTCGATGATCCGGGACTGGGCACCTGTACGGTACAGAACCGCGAAGTCTTTTGGTTCGCGGCCTTCCTTCAACAGGCGCAGGATCTCGGCGACCACGAACTCCGCTTCGCCCTGCTCATCTCTCGCGCCGTGGACCCGCACGGGCTCTCCGGACGCGTTCTCGGTGCGCAGCCGCTTCTGTGCCCGGCTTCGGTTCTTCGCGACGAGGGCGCTGGAGACCGCCACGATCTGGTTCGTGGAGCGGTAGTTCTGACCAAGCTGGATGAGGGTCGAGCCGGGGCGGTCTTTCAGGAACGCCCGGATGTGCTTCGGGTTTGATCCACGAAACCTGTAGATGGACTGGTCGTCGTCGCCGACCACCATGATGTTCGGGCCAGCCAAGAGGCCGATGAGCTTGTATTGGGCTGAGTTCGTGTCCTGGTACTCGTCCACGTGCATGTGGTGGAACTGGCTCCGGTATTTGGCCAGGAGCGCCGGGTTGTGTTCGAGCAGACGTACGGTCTCGAAGATCAGATCGTCGAAGTCGAATCCTTGTTGCGCCCTCAGCCGACTCTGGTACTCCTCGTACACTTGGGCGAGGGTGCGCTCATCTTCCGTGTCCGCCTCCCCGTAGTATTGGCCCACATCGAGGAGGTTGTTCTTGATCTCAGAGATCTTTCGACGGAAGGACTTCGCGAGGTGGTGCGTGTGCAGGTCGAGGTCCCGAAGCAGCTCCCTGAACAGAGCCTTCACGGCGTCCTCGTCGAAGATCGTGAACTTCTCCACGTCGAGTAGGTGGGTCGAGTCCTTGAGGATCCTCAGGCACATGGAGTGGAATGTCAGGATCCACATGTTCCGGACTTGGATGTTTGGAAGCAAGGCCCTCACCCGCTGCCGCATCTCCGCCGCCGCCTTGTTGGTGAACGTGATGGCCACGATGCCCATGGGCTCATGCCCCAGGGCCACAAGATGGGCGATCCTGGTTGTGGTCACCCGGGTTTTGCCCGACCCAGGCCCGGCAAGCACCAACACAGACCCTTCGGTGGTCAACACCGCCTTGCGCTGCTCTTCATTGAGGGAGCTGAGGTCGACCGGTGTGTAGTCGACAGTGCTGAAGTCAAGTTCCATGGGTTAGGTCTCTACTCTGGTGGTGTTGTCTTGCGGCCCACTGCGATGACGCGGGGTCTGATCTTCGCCGGGTTTTGGATGCAGATCAGGTGGACGGGCTCCTGGCGGACTTCCACTCCCTCCCGGGCTTGGATCGGTGTGGCATCGTGGACGAATTCCGTGATGCAGTTCCGCACGATGAGGAACAGCTCGTCACGCAAGACTCTCTCACCACACACCGCACAAGGCAGCGGTTTGCTCTCGACCCATCGCACGCCCTCGGTGCTCACATTGATCCGAGCAGCTTGTCAATGTCCAGCTCGGCGGCACCGTCAGCGACGAGGTCGCTCCGGGTCTTCGTGCGGAAGCGACCCATCAGCACTTCGGGGATCTCAACGTCACCCCTCTTGGTGGTGCAGAAGTCTTCGATCGAGGGGTGCTCCACCATCATGTGCAGAGCGATGTACCGTCGGTAGGCGTTGGGGATCTTGAAGTCGGAATTGTTGAACCAGAGGTTCGCATCCCAGCGCACACGCTCACAGAGTGCTCCGATGCCGAAGGTTTGCCTCTGACCAACCTTTTCCAAGGACAACTCTACGAACTTCCCGTAGATACGGGGGTTTCGTCGAATCCACTCCAGAGTGAGGTCCCAAAGTTGAGCCTGCCTACGCATCTTGTCCGAGTTCATGGGTTCGGTCCTCCGTTGGATCTTGACTACTCCGATGGCGAGTGCAACAGACCCACCCTGGATCACCTACGACGGGCGGATGTACTCGGGATCCTCTTTCGAGGGCTGCTTGTGAGCCCCACTGTCATCCCAGACGACATAGGGCTCGTCGTTCGTGGCCAGGACCGTTGCATCGGCCATCAACTTCCGCCATTCCGCAAGTGACTTGAACCGGATCGACATCCCCCTTCGCTTGCTGATCCGTCGCTCGGCTTCCTCTCCGTCCTTGCAGTCAGCGTTCACGAAGACGAAGCTGATGTTGTCGTCGCTGCTTCCCCCAAACAGGGAATAGAAGCTCGACCACACGGACACGAGAGGCTTCTTGCGACCCGCTGGGATGACGAGGTCGCCGGTGGCGGGGGTCACGCGGGGGTCGCGCGTGGAGTGATCGAAGGCTTGGGTGCTCTTGCTCATGTGTCTTCTCCGAGTGGGCTCTTCCAGCGAGGGGTTTCGATCTCCTCTACGCCCGGTAGTGCTTCGATGGACCTAGAAGGGGTAGAGGTATCCATGAAGCCACGTGCCCCCCTTGTCGCAAGCCGCTGGCTCACCGCCGAGCCCATCACGACCGAGCCCATCACGACCGAGCCCATCACGACCGAGCCCATCAGCGAAGAAGACCTGTCGAGAGCACTGGAGAACCTTGCTGTCGGCATGACCTTGGTGATCGCACAGGGCATCGTTGCGACCAACCCGTGGTTCGGCGAACAACAGGTCCGTGAGTACCTGAAGGCGAGGCGAGAGTTCTACGGCCCGTTCATCTTCGGGGCATCCATCGTCTCGGAATGGGCCGAGACAGTTCCTGCTGTGAGGCCCGCAGCTGCGCCCCTCGCACGGATCGCAAAGCTCCCGCGCAACCAGTTTCAACAGGCGCTGGTTCAAGGGGCGAGGGCCTTCAAATCCTTGGGTCGAATCCGCCCTTCTGAACTCGACCTCTCCCCCGCAGCTTTCCGCGCCATCTTGAGCTTGAACAAGGTGCTCCAGTTGGTCAACCCGAAGGAACAAGGGGACTACTTCCGCTACCAGATGACGCTCGAACAGCTGTTGTCGTCGGTCATCAAGATCCAGTCGGTGCCCACGAAGATCAAGACGCTGCTTCGGCAGCTGTCCAAGCTTCAAAGCTCGGTGTCTCCCGAGGACTACCAGATCGGGGCCAACCCGGGCGCTTGGTTTGACATGTCCTCAGATGAGCGGGAGACCATTCGGTACGAGGTGGCTGAAGCCAAGAGCTACCAGAAGGCGCTCATGGAGAGCTACGACGAGTTCACCGACAAGGACATCTGGAGAGAGCGGCTCACACAAGCAGGCCGGGATCTTGCCGAGGTGCAGGGCCGGGCCGGCGTCAATGTGACCCTCATCGAGGAGGCAGATGCCGAACCTCTGGACACAGTCCTACGTCGTGAGAAGAAGCTTCAGCGAGATGGCCCGACCGAGTGGATGCTCAACTCGCTGAAGAGCGATCTCTCATCCTCCTTCGAGGAGTACCCCACACAACGCGGCTACATGACCAAGCGGGAGTTGGGCAAGCTTCTGACCCAGCTTGAAAAGGCCAACACCTTCGACAGCATGCAGCGCATCATGCGAGCAGCTGTCAACCGCAAGCTCGTCTCCCCCCGCATTCTGGACAGCTTGGTGACCAAGGTGGGCCTCGCGCGCCGGAACAAGGCGCTGCGGGACGGCGTACCCTTGGTCCCCTTGGTCGCCACCCCCATCACCGCTGAAGACTTCCAAGCCAAGTTCGACACGGGTCAGATCGACTTCCAAGGCGAGTGGGGAGAAGATCAGAAGAAGGAGCTTCTCGGTCGGGTTGCGGGCGCGGTCGAGACCCTTGAGAGCATCTTTGGCCAAGGCTTCTGCGGCGAGCACGCCAAGAAGTTGGAGTTCCGGTTCGCCAGCGGGTCTGCTGTGGGTGCCTTCGCCAAGGCCCAGTATTTTGGGTGGGAGAACCGCAATCGCTGGCAGCCCCGCGTCACCTTCAGTGAGGACTACCAGGGACTGCTAGCTCACGAGTTGAGCCACTACTTCGAGGACCTGCTGGCCTACAAGATCGAGGACGAGCTTCACGGGGTCCCCGCCTACCAATACGGCGGTGTGGGGCACGGTCCCGGCGACATCTTCGGCAGCACCGGGATGGATGCGCGGGACTGGGTAGAGCGCCTTGCCAACCCCCTCAACCCGGATGCCAAGAACCTCGTCAAGTTCGAGGAGTTCCCAGAGCTGATCGAGTTGTTCGAGTCCATCGTCGCCTCTGAAGACTTCGCTCGATGGGAAGACCGTATTGGAGCAGCCTTGGAGATGACGCTGCCAGAGGCTGTGCGGGCTGCGGGACTCGATCCCTATGAAGAGCCCGGCCGGTCCTACATCGACGCCAAGTACAAGTCCGAGGTCCCGGCTGAGATCATCGCGGATGCTTCGCAACGCTACACCCGGAGCATGGATGGGGACAGCCGCAAGCTGACCTACTACAACTCCACCACAGAGGTGTGGGCCCGGATGATGGAACAGTACGTCTACACCAAGCTCTCGCGCGCTGGCATCGCCAACCCCTGGCTGACACAGCTCACCTATGATCCGGGTGTCATGGATCAGTTCATGGCAGAGGAGACCTTCGAGGGACAGGTGGAGCCCATCTTCGACAAACTGTTCGCCAGCTTGAAGGGGCGGGGGATCGTCACCGCCATGGCTCGTCAGATCGCCGCTCGGTGGCTTGTCGCAAAGCCCAGAGCATCTGACCTCAAGTGGGCCCGACTGCCCAACGGCAACTTCTCCGCGTTCAACGGCACCGTGTTGGTGGACGTTCGCGGCAAGCGGATGACCATCGAGGGTGTGGAGTACCAGCTGCCTCGCAAGCCGTCGTTCGACCATGCAGAAGGCATCCTGTCAGAGCACTACGGGTGGGGCAGATAGATCAGTCGAACAGGTCGGCCATCCAGCCTTCCCTGTTGGCCTCGATGTCTTCGTTGTTGTTGGCGGTGCGCTCACGCAAGGTGGTGAGATCCGTCTCTGTGAGGAGCCAGTGCACGGAATCCTTGCGACGAGGCTTCACGAGCACATGGAAGTAGGCCAACTGCTCCCCGAACTTGCGCGCCGCGTTGTCGACTTTGGAGACAGTGCCCTTCTTGTCCTGAGTCCAATCCTCGACGTTGCGCTCGGCACGTGCCGCGAAACCCTGAGCCTCGTTGGGCGTCACGAGCCAGTATTCCTCGTCTTCCTCCTCGGTTCCGGACTGGACCTTCAGGAAGAGGTAGGTGGGGTGTGTTCCGAACTTGCGGTCGGTGTTCACCACTTCCCGATAGACGCCGATGGACATGATGCTCTCCAATGAGTGCTTCACCCTATCTCATCCACAGGCACTCTTGAAGGACCCAAGCCACATCAGACCCAGCCTTCGTCCTCCGCGAAGCGTCTCTCGACCATCAGTGTCCCCGGACCACACCCGTCCATGGAGAACTCCCACACCTCTGAATCATCGTGGATGACGGACTTGAGGACCCAGGTGGGCTCTTCGAGATCAGGAGCCTCGACCAGGATCTTTTTGTCGGTATCCTTGATGACCTCTGCATCTTCAAGCTCGAAGTGCTCACGTGACATCCACACCTCCTATGCCGGGACCCTACCCCATAGACAGGCGAGATGATCTAACGAGGCTCGGAATAGTGCAGTGGATCAATCTGGCGCAAGAGATCCCGAAGCATCAAAGCGACTTCTTCCGGAGCACGGTCAGACTCGAAAGCTTTCTGGACCCCTCGGGGCCACAGCTGGTAGGCATCCACGACGAAGGCATCTGTCGAGCTGTCGAACTCCACGGTCGAGTCCGCCGACAAGAGGGCTTGGAGGTGGTCACAGATGTGGTCGACGTAGTCAAACATGGGGCCCCAAAAGCACGGCGACCCCAGCACACCAAAGGGAGGTCTGGGGTCACACAGAACAGCCAAAGATCAGATACCGTTCTACCCGTTGGGTTGATCCGCTGCAACTGGGGTTGCTGGGCGTGCGATGCAGGATGGGGACACCACCATCTCGTCACCGTTCTCAAACTTGACGCGGAACACCCCCGCCGTGGAGTCCTGCCAGACACCGACGACTTCGGGCAGTTCCTCGGACAAACGGGCACCCGAGTAGATGTACCATTGCTGACTGGCCTCTCGGGCCGCCCACGCATGCCAAAAACCTTCCATCGTCTCATTCCCCCGCTGGATCTACATCCGGCCGATTAGCGCGTCATTAGTCCTTTGACAACTGCGCAATAAGGTCGTCGAAGCCCCCCGCTACTGCGGGCGTTGCCGCTGGTGTGGCCGCTGGTGTGGGAGGGGGCGCAGCAGGTGCCGTAGGTACAGAGGCTGGAGCAGCTTGGGCAGCTTGGGCCTTGTCCACGAACACATCGAGCCATGAAGCCGATGACACGTCGGGCGGACTGCCGATGGCCGTG
>Ga0136601_1000978_pt1 | contig 10211 bp, 11 predicted proteins | sample AntRauMFilla2699_FD_181020 | JGI IMG/M metagenome (GOLD analysis project Ga0136601, IMG submission 181020) | Saline lake microbial communities from Rauer Islands, Antarctica - Metagenome Filla 2 #699 | ecosystem: Environmental > Aquatic > Non-marine Saline and Alkaline > Saline | place... | reverse complement strand
TTCACATAGATGAGTTTAAGGTGTCCTTTGTTATTTTCTCTCTTTTCAATCTCAAATTGTTCAGTTGAATCAATGAGTTTAGTAAGTTTTTGAAAACCATAGTTTCGAGAATCAAAGTTTGGTTGTTTTTTCTGTAGAAGATTTCCTACATCACCTAGATAAGCCCACCCATCTTCTTCAGCGATGTCATCAACCGTTGTTCGAAGTGTATTCAAGAGCTTCTTATTAACCTTATCGATAGTTTCATCCTTTTTCTTTTTTGCTGATGTGCTTTTTCCGCTGTTTTTCTCTTCAACCTTGTTGAGAATTTCAAGATAAATAAACCTATCACATGCAACGATAAAAGGTTCTGGGGTTTTCTTTTCACCAATTCCAATAACCAGTTTTCCGGCTTCACGAAGGCGCATAGCAAGCTTGGTGAAATCACTATCTGAAGAAGCGATGCAAAACCCATCAACTTCCTTCGAGTAGAGAATATCCATCGCATCAATAATCATGGCTGAATCCGTAGCGTTCTTTCCTGTGGTGTATGCATATTGTTGAATTGGGCTCAATGCATTTTCAAGTAGGATATTTTTCCATTTACCAACCCGTGGGGTGGTCCAGTCACCATAGATTCGTTTAAGTGTTGGGTTACCATACTTTGCGATTTCTTCCATCATTTCTTTAATATATGCAGAAGGAATATTGTCCGCGTCGATAAGTACCGCTAAATTAAGGTCGTTATTCATATAGATAGTATACACGTCTTTGGTATAATAACGCTATGAATACTATTCACCAGGAACTTTTGACTCGCCCAACGGTTGTTCAAATAGATATGGCTTCACTGAGGCATAACTTTAAGACAATAAAATCGTTGTTACCTCACTCGAAGATTCTATGCATTGTGAAGGGCAATGCATATGGCCACGGTGCAGTTGCAGTTGCTCGATGTTTAGAGGACCTCAACGCTGACTACTTAGGAGTAGCTCTTCCTGAAGAGGGGGTTGAGTTACGGCAAGCAGGAATTACGCTTCCTATCCTTGTGCTGTCTGCTATTGCTGAACAACAAATTAAGCTATGCATTGAGCATAATCTTACTCTGACGGCTCCTTCTGATGATAGAGTGCGAATGATTAACCATATAGCTCAACAGTTAAATACTACGGCACGTATTCATATTAATATTGATACAGGAATGAGTCGTATCGGAGTTCATTACACCCGCGTTGAAAAGTTTTTTCCGGCTCTGCGAGAATCTCCTTACGTTCATCTTGAGGGAATCTATTCTCACTTTTCATCTTCTGATGAAGAGACGGAACACAATGGAATTCAACTAGAACGTTTTTTAGGTGCGTGTGAAAAGTTTAATAATGCAGGGTTTAATTGCGGTATTAAGCATATGGCAAATTCAGCAGCCACATTATCTCACAAAGAGTCACATCTAGACATGGTCCGCGTTGGCCTTTCACTTTATGGGTACTATATAAACCAATCACTTGCAGAAAAAAACTTTTTAAAACCAATTTTAAGTTGGAAAACAAAGGTGAGTTACTTTAAGTCACTAGCGAGAGGTACTGGTATTGGGTACAGTCAGTCATATGTAACGACAGAAGATACTCGCATCGCAACACTGACCGTTGGATATGCCGATGGTTACCAAAAAGCAATGGGTGAAGGAGGAAGTGTTATTATCCGAGATAGGCGGTACCCTATTGTTGGAAATATTTGTATGGATCAGATGATGATAGATTTAGGAATTAACGGGGAAGCTTATGTAGATGATGAAGTTCTCTTGGTTGGTTCGTCACAATCTCACTGTATCAGTTTGTACGACCTAGCTGACCTCAGTGGTACTAGTGTATATGAAGTATTATGTAGAATTAGTTATCGTGTTCGTCGTGAGTATATGGATACAGATAAGTAAGCTGTGATATACTCTTTGAATATGAAAACGTCACGTGTCTTATTAATTATTCTATTACTTATCATTGTCTTCTTGTTACACAGCGCAGGAAAACAGCAAGTCACTAAAAGTGAACTCACTGATGATCCAGTAGGAGTTACTATTCCTGAAACAAAGATGTTCGCAGGTGAACTTACTGAATTTAATTCAGGTTGCTACGCTGACGGTGAGTGTTACGCAACGGTTGCTGGAAAACATATCACTATTGCGAAAGGCTGGTCTCAGGAGGTAGTTGGTTCTGTTATTGGAACAGACGACGGAATGGGAGGGCTAATAGATCATTTAGGTGAAGACGTAGAGGTGTACGCTCAGCAGGTAGAAAAAAACAACTATACATTGTACGGCAACAGAGACTATTATATTAAAGTAAACTAGAGATGAATAAAAAACTGCTTAGCAGTTTTTTATTCATCCTCGTCCTCATCTGTTTCTGGCAACTCGAGAAGATCTTCATCTTCCTCCTCGTCAAGTTCTTCCTCTTCATCCCATTTTTCTTCTTCGATGGGGTATCCATCTTCGTCGTAAGCAATCAGTGCGTATAGGGTGTTAAGGAAAAAAGAAGGAACTATATATTGTAATAATAATGATGTCATAATAGTAGGGTATGGTTTACCTGTTGAAATAAGTAATGAACCTAAGAATATTAGGTTGCAAGAATTATTTCATTTTTCTATTTAAATGACAACTCTATCCTTGTCATTTTACACAGCTCCCGATACACTCCTTATATGAAAAAAAATATCGTTATTGTTGGTGCAGGTTTTGCTGGAATAAATACGTATAAATCGTTACCGCGCTGGGTTAAAAAAAACTGCAACATTACTATTATTGATAGACACAACTACTTCCTGTTTACTCCTCTTTTGCACGAGGTAGCAACTGGCGCTCTTAATGCTCACCATGTTGTTGAGCCTATTGAAAGTATTGTTGGGTCTGAGGTTGTTGTTATACAGGATACCGTTACCGCTTTTGATCATGCAGATCAACAGGTCCGTTTGCAAAACAACAATGATGTTCCATACGATATACTTGTTCTTGGTATTGGTTCACAAACAAACTTCTTCGGAACTCACGGGGCAGAAGAGCGAAGTTTTGTTCTTAAAAACCTATATGACGCAGAGTTATTACGTAACCACTTCGTTACTCGTTTTCAAGAAGCATCATTAATGGATACCCCTGAGCAACGAAAAAAACATCTCACCACCGTCATTGTTGGGGGAGGTCCAACAGGAGTAGAGATAGCTGGGGAAGCTTCAGAACTATTTTTTCACAGTTTCAAGAAGCAATACGAAGGGTCTTTTGATACATCAGAGGCACATATCACATTAGTGAATGCAAGCGCCACAATACTTCAGCCATTCTCGCCAGGTTCTCAGTACTACGCACAGAGGGTCTTAAGGGAGAAACACGTTGATGTCCGGAATAATATACGAGTAACCGAAATAGCCGATGATAGTGTTATTACTACTGAGGGTGAAGTTATTCCTGCAGCCACAGTTATATGGGCAGCAGGAGTTATTCCAGAGCATATTGATTGCCCTCCTTCTGTATTGAAGGACCGAAATAAGATTCATGTAGAGCCAACCTTACAACTCAAAGAGCATGAAAATGTGTTTGTATTGGGTGATATGGCGCTAGTTGAAACAGAAGATACTAAGGGGTATCCAACTCTTGCGCAGGTTGCTCAGCAACAGGGAGTCCAAACAGCCTTAAATATTGAACGTTTATTGAAAAAAGAACCACTCCTTAATTTTGTGTATAAAGAAAAAGGTAAGTTAGTATCGTTAGGTCAGTGGCACGCTATCGCTGAACTAGGGTCTGTGCACCTACAAGGCGCCCTTGCATGGTTTATATGGAGAACTATCTACCTTATTAACTTTGCGTCATGGAATAAGCGGTTTAAGATTGTTGCCGATTGGACAAGCAACCTCTTTAATCCACGAGATACTACCAAGCTGAATTAAAAAAAGCGATACTAAAAAGTATCGCTTTTTTTAATGTTGATGGTTGTGTTCAGTCTCGTCGCTGTCGTGCTCGTTACTTTCATACTCTTCGTGAACACCTTCCATCTCGTGAGAATGTTCATGTTCTTTGTGATCATGATCTCCTTCGTGGGAATGACTGTGTCCAAGACTCATACTAACACTAGACATAATAGCTGCTCCTAATATTAAGGCACTTAGCATAGAAATAGTTTTACCTTCTTTCAGTACTTGTTTAATAGGGAACAAATCAGTAAAGACAATTCCAAGGAAAAACGTTGCTGTTGCTCCAAGTAGGTACGCTTGAATAGATTCAGTATTAATAAGTGCTAATCCAATACCAATACCAACGAAAATTGAGCTTGCTGTTGCAAGGTTTCTATATGCCGCTTCTTTGTTAGTATATCCAGCCTTCTTGAGTACTAAAAATTCTGAAATTTCTTGAGGAATCTCGTGAAGTATAATTGAGAGCGTTGTTGAAAATCCAACAACATTTCCAAAAGCAAACGATGTCACAAGCAGGAGTCCATCAGCAATATTATGAACGGTATCACCAATCATAATCTTCCATGCCGCTTGTTTACCGTTATGTTGGTGCTCATGTTCATGACTATCTCCATGTCTGTGGTGGTTAAACACACTGTGTAGTAACACATACGCAATAATTCCAATACCAAATGAAATGACTGCAGAAGTTAAGGGTAACAACTCAAGAGTTTCTTTTATTAAAAGAAAACTTGTAACAAGAAACACTCCAGCACTCAGTGCCGAAAGTGACATCAAATTTTTTTCAACGAAGGTTGCTAATCGTTTACTTGTACTGATAAGAGCTACTCCTGAAATAGAGAGCAACGAAATAAGAATTCCAGATAATATAATATAATGTAACGTGTTCATATGCCTACACTGTAATTCATTTTTTTATTTTTGCAAATAAATTGCAAAAATAAACTTTGAAATAACGAGTAATCATTTATACTACTATTATGATTATTACTGATTCACACGCAATTGAAGACATTGTCACACGAGGTGTAGAAAAAAATTACCCTAATGATGATTTTTTGCGTTCTCGATTGTCTTCTGGTGAACAATTAACGATTTACCTGGGAATTGATCCGACGGGTCCAACTTTGCATATGGGGCATGTTATTCCAATTATTAAATTAGCTCGGCTTCAAAAAATGGGTCATAAGATCATTCTTTTGATTGGTGATTTTACCGCTCGCATTGGTGACCCTGATAAGGGGAATGTACGAAAACAATTAACCCACGAAGAAGTACTTTCAAATGCAACACTATATAAAAAGCAAGCCTCAATTTTTTTAGATTTCAATGGAGACAACCCTGCAGAATTTAAATATAACGGTCAGTGGCTCGACGCAATGAATTTTGCTGATGTTCTTGCGCTGTCTTCTCAGATGACGGTACAACAAATGTTAGAACGAGATATGTTCCGTAAAAGAATGGAATCGGGAAACCCAATCTATATTCATGAGTTTATGTACCCGCTGATGCAAGGATACGATTCTGTAGCTATGAATGTAGATGGTGAGGTGGGAGGAAACGATCAAACGTTCAATATGCTGGTAGGTCGTGATCTGTTAAAAAATCAGACACCGCCGAAAGAAAAATTTGTTATACCCATGAAACTCTTGGTTGATAGTAATGGAGAAAAAATGGGAAAGACGACGGGAAATATGCTTTCTCTGCTTGATACCGCTGATGGAATGTTTAAAAAAATAATGACATGGTCAGATGAAATGATTCCTCTTGCATTTGAAGTACTTACCGATGTAGACCTTGATACTGTTACTGCACGCATGTCCTCAGAAGAAAATCCACGTGATATTAAATTTGATCTAGCCTTGACCATCATTACAAATATTTATGGAAACGATGATGCCGTGAAGGCTAAAGATAACTGGATTAATGATGTTCAGAATGATGCACAGCCTGAAAATATTATTGAAGTAGCTTTTGAGGATACACTGCTAGTAACGTTAGCAAGTGCGTTAGGAGAAAGTAAGTCACAAACACGGCGTTTGTTTAGTGAAGGTGCTGTTAAGGTAAATGGAGAAAAACATTCTGATGAATCAACACAACTCCATAGTGGTGATACCATTCAGGTGGGGAAAAAACGTTGGTACAAAATTATTTAAAAAGAACCAATAAAAAGGTTCTTTTTAAATAACCTTGTCACTTCATGACTTAGGTTATAGAATGTTTTTATGTCACATACATCAAAAAAACGAAAAAACAAAAAAATTATTACACTTTCAGTAGTCTTACTAGCGCTTATCCTCATCGTCTCTTACTTTGTATCGAGTTCAGAAAATACCATAGACCCAGCAACATTTGCTGATGTTGAAACATTTGAGCTTGAAGCACGGGTAAAAGGAAATCCAGAAGCAGAACTGAGTCTTGTTGAGTTTTCTGATTTTCAGTGCCCAGCATGTCAGCAGGCATACCCTGTTGTTAAGCAATTAGAAGAACAGTACGGAGATCAATTCCTCTTTGAATATCGTCACTTCCCACTACGAAGTATTCACCCGAATGCACAAATTGCCGCACAGGCAGCAGAAGCTGCAGGGGTACAAGGAATGTTCTGGGAAATGCATGATATGTTATTCGATAATCAATCGCAGTGGAGTCGTTCATTTAACCCAACAAAAGAGTTTAAAAAATATGCAGAAGAATTAGGATTAAACGTCGACCGTTTTGAATTTGATTTGAAATCTGATGAGGTTAAAGAAAAAGTAAATGCTGATGCAGACCAAGCAGAGTTATTAGGTCTCCAGGGAACACCATCGTTCTTGGTAAACGGAGAACAAAAAACATTTGAAGAGTTTGTTATGATGCTTGATCTGGAAGAACTAGTTGATACTACCGAAGAATAGATTTAGAAAACCACAGTACTGTGGTTTTTTTGATGACAACTCTGTTAAGGGTGGTATCCTCAAGGTATGAAGATTCAAGAGTTTGTAGAACTTAATACCTTTTCAACCTTTATGGTTCAGGCAACAGCTCGATACCTAACCATCGTTAATTCAGTGGAAGACATTGAACAGCTGATTAATCATCCCGTATGGAAAGAAAACAAAAGATATTTACTAGGAGAGGGGAGTAATACATTGTTTGTAGGGGACTATGATGGTTTGGTGGTAAAGAATCATATCCAAGGGTTAGAGATAATTTCTGAAGATGTTGATACCATAACCATTAACGTTGGCGCAGGAGAAAATTGGCATCAACTTGTTCTTTGGTCGCTCGATCAGAATTTATGGGGCTTTGAAAACCTCGTACTGATTCCTGGAACCGTGGGTGCATCACCTGTTCAAAACATAGGAGCATATGGGGTAGAGGTAAAAGAAACCATACGCGAAGTGCACGCAATAGATACTGAAACACAAAAAGAAACAGTTTTTACTAATCAACAGTGTAACTTTTCATACAGAAACAGCATTTTTAAAGAACATGAAGGAAGATATTTTATTACTCATGTTGTATTTCAGCTACAGAAAAAAGGTACACCTGTCATTACGTACGGACACATTCAAGAAGGGTTAGTATCAAAAAAAATTCAACAACCACGTCCTGAAGATATTGCGAATATTGTTACCACTATCCGTGATTCAAAATTGCCACGAGTCGGAGAGTTAGGAACGGCGGGTAGTTTTTTCAAGAATCCGGTGGTTCCCCGTGAAAAAGCTCAGGAACTATTAGAGATGTTTCCTGATATGAAACAATTTGTTGTTGACGACGGAATAAAGCTTTCAGCAGCATGGCTTATTGAATATTTAGGATATAAAGGGTTACAGGAAGGGGCGGTAGGAACATATTCAAAGCATGCTTTGGTTGTTGTTAATCATGGAGGAGCAACAGGTAAAGAAACATTACTTTTTGCTCAGCGTATTGCCGCGGAGGTAAAGAAGGTATTTGCTGTTAATTTAGAAACAGAAGTACGCATTATTTCCTAAAAGGGGGATAACCCTTCTATTTTTTTCAGTACATCGGTGTTTATGATATTATTCAACTATGAATAATTTACATACAAAAATCTTATGCTATACAGGAGCTGCTTTTCTGGCAATCATTACCATCCTGGCTGTAATTATCAGCATTGCGGTTTCACGGGACTCATCAACTTATGATCAAAATACTATTTCTGTAAATGGTGAAGCAGAGGTTTCAGGTGAACCAGATACTGCTCGTTTCTCATTTAGTATTTCAGAAATTGCTGATACATCAGAAGAAGCACAAGTCGTTGTTTCTCAAAAGGTATCATCAATTCTTGATGGATTGGAAGATTTTGAAATTGAAGATAAGGATATAAAAACAAATTCATACATCATTAACCCTCAATACCAGTGGGTAAAAGTTGATCAGAAGGCTCAAACAGCACCAGATGGAACTATCTATTATCCAAACAATAATGGAAAACAGGTACTTATTGGGTATGATGTACGACAAGAAGTTCAATTAATATTAAGAGATCTTGATATGGCCGGAGATGTCTTAACGCTCTTTGCACAGCAAGGGGTAGAAAATGTGTACGGACCTAATTTTGAAATTGAAGATCCTGATGGACTTCAAGAAGAAGCACGGTTAAAAGCTATTGTTGATGCGCAAGAAAAAGCTCAACGATTAGCAGATAATTTAGGAGTCAAACTCGGAGACGTTGTTTCATTCTATGAAAACGAAGAAGGAGGATACTATCCAAGTCCTCACATGGCCCGTGAAGAAATGTACGCAATGGATTCAGTACAGAGTGCTGCACCTCAATTACCACGAGGTGAAAACGACATTGTTTCGCGAGTAACAATTACCTACCGGATTAAATAATGAGTGCTTTGAATCAATGATTCATTGACCAAACACTGAAACACGTATACTATCGTACATATACATAGAGACATCCCACAAAGGGGTGTTTTTAAATCCTCACTATTATGAGGGGTATATTCAAATTTTTCTTAAAGAAATTTACAATCACTATGAAATTTATAAAACTCGTTTACGCTGAAATGACAAAAGTGGTATGGCCATCACAATATAAAACAGCTATTTATTCAGCTGCTGTAATTCTTGTATCACTGTTTGTTGCATACTATCTTGGTCTCTTTGATTTTCTGTTCCAAAACTACGGATTAAGAACTCTTTTATAAGCACCTATTTACCAAGCATCTATGTCTGATAACAAACAGAAAATAAAAAAAGAACGTGGCTGGTATGCTATCCATACCTACGCAGGATATGAAAATGCGGTTCAACGAAATCTTCGTCAACGTATTGACTCTCTTGGAGTACAAGATCTGATCTTTGATATTCTTGTTCCAATAGAAAAAACAATCAAAATCAAAAAGAACAAGCGTGTAGAAGAGGAAGAGAAGATTTACCCTGGATACGTACTTGTTGATATGATTGTTACTGAAGAATCATGGTACATCGTTCGTAATACCCCACGAGTTACTGGATTTATTGGTGCAGGAGGTACCGATCCAGTACCCTTGGCACAGCACGAAGTAGATGCAATTTTTGCTCGAATGAAAACAAATCATATTGAACAAAAAACAAACTACGAGGTGGATGAAACGGTCCTTATCACTGATGGTCCATTCTCAGAGTTTGAAGGAAAGATTAGTGCCATTGACAGCGAAAGAGGAAAGGTTAAACTCCTGGTATCAATGTTTGGAAGAGAAACACCCGTTGAACTTGATTTTCTACAAATCAAAAAACTGTAATATATAATTATTATGTCTAAAAAAGTAACAAAACAATTAAAACTTCAAATCGATGCAGGAAAAGCTAATCCTGCTCCACCGCTTGGACCTGCCTTAGGACAAGCAGGAGTAAATATCGGAGAATTCGTTAACCAGTTTAATGAACAAACACGAGATCAAATGGGTGACAAGGTGTCAGTTGTTGTAAATGTATACGAAGATCGATCATTTAGCTTCATTATTAAAACATCACCAGCATCTTCAATGATTTTGAAAGCAGCTGGTTTGAAATCAGGCTCTGGTAAAACAGGAAGCAAGTTTGCTGGAAAGATTACCAAGGCTCAGGTAAAAGAGATTGCTGAAACAAAACTTCCAGATCTTAATGCTCATGATATTGATGCAGCAATAAAGATTATCGAAGGTTCAGCACGTTCTGCTGGAGTTGAAGTGGTTTCATAATAAAGCACCGAAAGGTGTTTTATTTTTTCCTTGCCCCCATCCCCCCATCCCTGATATACTGTCAGGTATATGAACACCACTAAACCAAAAGGATTCACC
>Ga0136601_1000977_pt1 | contig 10229 bp, 7 predicted proteins | sample AntRauMFilla2699_FD_181020 | JGI IMG/M metagenome (GOLD analysis project Ga0136601, IMG submission 181020) | Saline lake microbial communities from Rauer Islands, Antarctica - Metagenome Filla 2 #699 | ecosystem: Environmental > Aquatic > Non-marine Saline and Alkaline > Saline | place... | reverse complement strand
GACCTGTGTATGATCAAAGAGGCGCGCTCTGAATCAATTCGTATAACATATGTTATTCTAAGACCTGGAGGAGGACGTGTAGATGTCACAAGCCCAGGCAGCAGGTATTGTTACAATACTAATCCTGTCCATTTCTATCGTTGGAAATCACATGCTTCGGACACCGTCACAATCAAAGTCACCATATCAATCAAATGGCCACTTGGTCTTTTTGCGAGCTTTCAGTGGTCCAGAAGCTTGGATTGTGACTGGTATAGTCACAATCCATTGCCTAGACAGGAAAAATAATTGTCGCTAATGCCCCGTCGGTATCCATCGCGGGGCATGGTGTTTGCATCATCCTCGAAATCTCGTCAAGACGGCAGAAGTCATGATTGGTGGTATACTCCATTCTACTATGGTAAAGAACGATCCATTGGCGATATTATTTGGTAGCCAAGCGCGGGTAAAGCTGCTGCGGTTTTTTCTTTTTAACCCCTCCAAAGAGTTTAGTTTTGATGATATTTCACGCCGCGCCCGCCTGGTGCGCCGCACCGCTCGGACAGAGATAAGTGCTTTAGAAAAAGCGGGAGTGATTGTGAAGCGCACCATGTACGCTCCGATTGATGGCAAGACTAAAAAAATGAAAGTTCAGGGATATATTTTGAATAAAAATTTTCCTGAGTTGCAGGCTTTACAAACCTTCCTCTTTGAGACGGTGCCAATTGATGGTAAGAACGTGCTGTCGCATCTGCGTAAGGCCGGTACGGTTGAGTTCTTGGTGGTGGCAGGGGTGTTTGTTCGTGAATTTGAGCATCAGATTGACGCTCTTATTACTATGAAAAAAGTATCCCAAGCAAAAATTGAAGCGGCAGTACGGTCACTTGAAGCGGAAATTGGAATGGAGATTCGCTGTGCCATTATGACGTCCGATGATTTGGTGTATCGCGTTGGGATGAATGATAAGTTGACTCGTGATTTGTTTGACTATAAACACACCATCCTCGTTGATAAAATTGGCGTTCGTGACGAGCTCCATCGCGGTTCCTTCACGGGATAAACGCATCAACCGAATTTTTATACGTGACGCATGAATGCTGTCCTAAGTCGGGTACTAGCTGTTGGCGTATTAGGCCTATGCTATACTGCAGGTATTAGTAGCTTATATAAAATAATATACGACTATGACATATTCAATAATTGACTCACTAGAAATCGCCTTTACTGAACTATGGGTAATGTTATTGCATTTTGCGCCACTGTTGTTAGCGGCTGTAATTATTCTGGTAGTTGGATTGGTTGTCTCTGGAGTACTCAAAAAAGTGACTCGAAAAGTTTTTGCTGCCTTACGCGTCAATGATGCTCTGGCTACTGCTGGACTCGATACAGTTGTTGCTCGAGCTGGTTACAAGCTCGATGCTGGGTACTTTGTTGGGACGCTGGTCAAGTGGTTTGTGATGCTAGTGTTCTTGATTGTAGCCCTCGACATTATGCGTCTTACAGAAGTCACCACCTTCATTCGTGAAGTAGTAATTGGCTACTTCCCCCGCGTCATTGTAGCGGTGCTTATTCTAATGGTGGCAGCAATCGTTGCTGGGTTTGCGCGTAGTGCCACAGTTGCTGCAGCAACTGCTGCACAAATGAATCGGCCAGAACTGTTTGGTAAAGTTGCTTACGGAGCAATCCTACTTTTTGCAGCGTTGGCGGCATTGAATCAATTGCAAATCGCACAAGAGCTGGTGCAGATGTTCTTCGCTGGGATGGTCTTCGCCATTGCCTTAGCCCTTGGCCTAGCCTTTGGCTTTGGCGGGCGTGATACTGCGGCTCGATATCTTGATTCTGTTACGAAGCGCTAGGTACATACTACAAACAATAACGACAAAAGCGGTTTCGGCCGCTTTTGTCGTTATTGTTCTAAGTGGCCAGTTGCGTTTTCTTGTATGGAAGCGCAAATAATCACTGGTAATACAGTTGGTTTTTTGGAACATATGCTGCCTTATTATGAGCTCATGTTTCTAAACGGCACCGATTAATTCTGGTAATCGAACTATCCAGGTGAAATGCTTGACATTCAATTTGATTCCTATACAATAGCCAGCACGTATTTATGAGTATTGGAGAGAAAGAAACGTAACCGCGTCATTCATCGCTTAGCGAAGTTTGCACCGCGGACACGCGGCCTTTTATTTTCATACTCAAGAAAAATACGCGATATTTGACAATCGCATATTCTAGACACCCTTGATAAGGGGGTGTCGAAAAGTCCACTCTGTTCGACGCAGAGTGGCAACCAGGCGCGTGCTTGGTCTTCGTCGCCGCACGGCAGATGAAGTAACTTTGTACGCGCTTGGCCAGGTAAGTCTGCTGGGTTAAGAATTAGCATTGCTAGGTCTTTTCGTCCCCAGCAGACAACACAACGATGTGACCATACCGGTCACATCAGTCTGACCGCTTGGATTAGTATTTTTCCAATGTCAGACACAATACTCAAAAAATTGTACAGCGGTGTACAGCATTCCTTGCAGGAATGTAAGGGTGTATGGTGGATGCCTAGGCTTCAAGAAGCGATGAAGGACGTGATATGGCTGCGATAAGTTTCGGCGAGGTGCCAAATAACCTTCGACCCGGAAATGTCCGAATGGGGAAACCCTCCTGTCATCGGCAGGAATCTGTGTATGCAGATGCGCACCCAGGGAAGTGAAACATCTCAGTACCTGGAGGAATAGAAAGCAATATACGGAACTTTCTTTCTGAACAGATGCATTGCATCTCGTTCAGGGACTCGTTCCTGAACGGATGGTTTGCGCCATTATGTTCAGGAAGAAGGTTCTTGCGATTCCCTTAATAGCGGCGAGCGAAACGGGAACAGCCCAAACCATACGTATTTATATGTGTGGGGTTGTAGGACGAAGTCTGCATTTAGTTGCGGAGAGTTACAAAAGGTATATATAGAAAAACGTGTTGGGAAGCACGACCCCAGTAGGTAATAGTCCTGTATTCGAAATATATACCACTCTCTTGATTTCGCTCCTGAGTAGTTCGAGACACGAATAGCTCGAATGAATCTGCCAGCACTAACTGGTAAGGCTAAATATTCTTGAAGACCGATAGTGAACAAGTACCGTGAGGGAAAGGTGAAAAGAACCCCGGAGAGGGGAGTGAAATAGATCTGAAACCATACACCTACAAGGAGTCGGAGCTCCATGCTTGCATGGGGTGACGGCGTGCCTATTGAAGAATGAGCCGGCGAGTGTACCTGTATCCCAGTCTAAGTGGCAATCCCACGGAGGCACAGTGAAAGCGAGCGTGAATAGCGCGAATTATATGGGGTATGGGTACGACCCGAAGCGAGATGAGCTTGCCATGAGCAGGGTGAAGCGACTGTAAAAGGTCGTGGAGGCCCGCACCGGTTGACCGTACAAAATCATCGGATGACTTGTGGTAAGGAGTGAAAAGCTTATCGAATCTCGTAATAGCTGGTTCTCTCCGAAACAGCTTTTGGGTTGGCGTCGCGTGGTCCCTCTGGGGGTAGAGCACTGGAAAGGGTAAACAGGGAGAAATCTCGTTACTCTTATCAAACTCCGAATACCAGTAGGTTATAGCGCGGCAGTTAGACTGTGGGCGAGAAGGTCCATTGGTCGAAAGGGAAACAGCCCAGATCGCCAGTTAAGGTCCCTAAATATATGCTCAGTGTAAAATGAGGAGGTGAGGATTCACCAACAGCCAGGAGGTTGGCTTAGAAGCAGCCATCCTTTAAAGAAAGCGTAACAGCTCACTGGTCGAGAGTCCTTGCGCCGAAGATGATCGGGGCTCAAGCATATTACCGAAACTGCGGATTCGTACTTTCTTCGGAAGGTACGAGTGGTAGGAGAGCGTTCGTAGTGCAATGAATGGCAGGGGAGACCCGGCCTGGAGCGCTGCGAAGTGAGAATGCCGGCACAAGTAACCGCAAGGAGGGTGAGACCCCCTCCCGCCGAAATACCAAGGTTTCCTTTGCTATGTTGATCAGCGAAGGGTTAGTCGGTCCTAAGGAAATCCCGAAAGGGGGATTCGATGGATAGCAGGTTAATATTCCTGCACACTGTTATGTTTCTATGGAGGGACGGAGCGTTGTACTTGACGCGGCTTATTGGATTGCCGTAGGAGTGCTGAGCGTGTTACTTAGGCAAATCCGGGTAACAATAGCGCAAGGTAGGTCTAAAGGAGAGGCTTCGGCCAAACCGATGTCAAGGAGCACGCTTCCGAGAAAAACTTCGTTTGGGTTAAACATAATGGTTCCGTACCGCAAACCGACACAGGTGGTAAGGTCGAGTAGACCAAGGCGAACGAGTGAGAGGTCCTCAAGGAACTCGGCAAAAAAGCGGCCGTAACTTAGGGATAAGGCCTGCCCAATACACCACTTTGTCCTCAATAAGGAATAAAGTGGATGAATACACAAGAAAAACTGGAGCTACTCAAGCAAAACGACATTGCTTGTATTACTCCAGACAAAGACGGTGCATATTTCCAACTAGAATTTATGCAACCAGTCGAAGGCATCAAAGTGAGTCGGGATGAAATGACCACTATCTGGTACGAGGATGGTGTTCAGCCTGACAACCAAAAGATGATGAAAATAAATCTCACTCTTACCAGAGCAGATTACAAAAGATCTTTAGTAACTCATCCATAGAAGTTGAGGCTAAAGTGGTGTATTGGGCCGCAGCGAAAGATTTCCTGCCGACTGTTTATCAAAAACACAGCTCCCTGCGAACTCGCAAGAGGATGTATAGGGGGTGACGCCTGACCTATGCCGGAAGGTTAAATACGGGGGGTCCAATGATTTTTAATTGTTGGGCTGGACTGTATAAGCCCCGGTAAATGTCAGCGATAACTATAATCGTTCTAAGGTTCAGCGAACTTTCTTAGGAAAGTACGCTGAACGGATTGGAACGATTATAGATGATATTCAGCCTAGCCACAGTTACCTTACAAAGCAGAAATGCTTTGTATAATCCAAACCAAACCAACAAGAGACCAAATGTTTGGCACCGCAGCATCTACTTCGGTAGGATGGTGGTGAAGATAGAGTCCTATATGTGTACAGTGTCGTTCAAGGGCGACACAGAAGTTATTCTTTATTGAATTTCGGAAAGAAGGAAAGATAGAGCGTATTTCCTTGTCGGGTAAGTTCCGACGTGCACGAATGGCGTAACGAGTGGGAAACTGTCTCGAGGACCTGCTCGGTGAAAATACAATCCCGGTAAAGATGCCGGGTACCTGCAGATAGACGAAAAGACCCCAGGAGCTTTACTGTAGCTTCGTATTGGGGCTGTTGAATTTATGCGTAGTATAGTGGGGAGACTTTGAAGCGGGCTTTCGGGTACCGTGGAGTCGCCAGTGAAATACCCATCTTATTTTTGGCAGTCTCTAACCAGCGTGGAAAAACCTCGTTGGAACAGTGCGTGGCAGGCAGTTTTAGTGGGGCGCTACCCTCCCAAAATGTAACGGAGGGGTCTCAAGGTTGGTTAACCGCGAATGGAAACCGTGGTGATAGTGTAATGGCATAAACCAGCTTGACTGTAAGGCGTAGATGCCGAACAGATACGAAAGTAGAGCATAGTGAACCGATGGATCGCGTTAGATGCGTCCGGAGATTACCCGATAAAAGTTACCCTGGGGATAACAGGCTAGTCGTGCCCAAGCGTCCATAGCGACGGCACGGTTCGGCACCTCGATGTCGGCTCGACTTATCCTGGGGCTGAAGCAGGTCCCAAGGGTTTGGCTGTTCGCCAATTAAAAAGTCACGCGAGCTGGGTTTAGACCGTCGTGAGACAGGTTGGTCTCCTATCTACTGCAGGCGTCGATACTTGAAGAGATTTGTCCGTAGTACGAGAGGACCCGGATGAACTGACCTCTGGTCTATCGGCTGTCACGCCAGTGGCACTGCCGAGTAGCTATGTTGGGAAAGGATAAGAGCTGAAAGCATCTAAGCTCGAAGCCTACTCTAAGATTAGGTATCATTAAGTCCCCAGAGAGATGATCTGGTTGATAGGCACTAGGTGGAAGTGCGGTAACGCATGGAGCCGAGGTGTACTAATCGGGCGTATTTCCTGCAAGGAATGTTGGACGTCGCTGTACGATTTTGAAGAGTGTTGTTGTGTGTCGAGTAATCTTACTTAGTAAGGCTACAAATAAAGAATATGCGAGTTTGAATATCGTGAAATGGTAGCGCAAAAGAGTAATCGCCGCCGGGACGAATCCAGTGGTAAATGCCGTTTGATAGCGGTTACAATCCCATTAGTCTCAAACTTTGTGTGAGCTATGCTAAGCGGTAAAGCTTCTGCGGGGCTTGTCCAACAGCTCCTGTTGCGCAGATACTTTTGCAAGCGCCAGGGGAGGTGGGTCCAAACCCCTCCCAACCACTTCACGGTATTTAGAATACTGTCATACATAATTCAAGGTTGAATGTTGGTGCTTTAGCGGAAGGGGTACACCCGTTCTCATTCCGAACACGGCAGTTAAGTCTTCCATCGCCGATGGTACTCCGCAAGGGGGAGAGTAGGTAGGCGCCAACATTGAGTCTTGAATTAACAAAAACACCAGTCCTATGACTGGTTTTTTGTTATTTTCAAGTACAGGTTGGCAGGGAAAATCTCCATCCAATTCTTCTGAAGAGTAGAAAATGTGCACAAAATATGACTCAGTCTACAACTGTGCACATCTATGTTGCTGTCATGGCAACACCTCCATCAAATAGTATTGGTTGTCGGGCTGGGCTTTTGCTGATCGGTATAACGAGCTGGTGCTGGTGTTTGTGCGCAGACTACTCTCCGTAACGGCGTTTTATTTGTTACAATGTAGCCATGTTTTCGACCGCTAGTAATTTTCGACCATGGGCCTTTTGGCGGCGGGTGCAGTATGGGTCGGCGTATTTCACTTTTGTGGCATTGGTGAGTATCTTGGTATATGTTGTTGTGTTTTACACTCCATCAAACTGTTTTGATGGTATGCAAAATGGTGGTGAGGCTGGTGTTGATTGTGGTGGAGCTTGTACGCGCATTTGTGCTGTGTCGGTTATTCCACCAGCTGTGGCGTGGGCTGAGAGTTTTGCAGTGACAGATAGTCAGTATAATGCTGTGGCATATATTGATAATCGTAATGAAGTTGCTGGGACGCCTGAGCTACGCTACATATTTCGTCTGTATGATGCGGCAGGTCTCATTACTGAGCGTTCGGGAAGTACGGTGTTGCCACCGGATAATTCATATCCAATCTTCGAAGGTAGAATTGATACCAACGGCCGCATTCCAACGAATACTACTGTAGAGATTACTCCAGCTGATCTCTGGTTGCCGTTCAGCAGTAACCGTTCGCAGTTCCGGACTGTTGATATTGAACTACTAGGGACTGATGTTCGTCCGCGACTGAATGCTCGGCTTGAAAACACCGCATTGACTGAAGCTCAGAACGTAGAAGTGATTACTACCATTTTCGACACAAATGGAAACCCTCTCACTGCATCACAGACATTTGTCGAGCGTTTTGCTCCGCGAGCTCAGACGGATGTCGTATTTACCTGGCCGCGCCCGATTGCTACTACGTTGCGTACGTGTGATGTGCCGTCTGATATCATGATGGTACTTGATCGCTCAGGTTCGATGGCTGCCGACAGTACTGATCCTCCGCAGCCGCTGACGAACGCTAAACGAGCGGCGCAGACGTTTATGCAGCAGCTGCGCTCAACTGATCAGGTGGGCTATTTTTCATATGCTACCGAACCGAGTCGTCCATTAGAACAAACCCTTACTTCCAACCTCGGACAAGCGGTGTCAGCTATCGATATGACGCAGATGGGTACTGACGGTGTGCAGTACACCAATATGGGTGAGGCGATAGCTACCGCCCAGGCCGAATTGACCAGTAATCGGCATCGTGATACTGCTCGCAAGGTGATCGTATTTTTGACTGATGGTGATGTGACGCGACCACTTAATCCAGTGACTGGCGAAAGAGACATTGCATATGCGGCTGACTTTGCTCGCACTGCCGCCGCGGCTGCCAAGGCTGAAGATATCACTATCTATACGATTGGTTTCGGCGATTTTTTTGCCCAGATTGATAATGTACTTGATCGCGATGTGGACTTGGTGCAAGACTTGGCAAGCGACCCTACAAAGTCATTTTTAGCTCCCACTATCTCAGAATTGGAGTCGGTGTATCGTGATATTGCAGAAGATATTTGTGAAGATGGACCGGCTCGGATCGATATTATTGCTAAGCCGCCAGCCGACGTTGTGCTTGGTCGTTAGTTTGTATATGCTGTAGGGGTGCGTATCCGAAGTTTATTTGCTGGCTTTGATCCTTGGTTGTTTGGAGCAATGATTTTTATCAGTTCGCTAGGACTGATGACGATGTACTCCTTTCAGGGAGACAATACCTTTTTTAATCGACAAGTCATCTGGTTGGGGGTGGCTGTAGGTCTGTTTTTTTTGGCTCTCATTCCTGATTATCGCTTTGTGCGGACTAGTAATGTGAGTTTTTATGCATATATAGCTGTGGTTGGTATTCTCGTACTGGTCCCGATTGTGGGTGACGTAACCCTTGGTGCAACGCGACGTATCGACCTAGGACTATTCTCGCTACAGCCGTCTGACCCCGCTAAGCTGGTTTTGATATTAGTGTTGGCAAAGTATTTTGCCAAACGTCATGCGTTAATTGGAGATTTTAAGCATATCATTGTTTCAGGTTGCTATGCTCTGGTATTTTTTGCTTTAGTATTTAGTCAGCCTGACTTCGGCTCAGCCATGATATTGGCCTTTATTTGGTTTGGTATGGTGTTGGTGGCTGGGATTCGTCCACAGCATTTATTGGTGGTGTTTGCGATTGCTGCTACGATGTTTTCTTTGCTGTGGTATGCTCCAGTACATCATCTGCTCGACACTGAGTCACCACTGTTGCAGAATTATCAAAAAACTAGAATTCTTACCTTTCTTAATCCCTTGTCCGATATCCAGGGTGCTGGCTACAATGCCTACCAGTCAACGGTGGCGGTTGGTTCGGGTCAGCTCGTTGGCAAGGGGGTGGGGTACGGCACCCAGTCAAAGCTACTATATTTACCAGAGTATGAAACAGACTTTATTTTTGCTGCCTATGCCGAAGAGTGGGGCTTGGTCGGGGTAATTTTGCTGTTTATTGCGTTTGGCGTAGTAATCTGGCGACTCTTGTATCATGCGGCGGGAGCGGTGGGTAATTTTGAGGCCTTGTTTGCAGCTGGGGTAACGATATTTCTATTGACGCATTTCTTTGTGCACATTGGTATGAATATTGGGTTGTTGCCTGTGACGGGAACCACAGTGCCTTTCATGAGTTACGGCGGCTCGCACCTCGTGACTGAATTTTTAGCTATTGGAATGGTGCTGGGAATGCAGCGTCATCGCCGTTCCAAGAAAATTGTCTCTAATGAGAACGTGTTATTTGAAGAGGTGTAGCGTACAACCGGAAGGGTTTCAATCATGTGGGGGATTAATGTTCGTAGAGTGCAACTGTAGCTGCAGTCATTCGCTCAACAGTTCTTGGTGCAAGTGTCTGTTGCAGTTGGTCAGCTAATTCTTTTCGTAGTGCGTGATTTTCGATGAGAGTAGTTATAGCGACGGCCAAGCGCTCAGAATTATCGGGTGGAACCAGTAAACCAGTCTTTTGGTGAGTGACAATATCAGGAATACCACCTACGTGTGTGCCAACGACCGCGACCCCTGCTAAACCAGCTTCATGCAGAACGTAGCCATAGGATTCAGATTTAGATGGTAAAACGCACATAGTAAAAGCTTTAAGGTAGCGAGCAGCATCACTCACATGCCCGAGCATAATAATGTTGTTGGTTAGCTGGTGGGTGTCTATGTACCGTTGTAACGTATCGCGTAGCGCGCCAGAGCCAATGATAACTACTCGTACCGTGGGGTGGTTTTTTTTAATTTCTACTATAGCTTCAAACAAAACCAGGTGACGTTTAATGGGGTGTAGTTCAGCTACCATTCCGATCCATGGATCTTGTAGAAATGGTATTAGTACAGGAAACTGGGATGATAGCTGGGTACGACTCTCGGTAGCAGCGTACGTTACGCCGATATTGCGCCCCGGTCGGAGTATTTTCATTTTGTGTTTGGTGCCAGGCCACTGCATGTCGCGGACAATTGATTGCGAGACCGCGATGGTTCGGTGGGAAAGCAGGACGGTCAGCCAGTGTATAGATTTTATTAACCAGCGTTGCC
>Ga0136601_1000975_pt1 | contig 10240 bp, 11 predicted proteins | sample AntRauMFilla2699_FD_181020 | JGI IMG/M metagenome (GOLD analysis project Ga0136601, IMG submission 181020) | Saline lake microbial communities from Rauer Islands, Antarctica - Metagenome Filla 2 #699 | ecosystem: Environmental > Aquatic > Non-marine Saline and Alkaline > Saline | place... | reverse complement strand
GACACTATGTTTCTGTTACAGACGGGAACTTTGACACACACTTTGACGAGGATAACGTACACGGGCAATGCAAGAAATGCAATAACCCGAAGTGGACACCTGATGCAAGTATTCCATTCCGCAGAAAACTTACCGAACGTATTAGTGCAAAGAAATTAAAAGAGCTAGAGGATATACGCATAGGGAAGCGATTGAGCAAACACGGAGAGCCACACCAGAAGGAATATGAACGTTTATGCGAAGTATACTTTGAAAAATATAACAGTCTATAAACAGGTTGTTGAAATGTAAAAAACAGGATATAATAGGTATATATGAAAATTAGACCCTATGAAAAAAGAACCAAAAAAACAGAAAAGCAGTGTAAAAAGCAGTGTAAAGGCAAAAAACACTAAAAAAAAGCCAGAAAAGAAACTGGGGTATTTGGCCGATCACCAATTTAAAAAAGGAAAGTCTGGCAATCCAAAAGGCCGACCAAAAGGACTCAAGAACTACAAGACTCTACTAGAGGAAACAATGATTGAAGTAGCTATAGAGAACGAGTGGTTTGACGAGGACGGGAAACCTGACAAGGCTAGAGTAATGCGAATGATAATGAAAAAGCAGATTGATAAGTCTTTAGATGGAAGTGTAAAGCATATGGCCGATATGTATGACCGTGCATACGGTAAGGCCCGAACCAATATCCAGGCAGAAGTTAAGATGGTCGGTAGTGCAGAGCTAGATGCTAGGCGTAAGTCTCTACGTGGGATGATGGCTAACTGGACCGAGGAGGATAAAGAATAAAAACTTATGAACAAAATCAGAGAATACATCGATAGTTATAAAGGCGATATCTTGTCGGATGAGGCAAGGATAGATCGGATGGCATTAACATCGGAGTCTTTTTTGGGTTATCTGTTCATATACCATAGCGAGGAGTTCCCTCTACCGCCTGCGGACTTTCACATAGACCTGGTGCGCGACCTGGAGGGAGTAAAGAAGTTTATAGCTGTCATGGCTTATCGTGGTAGTGCTAAGTCTACTATCCTGGAGAAGTATGCGGAGTGGATATTAGTTACTCTAAGAAGTAAGTTCACAGTGTGGATTGGTGCTACAAGTGACGATGCAAAAGAAAGTGTGGCTAACATTATTGCTAGTATTGAGGATAACGACCTGGTATGTAGCGACTACGATATTGTGCCACGTTCATCTACCAGGGGTATTGCTGACAAGTGGAGTGAGGGCCAAATCTCCGTTAATGGTGCGACTATCATTGCGCGTTCACGTATGCAGAAGCTTCGTGGTCGTAAGTATAAAAACCAACGTATCAACGTTATTATTGTCGACGACCTCGAGGACTTAGATGCAGTAAAGACTCTAGAGAAGCGCAAGAAGACACGTGTATGGTTCTATAGTGAGGTTATCAACGCCATGAAACAGGGTGTACTAGGTAAAGATATCCGTATGGTAATGCTTGGCAACTTAGTGCATAAAGATTGCTTGATCGCCAACCTAATGAAAGATGATGACGTACAGGGATACAAAGTGCCTATTGTTGACGACGAAGGTAACATCTCCTGGCCAGCTATGTATCCAACTATGGATGACGTAGACGCCCAGAAAAAGATTGCCATGCTCGCAGGTAAAGGTCTAGGTGCTATTATTTGGGCCAGAGAGTATATGCTCAAACTTGTAGAGGAGGACGACCAGGTTATCAAATCTGATGACTTGCACTACTATGACGACAACTGGCTACAACGTAAGAAACTACGAGGAGGTGTTGGTGTGGACCTCGCTATCTCTAAAAAGGAAACAGCCGACTATACCGCCATGACTAAGATGGTGGAGGTAGAGAACGATTACGGAGAGAAACGGTACTTGGTACTCAAGAACAACATTAAAGCTCGCCTGGGGCTATCTGAGACCGTTGGAGAGGCTAAAATGATACAAGCTATGATGCCTGAATCAACTATATTCTATGTCGAGCAGGTTATGTACCAGCAGGCCGCGATTGAGATGTTCCAAAAGAAAGGACTGATTACAATCGGTATGACCGTATCAAAAGACAAGCGCGCACGACTCATGGCAATAGCTCCATACATCGAGAGTGGCATCGTTCTCTTTCCTAAAGATGGCGCAGATGATATAATAGAAGAGTTGCTAGGCTTTGGAATCGAGGAACACGACGACCAGGTAGATAGTCTAGTCCATGTTATAGATGGTATGCTTAATAAGACACAGCAAACTATAGTTAGTGCTTAATAAAATATGTTTGATAAAATACTCAATCCATTAAAAAAATTCTTTGTACAAGGCGAGGGCATCTCTACGCCTTCTTTAGTTTCTGCTAATTCTATTATGCAGACCGTATCTGATAGTGTAGAGGACAGCTACTCTCTATCGCAGTTCTCTAAGTCATTGTATCTATTCGCAGGGCTCAGTAAGATTACAACGGTAATATCAGGTATCGAGTTTCACATGCTCAAGATTTTAAATACACAAGGAGAAACAGAGCGAATAGAAAACCACGACTTCTTAGATATCCTCTACAAACCTAATTCATATCAAACAAAAAACGAGTTCCTGGAAACTTTCGCTATCCATATGAAGCTATCGGGAGAAGCGTTTATTAAACTACTACGAGATGATGGGGGAAATCTTATTGGGTGGATTAATGTACGTCCTGATATTGTTGATGTAGAGATTAAGAAAACAGATAATGAAATAATGGAGTTAGTCTATACCGTACATAAAGGGAACGGGCAAATGGAAACATACACTACAAAGGACATGATACATATCAAGTTCGCTGACCCTACTAATCCATTACGAGGGGCAGGAGTATTGAAGCCTATACTATCACGACTAACCGCAGAGCAAAAAGCTAACCAATTGCAGAACACTGTATTTGAAAACAACGGACGACCAGATGCGTTGATCTATGTTAAGGGCCTTACTCAAAAAACACAGGCAGAGGATATTAAGAAATCATTTTTTAATAGTTTCTCAGGTAAGAACAAGGACAAGCGTACAGCAGTACTAGGTAGCGCAGACGATTTCAAATATGAACAGCTTTCATTCTCTCAAAAGGAGATGGACTTTATCGAGAGTATGAAATTCCTACGGGATGATATTGCATTGGCCCTGGGAGTACCTAAGTCTTTGATGACATCGGACGATGTAAACCTAGCAAACGCAGAATCTGGGATGAAGCAGTTCATGAAGTTCACCATTGAACCATTGGCGCGCCTATTTAAAGAGTCATTGAACCAGTACATCCTACTTGATGAATATAACGATACTCTAATACTAGAACACGAGGATTTGATAGAGGATGATAGAAAAATGCTCATGGAGGAATTGACTGCTGGTATTGATAAGTGGATTACTATCAACGAAGCACGAACACGTATGGGCCTAGACCCTGTAGATGGAGGAGACAGCCTATATAGACAGTTTGGTGTTATCGATGTTACCAACAATACACCGACTCGAGTAGAGAATGTATTTAAAGGACGTAACTGGCTATTCAAAAAAATGCAGGAGAACGAACGAATCGAGGCAAAGGCTATCGAGATATTAACACGCAAAAGAAAAAAGGAATTTTTGACTGTACCTACAGCGAAGTATAAGAACACATACATAAAGGCTATGAACAGCGTGACTGATTCGAACATAGCGTATATGAAGCGCGAGACTGTTAAGTATTTCAAAGAGCAAAAGGCCCGAGTACAAGAAGCTATTGAGAATACACCAGACACCGAGCCTTTGAACCTGAGTGTTATCTTTGATGTAGAGAAGGAGCTGAAGCAGACAAAGAACCTAGCAAGGCAAACATACCCACTCATGGCCCTACGGAGCGGAAACACAGGCCTAGAGCCTGTCAAAGCCTTTCACAAGGTGGATGCGTTTACTATATCACCAGAGCTTATGAAAATTATTGAGGCACGGGCGATATTCTTTGCAGAGCATGTTGTTGGCGTAACGTATTCAATGATTGGACAGATTATGGCAGAGGGATTACAGGAGGGATACGGACGAGATGTACAAGCGCGCAACATCTACAATTCATTTGATGACATGACCCGAGTACGAGCGAAACGAATCGCACAGACCGAGGGAACGAACATGAGCAACACAGGATTGAACCAGGCGTTCAGCGAGAGTGAAGTCGTTACAGGCAAGATGTGGTTGACTGTTGGAGATGGGAAGGTAAGAGACGAACACCTGGCCAACGAAGCTCAAGGGCCTATAGATAAGGACATCGCATTCAGCTCAACGGAACACTACCCAGCAGAAAAGAGCGTTAACTGTCGGTGCGTGATTGCCCCAGTTGTTAGATAATGATATAATATACACTATGGATAAACATTTTTTACACGCATTCACTAAAGCTGACTCCATTGATGAAAATAACTTCACAATGGACTTTGTAATGACTGCGGAAGTTGAAGACCGACACGGAGATATCGTAGACATCGCAAGCATGAAGTTTGTGGACTTTATGAAGAATCCAGTTGTACTACCTAGTCACGACCATTCTGCTAAAGCAGTAGCTAAAGTTGAAAAGATGTGGATAGAGGAGAACGACGGTGTGAAAGTGTTGATCGGGCGTTTTAAATTTGCGGTTGAGGAATACGACCTCGCAAAGACTTATTGGAATCTCTACAAGGGAGGCTACATGAACGCTGTATCTATTGGGTTTATTCCCGAAAGCATGGAGATGGGAGAGGATGGTGTTACGCGCCTTATCGGTAGCGCACTATTAGAAGTATCGTTTGTATCTATTCCTGCTAACCAGTTAGCTCTAGCGAAAGCAAAAGGCATTGATGTAAAACAAATGGCAAAGGAGATGGTAAAAAGCGAGCTTATCTCATTGAAAGACTTGATTGAAGACGATGAAGAAGAAAAGGAAGTTGCTGAAACCGAGGAGGCTGTTACTCCTGGCGAGAAAGAGGAAGACACGGAGGAGGTAGTAGATGAGCCTGAACCAACACCAGAGGAAGCCGAGGCAGAAGCTAAACGTTTGAAAGATATTACAGTAAGACGTCTACTCAATAAAACTATACGCGCACTAAAGAAATAATTTAAAAAAAGTCGGAGATAAAACTACACCCCTGCAACGGGCTCCTGCGAAAGCATATTATTAGATTATTAGAATAATTTATTTAAAATATGAAATTTAAATTCAAATTGATTGGGGAAGACAAGTTTCTTGTTGACTCAAAGGGGGCATTCATTAAGGATGCAGAAGGAGAGAACATCATTGCACCGAAAGATGCAGAGGAGTTTGTAGAAGACCCGAAGAAAGAAGATGAGGAAGATTCAGAAGAAGTGAAGGAGCTAAAGTCTTTCATTAATGAAGTAGCTACAAAGAATGCACAAGATGCAATCAAAGAGCTAGACCTTAAGGGAGCTATGGCTAAGTCTACTAAAGAGGCTCTTATGACTGTCTTTAAGGCTAATCAAAAGAAGGAAACTTCACTTGATACCGAGGCTACTCTAAAATCTCTATCAGAAGTTAAAGCTGGAAAGCGAAAGACTCTTGAGATCGAGGTAAAGGAGTTGTCAGAACTTAACGGTCTTACAGGAGAAGTGATCGAGGAAGACCGAAAGGCTGGAATCACACGTGACCCAGTTCGAGCAATCTTCATGGAAGACCTGGCTACATCAGAAGGAACTAACTCTAACAAGGTAACTTGGGTAGAGGTTATAACTGAAACAGGCGTACCAGCTACTACAGCTGAACTTGCAACATTTGCAGAAAAGGATTACACATTTGGTGTATTCTCAGCTGACGTTGTAAAGGTAACCGTTATGTCTAAGGCATCTAACGAAATCCTAGAAGATGCACCACAATTGGTATCATTTGTACGTTCATCTTTGATTGAAGACCTAAACCTAAAGGTAGACGAGAAATTGCTATCAGGTACAGGTGTATCAGACATCACAGGAGTACTTGTTACTGCACCTGCATTCACAGGAGGCGCACTAGCAGGAACTTTGACAGCAGGAACAGCTACTAAGGTAGACGTACTTCGTACAGCTATCATGGAAATTGTTGTTGCAGGTAAAGGAAAATTCCGTGCGACTGAAATCGTATTGAGTCCTGTAGATGCTACAGCTCTAGACCTTGAAAAAGGAACAGACGGACACTACATCATGCCTCCATTCGCGAGTGCTGACCGTAGCGTGATCAAGGGAGTATCTGTTATGGAAAATACAGGCATCACTCCTGGTACATTCCTAGTTGGAGACTTCACTAAGTTGCATGTTGCTAACCGACGTGGACTATCTCTACAGGTTGCTACTGAGAACCAAGATGACTTTGAAAAGGATATGATTACAATGCGACTTTCACGTCGACTTGCTTCATACATCCGAACAAACGAAATTGGAGCATTTGTGCAAGGAGACTTTGCGTCTGCTATCACAGCATTGGAAGTATAATAACCTCCAATGACCCTTTGGAACTACGGGGAGGGGAATATCTCCCTTCTCCGTTTTCCTTTTATGGGGTAATTATTAGAAATTAACATATAAATTATATGCAATTATCAAGAGTACTAACAACAGGACTTGTTGTAATAAGTGCAGGGACAACTTGGACACCTAGCTCGCCTATCGACACGCTCGACCAAGGAGGAGAGGGGTCAAACGGACTGCCTATTACAATTTCCGCGAGCAATGTAGACATAGCATTTGACGTTGTCGTAAACGGACAAGATGAATTGGCAACACCTATCTCTGACACGATAACCGTTGAGGGAAATGGTAGCGTACAAACGGCTATCAACTTTGCTCAAGTTACTTCAATCGAAATTCAGGACTATGCAGGAGAAGGTGTGCCTGCGCCAGAGCTTACTGTATCCACAATCGACACAAACACACCGCCACTCAACCCACTTGGGATTGAGGGATTTAGCCCGACAGTGCAGACGACTGGATTACTTTCAGGAGACGCAACTTACCCGATGGCATTTCCAGCATACGATGAGCCTTTGGTGGCACTTGGACTTAGCAAGAATGTACACGCAGTTGTTGTAGCTGAACCTGGGGCGACTGGGACAGTTGTTATAAACTGGACTGAATACAATCTTACAACTCAGCAAACTGTCATCAGCATTGATGAAAACTACGCAGAACACCGAAAAGAAATGGGAGGGACAAGCGGATTACTATCAATCCAAAGTGTAGAACTACAAGGAACAACAGGACAGGTTACTGTAAACTTTGAGGAGATTATTGCTAACCAAACCGACGAACTTAGCTCATTAGTGATTGCTGACTTCACACGAAGTTTTGCAACAGAGGATTACCTTGTTGAAGCTGAGAGCCTTGAACATTCGATTGACTTGGGGCGACACCCAGAAGTATTCTTTAAAGTAGGAGAATTGGAAGACATCGACGGGTGTTACGGGATTACATTTGACGTAAACTACAATACAGAAAACGGAGGAGGCTCACAAAACCAAAGTATGCAACTAAATGGAAACATTGATATTGCACAGCTCGACAACATTGGTATTGCAAACTTTTCCGTTACGAACATTCAGACAATGGGGGAAACACCATTTAACGGGAACCTTGGAGTTATAATATCTTATCCAGAATCAGTTACACCATCTAGCTATGATTCAAAGGCAGGGCAGGTAATAATGAACAACGCAAACACCACACTTTGCGTAATCATGGAGGACACAGAAAACGACACTCTATACCGATGTCTTGGTTGGTTGGACGCGTCAGGAGGAGTAGAAGTCAGTGAAGTAATTCTAATGGCACTAAAAAATTCAGGGTACAATGTATCTATTCCAAAGTCAGAAGTAGACAGCAATCCAGACTTATCTATTGAGGACATCTTTGGAGAATAGTGGTAACATTAAAGTATTATTAGACTAGCTTAAAACACACTATGGCTTATACATTCAAAAAAGGAGACGTTGTTGTTAACGGTTCAGGTACTTATGCAAAGATTGTGAAAACAATCGGAGAGATAAATGTTTGTATCGGATGGGCAAATAGTATTAACGACCTGGAGAAGATGGGAGATTTGAAGATTGCTCCGTCAGTAAGATTCAACGCATATTCTGCGAAAGTTAATAAGATTGTACCAGTAAACAAGAAGGCCTCTGATAAGGATGAAACAACTGATCAAACTAAGGATGAAGACGAAGTAGAAACCAACGAAGATGTAGAGGATACAACCGATACAGATGAGGAGGTAGAAGACTTGTCGGATTTCAACGTTAAACAGTTGCGAGGAATCGCAGAAGCAAAGGGCATTGACCACAAGGGCTTGAAAAGGGCTGGACTGATCAAAGCACTAGAAACTGCTAAGTAATTGTCTTACTACTCTGGCCCCTTATCGGGCTAGAGATAGCAAGGTAATCTAAAAAATGTTAAAATAGAGATATGTATACAACACTTACAAAAGTTAGACTGTCATCAAACACTACTCAAGGAGATATTGAGATAGAAGCTATTATTGCTGACGTATCAGCCTACATGGATAATTATTGTGGTTACAAGCTTGGTTATGATGAGCAAGAGGATGAACCTACCGATCTATTATTTGATGGAAGCGGAACTGAGGATGTTATCCTGGGCCTTTCTGTCGTGGGATACGATGACGTGGAACAGAACAGTGTTATTATAACGGACGACACTATCGCCTACCCACTCAATAAACCATTTACGACATCACTAGGACATAAGACAGGTAACTTCACGGACACAAGGGCTGGTATTACCCTCGTGAACGCAAAGGAAGGCCGTTACACGGTAGATTGGATGCAGAGTGGGCATAATCTACCACTAGACCTACAGATAGCCTGTAATGCCCTTGTAGTGAATATCATTGAAACACAGGATGGAGGTACTACTAGCGCCAGCGGAGAGATTAAATCAGAAAAGATTGGAGACTACACCGTAACCTATCAGGACGAGTCAGTAGCAGGAGGCGGTAAAAAGAGTGACGAGATTGTAGCCTTTGAGGTAATCGAGAGCTACAGACACAAACTAATCGTATAATATTATGCCTTTTTCATCACTATTAAACAAAACAGCAGATGTACAGGTTAAGTCTTTCTTTACAGAGGCAAATGGTGAGAGAACGGAGACATGGCTTGCGCTAGATACTCATCCAACCAGGCTTACAAAGAATGGAAGTGCCAAAGTAGTCGAGGGTGTGTATAAAGTCACCACCGATGATTTTTTGTTTTTCTTTGATCCAGGCGTGGATATAGAACGAGAGTATAGAATTGTTTGTGATGGCCTCACATACAACGTAATTGCCGTCTACAGGGCCAACGACAGCGATAATGAACATCATGTTCAGGTGTATGCTAGTCGTCAAGACAATGGCTAAAAGCAATGTAACAAAAAGACTCAGAGGCAAGGATGCAGAGAGAGAAATACTAAAAGCTCTAGCAAGGGGCCAGCAAGCTATGGGATTCCAAATGCAGGCAGAGATTGTTAAGGGATTCACAAGCTATAACAATCCTAGGCCCCCTATAGATAGCGGACAGTTGCGCCAGAGTGTACAATATAAAACAAAGGGAAGCCTAAAAGGAGAGATAGAGGTTAGTAAAGATTATGCTGTTTATGTTGAGTTTGGTACATCTAAAATGCCACCACGTCCATTCCTTAGAGATGGTATTAGAAAAGGAGAGGAGCCAGCAGGTAAAAAATTGATTGCAGAATTAGATAAAATAAAAGACTTAGTATGATTGGAGAATATATATACAAAACATTAAAGAACGCTATACCTACCTTATCAGACGGAGGAGGTGGCTTTCATATATACCCATTGGCAATGAATGAGGGAATAGATATGAACACTATCAGCAGGGCCGTTACATACACAAACCTTTCAACTACTATTGTGTATAACCTTACTGGAGTGCGTGTACAAATAACTTGTATCGCTAACACCTACGGAGACAGTGAGGCTTTGAGCTATGAGGTAGTGAGTGCATTTGCAAACAAAAGATACAGTACGCCAGGCGACCCTATGTCTACAAATGTCGAAGGGAGGATTGATATAGGAAAAGATACAGAGAGTAGCAAGTATCTCTCAACCGTTGATATACATATTAAAACAGCACAGCTGATTGTGTAGAAATTACCACCGTGGTATAATAGAGGGTATGGCTAAGAAAAAAACAAGCCAATATAAAGTTGAAGTCCTATCAGGGTGTTACATTGACGGAGTGTATTATCCTGTGGGCAAAAAAGTGAAAGTCTCACAAGATTT
>Ga0136601_1000974_pt1 | contig 10259 bp, 9 predicted proteins | sample AntRauMFilla2699_FD_181020 | JGI IMG/M metagenome (GOLD analysis project Ga0136601, IMG submission 181020) | Saline lake microbial communities from Rauer Islands, Antarctica - Metagenome Filla 2 #699 | ecosystem: Environmental > Aquatic > Non-marine Saline and Alkaline > Saline | place... | reverse complement strand
CAAAATTGCGGTAACACATGGAACTGCTTTTTGGAATCTTCATATTAAAGTTAAGAATCAAATTGTAGCCGATGGACTAACCCTCGGAGACTATGATATTGAAAATGTTGGTAATCATCTTGATGCTGCTTCATTTAATAAAGCGATGGAAGACTCAAATACTATTGTTGTTGATATGCGCAATGAATATGAATCAGATATTGGGCACTTCAAATGGGCATATACTCCTAAGGTAGCTACCTTTAAGGAAGAACTTCCAACCGTAGCAACAACTCTTTCAGGGAAAGAAGATCGCAAAGTGTTACTGTATTGTACTGGTGGTATTCGCTGCGAAAAAGCCTCAGCATATTTAAAATCAAAAGGATTTAAAGATGTTAATCAACTCCATGGTGGAATTATTGCGTACAAGCATCAAACTGATGAACAAGGATTAGAGAATAAGTTTATCGGTTCAAATTATGTATTTGACGGACGTACCCGAGAACCTATTTCAGGTGATATTATCAGTACCTGTAGCGACTGCGATACTCCGTGTGACCTCCACGTAAACTGCAAGAATGATGCGTGTAACAAGTTATATTTGCAATGCGATGCATGCATTACTCGTACCGCAACTACCTGTAGTGAGTCATGTTTTGAAAAATTAGCTCAATTAGTTACTGACTAAAAAATATACCTCTATACAAAGGTATGCTTTTTAGTTGCTCACCGTAGCGTATAACTCTTGGATATTTTCGTCAGCCATTCCATGACCAAACACTGCAGAACCTGCAACGAAGCGACTTACCCCCACTTCTTTTAAGGCCTCAATGGTATTAAGGTTAACTCCACCATCAACACTAATTACCACTTCTGGATATCGATTGCGTAGTTGAGTAATGACATTAAGTATGTCTGGGTTAAATGGTTCACCCTGATAGCCAATACGTGCAATTCCCATACACTGCACAAAATCTACCGTTGAAGCATCGAGAAGTTCGTATACTTTTTGTAGATCATCATGAACGGTAATGGCTACACCAATCTCTAAGAAATTTCTTATTACCGAATCAATTTCAACAATAGGGGTCCAGTCATGTACTGATGCATAGTGAAATATTACCCGACTCGCACCGATACCTAGCCATTTTTCTAGTTCTTCTTCTGGTCGTCGGACCATTAAATCAAGTTCATAATTAAGATCTTCCCATAGCGGTAATCCTCGTTCGCCACCAAGAATTTCTTGTAGTTCATAGTTCCCCTTTCCTGAAAAAGGCCATGTAGGCTTAGGAACATATTTTCCGTCCATAATATCAAGCTGCATAACGGGCACTTCGTGACGTACTGACAATGCTGCTGATTGAATACTGTCGTATGTTGCAGGCATCAATGCTGGGATAATTTCTCTATTCATATTAAGAGTGTAGCTTAAATAATATTGAGTTACTAGTAAATAAAATATTTAAAGATATAAAAGTTAATATTTGATATACTAAGACAATGGAAAATACACGCGCGCCATCATTTACTACCACCGATCACACAGGAAAAGAACAGTCTCTTGAACAATACAAAGGACAGTATGTTCTATTGTATTTCTACCCTAAAGATATGACTCCTGGCTGCACTATTGAGGCTCAGGGATTTCAAGATGTGTATAAAAGTTTTGTATTAAGTAATACCCAAATACTTGCAGTATCGAAAGACTCTCAAGATTCCCATGAAAAGTTTTGTGCCAACAATGGCCTGGAATTCCCCATCCTCATGGATACCAATACGACTATTGCCCAAGACTATGGGGTCATAAAAGAAAAATCAATGTTCGGAAAGAAATATATGGGAATTGCTCGTGAATCATTTCTTATCGATAAAAAAGGAATGATAGTGAAGCATTGGGAAAAGGTAAATCCCCTCTCTCACCCAAAAGAAGTTCTGGATTACATAACCAATGAAATTGAAAATAACCTCAGGTAGTGAACCTGAGGTTATTTTATTGGCATCGCTTTACTCAGTAGCTTAAAAATAGAGGCTAGACCTCGTTTTCTTACATGATGTAAATATTGACGAGTTATTTTCAGCATAAGTTTTTCTTTTGCAAACACAGAAGAAAGAAAAAAGAATACTCCAACACTAGGTAATGCACATAGAATTCTTTGAGTCGTACTGAAATAGTTTCTTTCATCAGTGTATGTGATGAATAAATATTTTGCAGTAAATGTTGTTGCGAGCATGAGAAACCAAGGTACAAAGTTCAAAATACTAAAACGAGTCACTGCTGTTTCCAGCATCCCCCACCCAATTAAGGTAACATCAAAAAACGAGTTAATGAAAGACCATATGAGAATTACTAAAGAAATTCTCAAGGTCTTTTTTATATGGCCATGGGCGAACAAGTTTTTAATATACTGAATATTTTCATCCGAAAGTTTGGTATGATGCTCAACAAAGTTATTAAAATCATTAGTAAGTGAAAGCTTTTTTTCGTTTTTAAAATCAGGGCTAGTCTTCATATTCTTCAGTGGCGATGTCGTCAAGTTTTTCAACTCTTCGTACATGTCGTTCTTCACCAGGGAAATCTATTTCTAACCAAAAGAGTACAGACTCAATAACTTCTTCTTCAGACAAGAACCGTGCCCCAATAGAAAGAACATTTGAGTTGTTGTGCTTACGTGAAAGTTTAATAATTTCAGGGTCAAAGTGATAGTAAACAACTGATCGCACGGCATTAAAACGATTTGCTTGCATTGCTTCTCCTTGTCCTGAGCCGCCAAAAATAATAGCCCGTTGATATTCATCACCCTCTGAAACAGCTTGTGCTGCGAGTGCTATATATTCGTTATAATCATCATCCTCGTCGTACGAAAAAGCTCCATGATCAATAACATCATAGCCAAGTTCAATAAGAGCATCTTTTACAAACTCTTTCATTTCAAATCCTGCGTGGTCGTTTGCGAGGTGAATAGTATTCTGCATATCTTACTATTCTAACCTCTTGTATTAAAAAGGAAAGACGCCGGGAGTATATAAAAAAACACCTTCTATAGGTGCTTATAACGACCGAGCCGTTTCTATTGTATGTTGAATCAGGGTATTAGTGTATCCCATTTCATTGTCATACCACGCCATTACCTTAACAAGGTTTCCATCAACCACTCGAGTAAGTGGCAAGTCAGCTATTGACCCATGAGTATTTCCAATAATATCTGATGACACAATTGGTTCCGTACTTACGGTAAAAATCCCTTTCCATCGATCGCTTTGTGCAGCATCGGTGAGAATTTGATTAACCTCTTCAACGCTTGTATCACGTTTTGCTAAGAAGGTAATATCAGCGATTGAGCCTGAAATTACTGGTACGCGACAGGCAATACCATCAAACTTTCCTACAAGGTCTGGAATAGCCTTCGTAACAGCTACTGCTGCACCTGTTGAGGTTGGGATAATATTTTGGGCTGCTGCTCTTCCCTTTCGATAATCTGAACCACGAACAGGGCCATCAACAATACTTTGTGTTGAAGTATATCCATGAGTAGTATTCAGAAGTGCTTTTTGGATTCCAATTGATTCATTAAGAATTGCCACTAATGGTGACCCTGCGTTTGTAGTACATGAACCGTTTGAAGAGATTTGGCAGGTTTGTAACTTTTCACTATTTACCCCCATAATTACGGTTCCGCTCTGAACACCATCAACAGATTCTCCCTTTGCAGGGGCAGAGATAACTACCTTTTTAGCTCCTGCGTCAATGTGTGCTTTTGCTTTAGCATATTCAGTAAAGAATCCTGTTGATTCAATAACAACATCAATATCGTGTTCTTTCCACGGAAGTGCACTTGGGTCTTTTTCCTGAAAGACCTTAATATCATCACCGTTTACAAACATATGAGTACCGTCTTCTGAGGCTTTAACTTCAAAACCACTTGCTCCTTGAGCTGTATCGTATTTTAAAAGGTAAGCGAGATTATCCATGTCTCCTAGGTCATTAATTGCAACAATATTAATATTTTCAGAATACTGTTGATACGCTAAACGTAAAAATGATCTCCCAATTCTTCCAAAGCCGTTAATGGCTACGTTAATTTTTTTATCAGTCATACTGCTAGTATACCAAGGTTTAGGCTGTGAGGCTAAATTAATGATGGTTGCTCATACGTACGCGGACCCTTGAGAATTTCAAGGAACTCAAGAAGCTCTTTGTTGGCATCATTATGAGGAATATCTCCTTGTAACAAGGTTCCCGAAAGAATATCTGATACAAGAGTGTTAATTTCATTTTTTAATGATTCAACGTCTTCAGATAATATTTCAAAGGTTTGTACTTCATACTCCCCTTTGCTGTTTGGTTCAATGAAATCAAAGACAACTGTGTGGAAATTATATTTTCCAGAAAATGAATGCTGTAGTAGTAATTTATAGAAAGTTGCTTGTCGCTTCAGACTCTCTTTACGAGATGCATCCATATCACTGTACGCTTTTCCTGTTTTATAATCCCATACAGTAATGATCCCGTCTTCAGTACGAGTTACCTTATCGATAACTCCAGTGAGAATAATTGAAGTATCTTCAATTGACTCAAATGATACAGCAGGAACACGGAATTCATTTTCTACAGGAATATCGAATTGTGGTGAATTATGAGTAAAATATTTTTCAAGAGTATCCCACCCTCGTTGCTGATAGTCTTGATATTCAACTTTTACCGAAAGGACATGATTAAATGAATCCTCAAAAGCATTAATATCTAATATTTGCTGTGCTTCTTTCACTCTATTAAAGTAGTGCTCAAGTGTTCCGTGAATTAAATTACCAAAATCAAGAAAAGGGCTTCGTGCTTGCGGAAGGAGTACCAAGTTTCTAAAGAAATACAGAAGTGGTGATTTCATATAGTTATTAAGAGCTGATACGGAGAGTTTTGCAGATAAAAACCGTTCTTTCATGTATTCAGGATCTACGAGCGAAAGAATATGCTGATTCGATTCTCCGAAAAAGTCTGCGAACAAATGACTGTTTTCTTGTTCCCAAGTTGACATATCAACATGCGCAAGAGCATCAATTTCATCAATATGCAGTGAACGGGTTTGTTCTTTTCCCTCTTCATTGTGTACATATGAACTGATAAAACAGTTCTTTTTTGCCCGTGTAAGGGCAACATACATTAGTCGACGTTCGTCTTCATCATGACCACTTGAGAACTCATCGAAAGGTAATGAAATTTCACCTGATGATTTTCGTTTTTTCAAGGCTTTAATGATATATACCGTATCAAACTCGAGACCTTTTGATCCATGAAATGTCATGAGTTGTACCCCATCAACCATAGGGGCGTTCATGTTCATAGTGATGCCGTGCTTCTTGAGCGTATCAAGGTAGTGAATGCATTCACTCATACCAAAGTATTCACGTGACATCCCCTCTTTCCTTATTTCATCAAATAAGGTTTCAATCTTTGCGAGAGCTAAGGCTGAGTTTTCGTGAGCAAGCTGAGCTTTTAAAAACCCACTCTCGCGAATGAAATCTGAGAAGAATTGCTGGAATACTCCATTCTCAGCCTTACTTTTTTGCGTACGAAGCATTGTAACAAAGTCTTGATAGTTGGTTTGTTGCTTTTGATTGATTCCAATTTTTTCTAATTCTTTACTATCTGAAATCATTTCAAACAAGCTAAGGTTCTTATCTCTCTTTCCTCGATATGCCTTGAGTATTTTTTGAACGTTAACAACATCAAAATTGAGGAAATCGATGAAGAGCGTTTTAGCAACAACCTCATCATCAGTACAATCATAAACTGAGCGTAGTAAGAGAAAGAGTTTGAGCATGTCAGGATCCTCAAGAAGGTTTTTCTTTGTTGCATCCTGATAACGAATTCCATAGACATCAAGGAGTGTTCGTAATTCTGTTGCATCCCTATTGTTTCTAAATAGTATTGCGACATCTTTAGGAGATTCCCCTGCATCTATACGTTGTTTAATGTCTTGAGCTACATACAATATCTCTGTTTTATAGTTATGAAACTCTCTGTACTCAATATTTCCTTCATATTCAAAAAAAGCTGAAAGGGTTGTTTCATCTTGATGAAATTCACTCTTACTAATTAATGTGTGGGCATGATTGAGTATGTGCTGATGAGAACGGTAGTTATGTTCAAGCTCAATAGTTACAACACCTTCTAGTGTACTGAAAAGTTCAACAAAGCTGTTCTCAGAGGCTCCTGCAAAACGGAAGATTGATTGCTTTGTATCACCAACTACAAAAAGATTTGGTTTCCCTTCCCATACTGGATTAGTAATGAGGGCGCTGAGGATAGCATTCTGTCCATCATTCGTATCTTGGTGCTCATCAACTAGAATATATTGAAACTGTTCCTGAATCTCTGTTTGAAATAGTGATTCATTATTAAATTCAGTAACGACACTGAGAATTAAGTCAGAGTAGTCATAAAGTTTTTTTGAAAGAAGTGTCTCTTCGTATGCTTCGTAAATATCAGCCAGGGCATAATTTTTGTCTCTCTTCTTTGTTACTGAGGCGACGGCTGAAGGCTTGCGATCCCCTTTCTTGAACGTTCCATATGCTCGTTTATATACCATATCATCCGATGCCATTTCCTCATCGAACTTTTGTGTAACCCTCTTCCTGAAAGCATCTGCATCAAGTCCTTCGCTTTTAATTTTTCCTAATGAGGAAACGATGGCGTTAAGGGTACCCTGTCTTCTTTTAAAGACTGAAAAGTATTCACCTCCATGTTTACCAGCAAGAACCTCAACGATTTCTATTTGTTCTACACTTGATACTAACCGTGCGTCTTGAAAACGTGGAAAATATTCGTCGTAGCGTTTAATCATATCCTCAGAAAAACTGTGGAATGTTGAGATGTATACCCGATGAGCTTGTTGCGCACCGATAATTTTTGACAAACGCTCCCGCATATTATACGCAGCTGCATTGGTAAAAGTTAGTGCCAAAATATTTTCAGGCTCTATTCCTGGACTTTGTTTAAGTATTTGCGCAATACGTAAGGTAAGAATTTGCGTCTTCCCTGTTCCTGGACCTGCCATTACAAATACCGGTCCGTCTATTGTATCTACTGCTTTTTGTTGTTGAGTGTTTAGTTGATTATATTGCTCGTCGAAAATATTCATGTATCTAGTATACATTACTGATACGATATCTATCAGAAGTTGACAGATACCCTTTTAATTACTAAATTGTTATTAAACAAATGTCTAATAAATAAATCAAACAAAATGATTCGAGATTTAAATCTTTCTAAATTTTCTATGGATATTCGAACCAAAAGCAGAGGTAATGCATTAAAAACTACTGTTCAATGGATGGTGGAGCATGATGTTGATTCACTGCAGTACCTATCAAAGATTCTAGAGGAAAACCAGAACACTGGATGGAAAGAAACGTTGGTAATTATCAACCATGAAACAGGTGGTCAAATAGAAGAAATACCTGAAAAAGTACTAAGAACTGCTAAAAAAATGTCTGTAGTAATGGAACAAAATCCAACAAGAGCTTTAGCTTTTCACGAAGAATTTAATGAAGCATTAAACAATTCAATACAACCAACTGCTATTTTAATGTAGTTACCCTAAAGGAGTATTATCGTAAGATAATGCTCTTTTTTTGTATATCAATAAACCCTTCATGCGCTAATTGGTTAACTATTTTTACATAGCGCTCGTTTTCATTTCCGAGCTGTGAAAACAATTTCTTTTTTGGTAGTTTTTTTGTCTCCAGGAGTAACTCAAGTATTTTTCCCCGTATTTGCCTGTCTGACCCTTTGAATTGAGATTGCTTAGTGTAATGCTTACTTTTTACGTTTGGGTTATGGTATACGATCTTTGGTAGTTGTGATCCGTAATCCATCAGTGCTTCATACCACTCCCGAGATGATTCTGGTTCTCCCATGTCTTGTATGATATGCATAATTTCGTTGTCGTGGACATCATTTCTGTCACTAAAAAAATGGTGGATGAAAATACGGCGAACATTGGTTTCAATGAGAGGAGTCCATAGGTCAAAGGCAAACGCACGAATAGCACCTGCGGTATATGGTCCAATACCCGGCAAGGTGATGAGTTTTTTATATTCCGAGGGTAATCTTCCTTTATATCCTTCATTCACTTCCTGAGCTAATCTGTGGAGCCTTAGAGCACGTGAGTTATATCCCAAGCCTTTCCAGAGTCGTAATACCTCTGATTGTGGTGCTTCTGATAGTGACTTCCATGACGGAAAAGACTTCATCCATGAATTGAAAAAAGGAACCACTCGCTGCGCTTGTGTTTGCTGTAGCATATACTCAGATACAGTGACTCGGTATGGGGTTTGATTTTTTCTCCACGGTAACTCATGTCTTCCGTACTCTGCGTAGTACTCCATGACTGTGTTATAGAATTGTCGATAATTGTCATTCATTATTTCTTATCGTCAAAATCTAAGCTGCATGAGTTAATACAAAAATGGTGTGTCCCTTTTTCTTCTACATCCTCAAACACGTGTCCTAAGTGAATCTTACACTGTGAACATATGGCTTCTGTTCGCGTCATTCCTAATGACACATCTTTCTTATATTCAATAGCTCCTTCAATAGCGCCAGAAAATGCAGGCCATCCTTGTAAACCTACGGGACCCTTACGTGAATCAAGTTTGGTAGTAGAACTAAAGAGTACTTGTCCGCACGACTTACAAAGATACCCTCCCTCTTTGTTGCTATCCCAGTATTTCCCAGAAAAAGGCTGTTCCGTTCCTCCATCGTGCATAACTTTTTTTTCTATTTCATTATACTGATTGGTATTCATGTTTCTAGTATACACCTTCGTACAATTAACCAACAAAAAAACACGAAATATTCGTGCTATTTTGATTCTTTTTCTTGTTGTGATTTCGACATAAGGAGTTCCCGGCTAAACTGTTGAGCAGCATTCATACTGTGCTGATAGTACAGTGCCTTGATTCCCAACTTCCATGCTTGTACGTACATCATATTGATGTCTTTTACCGGTGTAGATGGGTGAACCATAATATTTAGTGATTGACCTTGATCAATGAACTTTTGTCGCTGTGCTGCTTGTTCAATAACAGTCATCTGATTGATTTCAGGGAAAGTTTTGAATACATTCTTTTCTTTTTGTTCAAGAATGTCGAGGTGCTGTACTGAACCATCATTATCACGAATTGATTGCCACACATCTCGAGTATTAAATCCTTTTTCTTCAAGGAGTTTTTCAAGGAGTGGATTCTTGATAGTAACCTTCAACTTTGCAACATCTTTTACGTAACAGTTTGACCAAATAGGTTCAATCCCTTGTGATACTTGTCCAAGAATGAAGGCTGAAGACGTATTTGGTGCGATAGCCATAGTAGTAGTATTTCTTCGTCCATACCCCTTAAGAACATTTGGTTCTCCATACTCTTGAGCCATTTCTTTTGAAGCAGCATAACTTCGTTCTTCAAGAAGTTTAAAGATTTCTGTATTTAACTGTGTTGCCTCTTCACTTTCAAACGGAAGCATTCGTGATTGTAATAGGCTATGCCATCCAAGAGCACCTAATCCAAGAGCTCGGTTTTCAACAGCAAAATTATAGGCTCGTTTCATAAACTCAAAGCGGCTATTATCTTCTCGGTCTTCTGAATCTCTGAAGGTCTCAATTTTTTCAATAAAATCTTGCATTACAGCATCCAAGAAATACGTGAGTGTCTCAACAGCATCAGTGTCTTTCCACTGGTCATACAGTGCAAGGTTCATTGAAGAGAGACAGCAAACGAATGACCATTCATCATTTGAAGGAAGCATAATTTCTGAACACATATTACTTGCGTAAATTTTGTGTCCCTTGTCTTTGTATACATCTACCGTGTTGTTGTTCGCGTTATCGCTAAACATGATGTATGGATACCCTACTTCATTACGAGCTTGAATTACCTTCGCCCACAAAGCTCGCTTTTCTTCGTCTCCATCAATCATTGCTTTCATCCACTCATCCCCTACGGTAACTCCGTGAGTAAGTTTTTGAATAGGGTGACCTTCGGTTCCAATCTTGAGAAATTCCATAACATCCCCATGTTCAATAGGAAGATAGGGTGAAAGGTGTCCACGTCGTACTGAACCCTGACTCACCACTGAGATAAGAGTTTCGAAAAGCTCCATAAAGTGAACTGAACCTGACGCATTTCCTTCGTTTTTAATTTCGGTACCGCGTGCTCGAATTTCACCAAAGTAAGCAGAACATCCTCCCCCTAGTTTTGACATCATTCCAACCTCAGCTTGCGTATAC
>Ga0136601_1000970_pt1 | contig 10322 bp, 12 predicted proteins | sample AntRauMFilla2699_FD_181020 | JGI IMG/M metagenome (GOLD analysis project Ga0136601, IMG submission 181020) | Saline lake microbial communities from Rauer Islands, Antarctica - Metagenome Filla 2 #699 | ecosystem: Environmental > Aquatic > Non-marine Saline and Alkaline > Saline | place... | reverse complement strand
TGTGTTAAAAGATTTTAACGAGCATGCTTGTTTAATCGTTCCTTTAACAAGTAAGGAGAAGATTAATAAGTTTCATTTTTATGTAGGAGAATTTGGAGAAATTGATAATTATGCAATTCTGTCACAGATTAGGTTAATTGATACAAAGAGGTTGGTTAATCAGATTGGGTTTATTGACACTCAAAAACTAGATTTAATCAAAAAAGCCATCTACAATTTAATGAGATAGCTTTCTATATTTTACTCCCTATTTAAAGGGCAGGCCATAGGCGTTGTACTTCTATATTATATCAAAAACATAAATTAAATCAAATAATCTTTCTTTACTTTCTTCCTAATTCAAGTACACTACAGGTATCTCGTTTTGGGGTTTTTTATTTACTCCTACTGATAACTGAGACTTTGCGAATTATTAAAATAAGAAATATATATGAAGAGAGATTATCCATTAGATAAGGTAAGAAACATTGGTATCATTGCTCACATTGATGCTGGTAAGACAACAACTACAGAGCGTGTACTATTTTATACAGGAGTATCACATAAGATTGGTGAGGTTCACGATGGTGAAGCCACTATGGACTGGATGGAACAAGAGCAAGAAAGAGGTATTACAATTACTTCAGCTGCTACTACTTGTTTCTGGACACCAACATATGAAGATATAACAGATGAGGACAAGAAACACAGATTTAATATTATTGACACACCAGGTCACGTAGACTTTACTGTGGAAGTAGAGCGTTCACTTAAGGTTTTAGATGGAGGTGTTGTTGTGTTTGATGGTGTTGCTGGAGTAGAGCCACAATCAGAAACCGTTTGGAGACAAGCTGATAAATATAAAGTTCCTCGAATTTGTTTCATTAACAAACTAGATAGAACAGGAGCTTCATTTGAAAGATCATATGGATCTATTCTTGAGAGACTTACTAAAAAAGCTATTCGTGCACAACTTCCAATTGGGGAAGAGTCAGATATGGCTGGTGTAATTGATCTTCTTGAAAAGAAGGCTTATGCTTTCGAAGGAGAAATGGGAAACAAAGTTGTTGAAATAGATATTCCTGAAAACCTAAAGGCTGATGTAGAAAAATATCATGGAGAACTTGTAGAAAGAATTGTAGAGCATGATGATGAAATGATGGATGCTTTCCTAGAAGGAAATGTTCCCTCAACTGCTGATTTAAAGAAAACACTTCGCAAAGCTGTTATCGCAAATGAAATTGTTCCAGTATTTACAGGAACAGCTCTAAAGAACATTGGAGTACAATTAGTACTTGATGCTGTTGTAGATTATTTACCATCTCCATTAGATATCCCCGCAATTACCGGTGAGGATGTTAAAACAGGAGAAGAAGTTGAGAGACCTGCTGCAGATGATGCTCCTTTCTCAGCATTGGCTTTCAAGCTACAAACTGACCCATTTATCGGACAACTTACTTTCTTCCGTGTATATTCAGGTTCAGTTTCAGCTGGGTCATATGTATATAACTCAACAACAGGAAAGAAAGAAAGACTTGGGCGTATTGTACGTATGCATGCCAATGATAGAGAAGAGGTAGAAACAGTATATGCTGGAGAAATTGCAGCTGCTGTAGGACTTAAAGATACAAGAACATCAGATACTTTGTGTGATGAGGATAATGCAGTTATACTTCACAGAATTGAATTCCCAGAGCCAGTTATCTCACTTAGAATTGAGCCAGCAACAAAGGCTGATCAAGAAAAGATGGGTATTGCTCTAAAGAAACTATCTGATGAGGATCCAACTTTCAGAATTACATCTGATGAGGAGACAGCAGAGACTGTTATCTCAGGTATGGGAGAACTTCACTTAGATGTTCTTGTAGACCGTATGAAGAGAGAGTTCAATGTTGTAGCAAATGTTGGAAAACCTCAAGTAGCTTACCGTGAAACTATTACAGGTAATGCTGAAGCAGAATACAAATACTTGAAGCAATCAGGAGGTAAGGGACAATACGGTCATGTTAAGATCCGTGTTAAGCCTCTATCAGAATCTACTGTTGATCTTGAAAAGGTTCCAAAGAATGTTACCAGAGAAGATCACTACGAATTCACAGACTCAATTAAGGGAGGTGTGATTCCATCAGAATTTATCCCAGCTTGTCAAAAAGGATTTAAAGAATCTATGGACCGTGGTATTGTTGCTGGTTACAAAATGGTAGATGTTGCTATTGAACTATATGATGGTTCATATCATGATGTTGACTCATCAGAAATTGCTTTCAAACTAGCAGCAGCTCACGCATTTAATGATGCAGCAAAAAAGGCTAATGCAGTACTACTAGAACCCGTTATGAAGGTTGAGATTGTAACACCAGAGCAATTTATGGGAGACGTAACTGGAAACATTTCATCAAAACGTGGACAAATTGAAGGTATGGAAGAAAGAGGAAACGTTCAAGCTGTTAAAGCTAAGGTTCCACTTTCAGAAATGTTTGGGTACACAACTATCCTACGTTCAATGACAGAAGGTCGTGCGTCAGCAACTATGGAGTTTGATCACTACGCGATCGTTCCACAGAATATTGCTGAAGAGATTAGAGAGAAGAGAGGGTAATCTTAATTAAATATTTAGTTTAATAAAAACACTCAGGAGACTGAGTGTTTTTATTATGTTGACTTAAAACTTTTATGTTGTATAATCTAAAATAGAAAGCTAGCCAAACTTTCTTACAAGATGATGTAAGTTGAGTGGCCAGACATAGTCACTATATACAGCTTTGGATAAGGTTTCCCTTCTTGTATTGATGGCAAAAAGTACAATAAAAAATGAAAGTCAGTTACAGTTCCAAAAAGACAGCACTGATCCTTATAGGATCAAGGTTTACTCAGAGATGGTTAAGAGAACAACCGGATGTAGAAAAAATCTCAGGATTTGAAAAATCTGCTGAGGATAGTAAGGACGATGTTAAAAGATATAATATTTTATACTGTGGAGGTATTATTTTTATATTAATAGGTATCGGTCTTATTGGCTACGGTTTTTTTGATAAAATCCTGCTAGCTGCATATCTGGTTTTTGGATTCATGTCAATTGCCATGGGAGGTTTATTTCTATTGGCAAAAAACCAAGAGGTTCCCAAAAAGATTGATCGGGATATCTTGAAATACTGGTCCAAAGAAAGAGAAAGGCTCTTGCGGTCTAGAATCATTGATCGTTTGGCTCAGTTACTTCAAGAAGAAGGACTAAACCATTTTTGTTCTAAAGAAAAAAAAGATTGGGTTCTGATTAATTCTTTTGATAATCAATGTAAGATTCTCTCTGAAAAAGTAAGAGAGCTAGAATCTTGTCGCGAAAATGAAAAAAGGGAAGTATTTCGAAAGAAATTTACATTCCTTCATAATTTTGCAAAAGATGTTGGAATTAAACTTCCTGATGTAGCAAGTTATTTTCCAAGACCTCGTATTGAGAAAAAAATCTTCATGAGATAGTTTTTTTCTAAACTCACACCCAGTATCTATATGATGCTGGGTGTTTTTATTGACAAATCCCTCAAAAAAGCTAATATATCTCTTGTAGGACCAAAGACAAGAGGCATAAAGTTAAGCCCTCTCTAGGTTGCAAACAATATAACTTTTAATACAAGTTCCATGTTCGCTATTTGGCTCCAACACATGGTCTTTTTATTTACTTAAAGACCTTAACTTTAAAAAATATGGCAATTACCAAAGATAAGAAGAAGGATATTCTTAAAAAGCTTACTGAAGCAGCTAAGGCTGAATCAGTGTGTTTCGTTAATTTTCATGGTCTACCAGTTACAGAAACAACTGAAATGCGTAAGAAATTACGTGAAGAAGGGGTTTCATACTATGTAGCCAGAAAAACTCTAATGAGAAAAGCTTTTTCAGAAGCTGGAATCGATGGTGAATTACCAACATTAGATGGAGAAGCAGGAGTTGCTTTCTCATCAGATCTTACAGCACCAGCTCGTGAAGTTTACGCGTTCCATAAGAAATTCAATGGATCAGTAAATATTCTAGGAGGAGTGTTTGAAGGTCGCTTTTTGAACAAAGCTGAAATGGAAGAGATTGCTACAATCCCACCAACAGATGTTCTAAGAGGAATGTTCGTAAACATCATTAATTCACCAATACAAAGATTTGCAATCGCACTTGGTGCAATCGCAGAAAAGAAGGAAGCTTAATTAGAAATATTAAATATAATATTATGTCAGACGACACAACAAAAAAAGAAGAAGTAGTAGAAGAGACTCCCGTAACTGAAGAAGCAGCACCAGTTGTTGAAGAAGTTAAGGAAGAAGCTCCTGTGGTTGAAGAGAAAGCCCCAGAAGTTGTTGAAGAAGTTGGAGCTGACGTTGAAGTTCCAAAGAAGTTTGAAGCAATCGTTTCAGCTATTGAGGAAATGTCAGTACTAGATCTTAATGAACTAGTAAAACTATTCGAAGCTAAGTTTGGAGTTTCAGCTACAGCAGTAGCTGGTCCTGCAGCAGGTGGGGCAGCTGAAGCAGCTGAAGAAAAATCAGAATTCACTGTACACCTTAAGGAAGTTGGTGGATCTAAGATCGGAGTTATCAAGGCAGTTAAATCAGCTCTTGGACTTGGACTTAAGGAAGCTAAGGACCTTGTAGAGTCAGCACCAGCTGACCTAAAGGCCGGAGTTAAAGCAGCAGATGCAGAGGAAATGAAGAAAGCTCTTGAAGAAGCAGGAGCAACAGTTGAGCTTAACTAACTTTAGTTAAAGTTTGATTTCGGAGACATCACTCGAAAGGGTGGTGTTTTTGTTTATATAGAGCTATTTATATCATTGACACACCTCTTAAATCTGATAATATATGGTCCACGCTTTTGCGTTTTTCGTCTTGCCACGAAAACAGGATATTTAAGCCTTTTTTGTGCTATATGTCCAAGTTGAGAGAAGGACTTCTCGCGCCTTTCTTTTAGCTTGGAAAAGATGAATAATCACAAGCGTATTATTAAAAAATTATATAATATTAATATTATGGCAGCAGAAACATTTGATCGTTCAAAAGAACACGTAAACGTAGGAACACTTGGTCACGTTGACCACGGAAAAACTACTCTTACAGCAGCTATCTTAAATTCTCTAGCACTTGCAGGGAAAATAACAAACAATAAGACAATTGCTGATATTGACAACGCACCAGAAGAGAAGGAAAGAGGAATTACAATTGCTCTATCACACCAAGAGTATATGTCAGACACACGTCATTATGCTCACATTGATGCTCCAGGTCACGCCGACTACATCAAAAACATGATTACTGGTGCAGCCCAAATGGATGGTGCTGTGCTTGTAGTTGCAGCTTCAGACGGAGTTATGCCTCAAACAAGAGAGCATATTCTACTTGCTAAGCAAGTTGGTGTTCCAAAGATTATCGTATTCCTAAACAAGTGCGATATGGTAGATGATGAGGACATGATTGAACTAGTAGAAGAAGAAGTTCGTGAACTTCTTGATGAATACGAATTCGATGGACAAAACGCTCCAGTTATTCGTGGTTCAGCCCTAAAGGCATTGGAAGCTACATCTGTAGATGATGAGTGGGTACAAAAAGTACTTTCACTTGTTGATGCTATGGATACATACGTTCCAGTACCAGAAAGAGATACAGCAAAGCCATTCCTAATGCCAGTTGAGGATGTATTCTCAATTGAAGGACGTGGAACTGTAGCTACAGGTAAAATTGAAAGAGGAATCGTTAAGGTTGGAGAAGAAATTGAAATCGTTGGAATTAAGGACACAATCTCAACAACAGTTACTGGTGTTGAAATGTTCAATAAGTCACTAGATCAAGGACAAGCTGGAGATAACGCTGGAATCCTTCTACGTGGTCTTAAGAAAGAAGATATTCACCGTGGACAAGTTCTAGCAGCAAAGGGTTCTGTAACACCACACACAGAATTTGAGGCTGAAGTTTACATCCTTAAGAAGGAAGAAGGTGGACGTCATACTCCATTCTTCTCAGGATACAAGCCACAATTCTACATCCGTACAACAGACGTTACAGGAGATGTAACTCTAAACGAAGGAGTAGAAATGGTTATGCCAGGAGATACAGTAACATTCAATGTTAAATTAGTAGCTCCAATCGCCCTAGAAGAAAAAACTCGTTTCGCTATTCGTGAAGGAGGAAGAACTGTAGGAGCTGGAGTTGTAACAAAGGTTGTAGCTTAATACTTAAGCTAATCAGCTTTTGATAAGTAGGATATTAGCAAGCCCTTTAAGGGCAATGAGCAACTATGTTCAAAAGTAATAAATAAATTATGGCAGACAAAAAAGAAGCAAAAACGACTCAAGATGGGTCAAAACTAAGAATCAGAGTTCGTGCATACGAACATAAGATTCTTGATCAATCGGTGAAGCAGATTATGGATACAGCTCTACGTTTCGACGCAGAGGTAAAAGGTCCAATTCCACTTCCAACTGAGATCAAAAAGTACACAGTTAATCGTTCTACATTCATCTATGAAGATGCGCGAGAGCAATTTGAAATGAGAATACACAAACGATTAATTGACATCATTAACCCTAATGCGAAACTAATTGAAGCATTGACTAACCTCAACCTTCCATCTGGTATCGACATTGATGTTAAGATGATCTAATTATCATCCTCTAACGAACAATTATGAAATTTATTCTAGGAACAAAGTCACATATGACACAAATCTTCGGTGAAGACGGAGTTGTATACCCAGTAACGGCTGTGAAAGCAGATCCTGTTACAGTGACTCAAATAAAAACAATGGAACAAGACGGATATGATGCAGTCCAAATCGGATATGGGGTACAAAACCCAAAAAGAGTTGGAAAGGCACAAATCGGTCATTCAAAAGATCTTGGTATAGTATTCAAAGGATTCAAAGAATTTAGAATGCCTGCTGAAGATATAACAGTAAAAGTTGGAGAGAAAATCGACATCTCAATATTTGAAAAAATGGAGAATGTAGAAATATCTGCAATATCTAAAGGTAAAGGATTCCAAGGTGTTGTTAAGCGTCATGGATTTGCCGGAGGACCCCGTACTCACGGACAAAAGCACACAGAACGTGCTCCGGGATCAATTGGTGCAACTGGACCTCAAAGAGTGTTCAAGGGTACTCGTATGGGAGGAAGAATGGGAACTGATCGTGTAACAGTTAAGAATTTAACTGTGGTCGACACTGATTCAGCAACAAACACTATCTTTATTAAAGGAGCAGTTCCAGGACGTCCTGGTACACTGGTAGAAATTAAGGCTTAGGCTTATGAAAGAAACAGTATATACAACAGAAGGAAAAGAGAATGGAAGTATTGAACTTCCAGAGTCAATCTTTGGACTTCCTTGGAACGGAGACCTTGTGCATCAAGTAATCGTATCTATGCAGTCTTCTGCACGTACACCACTTGCTCACGCTAAAGATAGAAGTGATGTAAGAGGAGGAGGTAAGAAGCCATGGGCACAAAAGGGAACAGGTCGTTCTCGTCACGGTTCAAGCCGTTCTCCAATCTGGAAAGGTGGAGGAGTTACACATGGTCCTACAAACGAAAGAAACTTCGATAGAAAGGTAAATAAGAAAATGAAAGCTAAAGCTTTCAATGTTATTCTTTCACAAAAATATCGTGATGGAGAAATTATCTTCATTGATTCATTCGACGTATTCGACAAGCCAGCTACAGCAAAGGCTAAAGCAACAATTGAAGCTTTGACTCGTGCCACTGGTAAGGAGACTCTAGGATACAAAAAGAAGAACAATGCTTTTGTAGCAGTTTCAGAACAAAATCTTAATGCAAGAAAGAGTTTTGAAAACTTCGGAAACATTAAATTCGATGAAGTGCGTAACACAAACCCTGTTGATATTGTCAAGTACAAGTACTTGATAATTGAAAACCCAGAAAAATCACTAGAAGTATTATCAGCTCGAATAAAATAATCTTATGGCACTATTTTCAAAGAAAAAAGAAGTAAAGAAAGAAGATAAAGTAGTTAAATCTACAGAATCTAAATCAACTTCACCAAGTGTTGTAGATTATTCAGGAATTCTTCGTAATCCACGCATTACTGAAAAAACAGCTATTGTTTCATCAGGAAGTGTATATGTATTCGATGTAGATCCTAGAGCTAATAAGACACAAGTGAAAAAAGCAGTTGAAATGATTTACAAGGTTAAGCCTGTTAAAGTAAACATTACAAAGATTGTTAAAAAACCTGTTGCTTCAAAGAAAATAAGAAAAACCTACTACAAAGGTGGTGGAAAAAAAGCTTATGTATTTTTGAAGAAAGGTGAGACTATTCAATTCGCATAGTCCAAATATTACTAGGTTGTATACCTAATTTATTAGGTGCTAACTAGACTAAACATGATTAAGAAATTTAAACCAACAACACCAGGACGAAGAGGGATGTCCGTGATTGCATATAAAGACAAGCTTACTGCTTCAAAGCCCCACAAGGCTTTGAGTGGAGGTTTCAAGCGTTCAAACGGACGTAACAATGCAGGACGTATTACTACTCGTCACAAAGGTGGAGGACACAAAAGACTGTATAGAGAGATAGACTTCAAATATAACAAGAAGGATATTCTTGCTAAGATTGAAACTATCGAATATGACCCAAACAGATCAGCATTCATTACACTTGTAGTGTATGCAGATGGGGAAAGAAGATATCACCTAATGCCACAAAAATTAAAAGTAGGAGACAAGTTTATCGTTAGTGAGAGTGCACCTTTCACGGCAGGTAACAGACTTCCACTTTCAAAGATTTCTGTTGGTACTAATGTTTACAACGTAGAGATTAATCCTGATGGTGGAGCTAAGATAGCTCGTTCAGCTGGATCCACTCTAGAGGTTGTAGCTCACGATGGTAACAAGGTTCACTTAAGAATGCCTTCAGGCGAAATCCGTAAAGTGGATGACAAATGTTGGGCATGTATTGGAGAAGTATCCAACGCGGAATACACACTTCAAAACATGGGTAAAGCCGGAAGAAACCGTTGGAGAGGAATCCGTCCTACAGTTCGTGGTTCTGCCATGAACCCAGTGGATCACCCACATGGAGGAGGAGAAGGAAAACAAGGTATTGGATTACGTCGTGGTCCTAAAACTAGACAAGGTAAACTTGCCTACGGAGTTAAGACTAGGAGTCCAAAGAAATACTCAAATAGAAGTATTGTTAAACGTCGTAAGACAAAGAGATAATAAAAAAAGCACTCCCATAAGGGGTGCTTTTTGATTACCAGCCACTCTTTTTTGAAAACTCTTCAAAAGATCGTGTTGTTTCTTCGGAGAAAGGATCAAACCTCTCATATTGTCGATCCTTGTTTCCTTGGCACAAAAGAGAAGTTGTACTAAAACTGTCATGATCTGTTGGGACTGCCAGGATTAGTAGTCCACCATCTCCTTTGTCTTTAAAGAGATTTATCATGTAGTAGTAGATAACAGAATCTGTTTGTTTAATATCTGTAATCAAACATGTTATCTCCAGTTCCTTAGTACCATGCTTGATCAGAAGCTTTGGTGCACAGTCCTTAGACACACATTCAAATATGTAGTTTTTGATGTCTTCTTTTTCTCTACTTCCTTTTGGTGTATTTATTGTTGGTTTGTACCCAAGTATCTTTCTATAGATAAAAAGATTAGAGGTATCAATATCGTCTTTAACGTCAAATGTTCTTTTCATAATTTCTTTTTGATACTACTCCTTTTTAAATACATAATCAAGTGTGTGTGGATAAGTGCTTGCTTAATAATCAATATGGGTGTATATTAATTAGACGGCATTGAGTTTACTCTTTGCCCAGAAAATGTCTTGCCTTCGGGTAGGGCATTTTTGCTTATTAGGCAAATAGAATAGTTCTTTATGAAAAAAATACAAAAGTCACGTAGATTTATTAATTTACGAGATCAAAAAACCTTAAATCCTAAAGTTTATGATTCATAGTTTTGTTGTTAATTATTAGTTTAGTCAACAAACAGTATTATGAACTTAAGTTCAGGACACAGACATAGATTGAAAGTTGTTTTTAACATCTTTGCAATCTGTGCATTAGCAATGACATGGTTTCTAACTTTCTCATTTACACATCATGAAGGGGGAGCAAAAATATCTAAGGTGCACAAAAGTGCAGCCCACAATGCAACAGAAGGCATGGAGGAGATAGTAGATGGTGATGCTAAATTAGAGAGTCGTAGAGGAAAGACTTCGCAGTCAGTTAAAGTTTAAGGTGTATTATTAGTAATCCCCAGTTAAATAACTGGGGATTTAGTTTTTAATGATATAATATACGTATGTCAGATATGTTTTATGAAGAAGAAACTTTTAAAAAACCTGCAAGAG
>Ga0136601_1000969_pt1 | contig 10347 bp, 8 predicted proteins | sample AntRauMFilla2699_FD_181020 | JGI IMG/M metagenome (GOLD analysis project Ga0136601, IMG submission 181020) | Saline lake microbial communities from Rauer Islands, Antarctica - Metagenome Filla 2 #699 | ecosystem: Environmental > Aquatic > Non-marine Saline and Alkaline > Saline | place... | reverse complement strand
GCCGCTAAGCCCGTGACGTTGGCACCGAGGATAGTGTTGTTTCCACCTGTGGTGATACCGCGGGCAGTGTTACGACCAAGAAAGGTGTTGTTATTGCCAGTGGTGAGGTCGAAACCTGTAGCTTGACCAATGGCGGTGTTGCTTTGGCCGGTGGTGTTTGATTGGAGGGCGTTTTGACCGATTCCGGTGTTGTTTTGGCCGGTGGTGTTTGATTGGAGGGCGTTTTGACCGATTCCGGTGTTGTATGACCCCTGACTACCCGTACTTCCCGTCATCGTGAAGTTACCCGCGGTTATACCAACAAACGTATTCTGCCCATCAGTTCCTGCTAGATTAAAGTTGTGGATGAATCGGTTAGCTCCTTTGAAGATTATTCCCGAGGTGGCACTGGTAGTTGTGAGGAGTGCCATGCTTCCTACTCCTATGTCGAGGGTTTGAGATGGGGCCGTCGTCCCGATACCGACGTTTCCGTTTAGTTGAATGGTAAGGCGCTCAACCCCAGTTAGAGTCATGTTATCAGGAGCAGTGAAGAAACCAATGCGCGTTGCTGCATTATAGAGAGATGAGCCGCCACCGATATTAAGACTATTAGCATTTGATTGGTTGTGCGTGAAAAAAGTTGCAATATCTTCTTCAGCATTGAAATAATGTCGAGACGTAATCCGTGCCTGCTTATTTGTAGCATTAGTATCTACATCAGAAAAACGGAGTGCGACACCTGACGTTTCGTTGGCAACTATATCAAGAGCACCCTGGGGATTGGTCGTTCCGATACCTACTCTACCAGTCGTCTGAATAGTCATTCGATTAACGCCGCCGGTTGTAAAACCGAGCGCGTTAGTGGTAGCACGATACATACCAGTATCAGTGTCAGCAGCAAAAGAGTAGGTAGGAGCAGCGGCAGATCCGCCAGCGGCGAAGAACGTATTACCAAAGACACTCCCGGTAGTCGTAAATGTACTAGCGCCAATAGTAATATCTCCAAACCCACTGGTGATGGATCCAGAATCAAGCGCGCCAGTGCGCGTGATATTGTCCTGCACTACAGCCGCCACTGTACCGGTTAATTGTCCAGCTGGTAGCGACGTAAGTAATGAACCAGACCCAGAGAACGTTGCCGCTGTTACTGTACCAGTAAAGATACCGTTACCTGAAACGGTCAGGCGTTCGGTGGGAGTAATGGTACCAAGGCCAACATTGCCAGTTTGTCGAAAGACATTGTTACCATCAGTGTCCCAAGTCCCAATAGTTGTTCCAGCAATAATACTACCGCCCCAATACAAAGACCCACCAGTGCTATGGATACGATTGGTTGTCGTGGCAGGAATGTAATCGCCTAGGTAGATAGCCCCACCAACTATAGACAGGCGTTCAGGCGGAGTAGTGGTACCAAGACCGATGTTGCCGTTGGTATCGATGAATATCCCTTCGTCATCACCATCATTAGAGAGCCAATTACCATTGGTTTGCAAATTGGTCAGAAGACGAGCGTCAGTCAAGTCTGGGTTGGTTAGTAGCGCATCCAGAAAAGAGCCGCCATTAGTCAGCGTATCTTTCAGAATCAATACACGATCATGTATATCATCGGCACTGCGTTCAAACTGCCTATCAATACGCACGACAGCTGACTGTGGGAGTGTAGGAGCTTCATTGCTTATGGAATGATTCTCAAACAGCCAATACATGTGTGACATCAAACCGCTAATTTGATTGGATAGTTCACGACTGGTGTACACCTGGTCAGTAGTCCGGGCCTCGGTAGCGACGCCGCGTCGCAGAAGTTGAATTGGTTTTGGTTGTGCAAATGCAGCAACCGGTTCGTAATTCTGAGCTATGTATGTATTTGTGTTTTCGGGTGATGTTGCATTTCCAACAATATTAAATATCGACGGTGGCGTACGAACATCAAGAGATACAACTGGATTAGTTGACCAGGCTGGTGCGATTGCTGATTCGTTGACAGCAGTAGTAGTCAGCGCGGCGAGCGACGCTAGATTAGAAATTGCCGGCGGTACCTGTGCCAGCAATACTTCACCAAGAGATATGGATGGTGTAGCGGTAACTGCTGGTGGTGCGGCCGAATCATTACTGGCCGGTGAGGCTGACGCAAGATTTACTAACGCCGGTGACGCGCCATGCCGCAAAGCCACTAAAGGAGCTGTTGCTGGCTCAGCTGCCATAACTGGTTCAGCCGGCTCGGTGGTAGCTACGGCATAACTGTTTATATCCGGAGTGACAGCAAGATTGGACAGCTGGACTGTAGTTTCTTCAGCTGCCATAACTGGCTCGATCAACTGAGTGGTCGGCGGGTACGCAACGGCTGACGAAGTTAGATTTGCAAGTGCCGGTGAAGTGCGGGTCGGCAGCACTACCCGAGGAGTAGCTAGCGGTTCAGTAGTTACGGCCGGCAAGGGAGCAGCTAGATTGTCTGGAGGAATGAACGAAGCGGTAGGTAAAATCGGCACTTGGGCAGACGTGTCTACAGCAGCTGGAAGCTCGACAGCAACCACCGGTTCTGCAGCCGAGCGTGGCAGCACGCTACCAGCGGGAGCAAGAAAGCTCGAAATCGTCAAAGACGACACCACCGCAAAAGAGGTTACTACTTCGAATACTCCAGATAAATAACCAAGGTGATTACCCCACATAATAAGCTCAATTGTACCACAACGATCTTGGCCGCTGGTGACCAAAATGTGCCGGACGTGGGTACAACTAGCTACTATTTACTCACGTTTTACGCAAACACTGGCTATTTGTGCAGTAATTGCTGTCGGATCCCCTCAGTAAACGTGACGATGAAATTAAGATTGTGAATTGATGCCAAATGTGGACCGAGAATTTCACCTGATCTAAACAAGTGAGCGACATACGCCTTGGTGTACTTACTAGCCACATATCCAGCACTTAGCGGATCTAGCACGCTATGGTCTGTACGATATTTTTGGTTGAGGAGGTTGATTTTTTTGGTTTCTGGATAGGTAATTGTACCGCACGGTGTCGTGATACTGTTTCCAGTTTGTACGTAAATAGTTCCCGTGCGACCAATTCTGGTTGGCGCGACACAATCGAAGGTGTCGCACCCTTGAAGCACACCCTGAACAATATCTTCTGGCTCGCCAATCCCAAGCAGATGACGTGGTTTATCGTCGGGTAATAATTCATTAACCACCCGCAACGAATCACCCAAATCAGCTTTAGAAAAGCTACCGCCAATGCCAAAACCATCAAAGTCCATCGCACCCAAGACGCGAGCGCTCTCTTGTCGCAAATCAAGAAATTGTCCACCTTGCACCACCCCATACAAACCTTGCTTTTTAAGGGCTTGATAGTTTTGTTTATGAGCCATGATGCTACGCTTAGCCCAACGATGCGTCCTGTCCATGGCTTCCCTTTGATACTCACGATCAGCTGTCGGACTGGTACATTCATCAAAAGCTACGATTATGTCAGCACCGATAGAATGTTGAATATCAATACTTCGTTCAGCGGTAAAGCGATGCATAGAACCATCTATATGCGATGTAAACGTAACACCGTCTTCATCGATAATACACAGCTTGCCATGATCTTCTGCCACCTTTCTAGAATAGACATTTAAACCTTGTTTTTCAAGGGTATGTGCAATATCTCCCTGGGCAAATTTGGTCACACCTTTACCAAACGCGACTCCCAAACTAAAAACCTGAAAGCCGCCGCTATCGGTCATCGTGGGCGTTGTCCAATGCGTAAACGCATTAAGTCCACCGGCCGCACTAACTGTCTCATGACCAGGCTGAAGAAATAAATGATACGTATTGGCCAAAGTAACTTGGTTGCCAACATACTGCGTTAGGTCCTCAGACATGAGACTCTTCACACTGGCCTTAGTTCCAACTACCACAAAGGCAGGAGTTTTGATATCTCCGTGTGGAGTATGAATAACACCAGCCCGGGCGAGTGACCCGGGCTTAGCAACAGCAACCGAAAATGTAACTGGACGATTAGTCATTATTAACAGACAGTAGCTCGACAGCAAAAACTAGTGTTGCACCTCCTGGAATAGGGCCGTACCCGTCTCGTCCATACCCCTTTTCAGATGGAATAACCAAGATTCTTTGACCACCCACCTGCATACCAACAATTCCCTCTTCCCAACCAGGAATAACTCGACCTTCACCGACTGTGAAGGTAAAAGGAACACCACGTTTCTTAGAGTTGTCAAACTCTTGGCCATTTTGTAAGGTTCCAATGTAGTGTACCGTCACGGTATCTCCAGCTGTTACCGCTGAACCAGCACCAATTACAATGTCGTCAATTACCAGACGCTCGAGAGTGTTCCCGCTTCCACCAATTGCTGCCTGCAAAGCGTCAGCTCGGGCTGCTTGCTGGTTGTCAGACTGCTCAACGGCTATCAGGCCCGTAGCTGCCTGCTCGTTCAAACTTGCAACAGGAGTAAAAAATGACTCCGCTGTTATGAAGTACATGGCTACAGCCATGATTGCCGCACTGATTCCAAATCCAATAATTTCAATTCGATTAAACATAGATGATTGATTACTGTGTCATAATACTGATTTGTGTTGAAGTTGCAAGCGTTTTATCGGACAATAAACCAACTCTATAAGCATCCGCAGTAGACAGCCCACTTTTGGCTAGTAAATCGGCCATAAACGCAGACCGGCGGCTGTCGTCCATACGCGCAGGCTGCGCATGACTAAATTTAGTCGTAATCGGTACGAGCTCATACTGTATCTCCGTCGTAGAAAAGCGTAGTCTGACGAGCAAGCCATCCATTACTGCGTCTGAAAAGTATTGATCAAATACAAAATTGCCCAATGAATAGAATACTGGCACACGATCAATAATATCAATATCCTGTACAACATGTGGATGATGTCCAATCACAGCATCTGCACCAGCCGCCACCAACTGTGTAGCAAAAGCATGTTGTGACTGACTGTGCACTCCTTCATATTCATTACCCCAGTGCACGTAGGCAATTTGCCAATCACTCAAAGCGGTAGCGCGTGCAAATGTATCTAACAGCTCCTCGGCCGATGGCTGCGAATACAACGCATGAATACCGACTACAGCCACAGTCACCGCATCTAGTTCTATGTAGGCGATGGAGTCGGAATTAAGTTTCGTCGGATGACCAAACGCAGTCACGCCCATTGCAGCCAGTTGAGTTCGAGTATGCCGGTAACTATCTAAACCGTAATCCGCCGCATGATTGTTGGCTAATGAGACATAGTTAATATTATAGTCAGGCAACACACTAGCCAGTTGCCGTGATACTGAGAATCGCATAGTGAAATCAGGAGTTGGTACGTGCACGACCGGTAGACTGGCTTCAAAATTACTAACCAGTATATCTGAGGGGTGGGCAAAACTAGCCAGTGACGCAAACGAATACTGACGGCCATTGTTATTTGCTAATCGTTCCACATGTCTAGCCAGCATCAAGTCACCGGTAAACAAAAGAGTTTGGCTTGATTGTGTTATGTCACTAACATGCTTCGAATGACACAGACCATCAATCACACACATCTCGTTAATGTCAATATTTACTATAAGAGAGGGCCACTCAAATGGGGTACTGAGTAGGCACAAGTTTACTAAAAAAAGAATGCTGGATATGCGAGCTAGCCTCATGTTGAATACGTATTTAATTTGTCTGCTGTCTGGTTAGATTAGTCTGATTAGGAGCCTCGTAAAAAGGGCCAATTTTTTGACTATACATGATATGTCCAATAGCGGCAAACGCGGCGATAGCGGCACCTATTAAAATTATAGCGGGTGATACACATAGTGGCGTATTCTTGCGTCTGTTTTGCTTAGTAATTTGATTTGATGAAACATTTACATCTATACCAAGTAAGTAACTGATTTCTTGTGGTGTTAATGCTTCATCTGTACGAAATACTTTGCGAAATGTATCTATGTGAGTTTCATAACTCACTTTATTCTCACTCAGAACTGACATCGCCGTAGACACATCGTCCTCTCCCCACTTAGCACTCACTAGTACAGAACGAATCTCCTCATCGTTTGCGGTCGGCTTTATACCATTGGCTTGCAAAAATGATTCGAGTTGTGTTCTATCAATCATAGATGTTTTATATCGGCAACGTGTTCAGACTTAGGAACCTGGCTATACAAATCAAGGATTACCAAGAACAGTGTAACTATCACCGGCCCCAGAATGAAACCAATTGGCCCAAATAATGATATACCACCCAGAACAGAGAGCATGACAATAAAAGGATGTAGCTTATTACCTCGACTCATTAAGTATGGTCCAAGTAGGTTATCTACTACGCCAATAGCAACAACAGCATATATCAGCAGTCCGATGGCTGCGGTGGTGGCTCCAGTATAAAACAAGTATCCAATAGCTGGCACCATTATTCCAGCCAGACCAACGCCAGGCAGCAATGCTCCAAACGCCCCGACAGCACCCCATAGCACAGCTCTCTCAATTCCAAAAAACATAAAGCCAGTGGTTGCTACCAGACCTTGGATAATCGACAGCAGAATAGTACCGGTCACAACCGAACGTACAGAAACAGCCAATCTATCTAAAATAGTATTGCCTTGAGTGCGAGATAAAGGCGTAATCGACAGCAGCCAATTACGAAACTGTACGCCATCTTTAAATGAGTAAAATAAACCGAGAATAGTAATCAACAGAGCCAGTACAACCGAAACTGCGCCAGAAAATATCCCGCCGGCATTACGAGTAAACCATTGAAAACTCTGTTTAATTTGCTCATTTACATCAATGTCAAAACCCGGAATAAGAAGTGTTAGTGTATTTTCAATCTGACTGATTACTGAAACAGTAGGATCAGGCGAGACAGTATTGAATGAATTTACTAATGACAAGAACTCCGACACTAAAAGACTGGAGATTGCAAAAAGCGGAATAATAATCAGACATAGAACTAGCAGTGTAGTAATGAGCGCAGCTACAGAACGGTTGTGACGCGGAGTATACCTAACGATCAACTCATACGCTGGATAACTAACCACAACAACAATGGCCGCTACTGCCAGAGCAGCGAAGAAAGGCAGGAACATCTGCCAGGTAAAAAATCCAATCAAGAGCAGAGCGGCCAAGAGAAATATTTGTTGTCCAAAGAGAGTGTGTTGCATCACTAGTAATGGTAGCATAAACAAAACAAAGAGCTAGACAGATTATCTAGCTCCTGCGGATATTCACTCTTGAAGAAATTGTTGCTGTGATGAACGAGCAGCTGTCTCAATGGCCTCAAAACTAGCTACACCTGCACCATCAATGGCAGCAAAACTTCCATAGAAATACTGCGATAGTCCCCAAAGGATTATCAAAAAACCAATTGCTCGAAACATACAATATGTATTGTTAACGTACCCTGTACTAACCATCATCACACGACATGAAGAGGTCAGCTTCACTAATAATGAAAGGGCGTTGAGCAGCAAAAAACTTTTCTAAATTTAATATAGCATAGATGCTATATTAAATCAAATCTTATTACTGAAAATTAGTTCGATTTTATGTATCAGTGGAGATAGACTGTGCGCTGGCTGTATATAATACGAAGTCTTTGTATGTGCGACTACATATCACTGCATTGGAGCGACCACTCATGGCATAGGTATACGCGTCAACGCACCCCGTACTTTGATTGGGTAGATAAAGCTTGCGGCCAAATTACAAGCTATAATCGTGGTTACGTAAGAATTGACTTCACGTCGTTAATCTCCTTTTCAATGAGTATCTCTGATACTGTGAGTGCCTGATGCAAGCCTTCAACCGCAGCCATTTCTTTTTTTGTCAATTTTTTACTTTGATTGATAGTGTTTATTTGATCATAGATTTCATCGCGCAAGGCTGAGAAAATTTTACTCATTTGATCCTCCACTTCTTGTGTTTCTCGTTTTAGTCTTTCTTCGCGCAGCAAAGATTTTTTACGAGTACTCCAAAGCAGCCAAATAAGAAATCCCACAGTAGTCAGTAATACTGCGCTGACGGCACTGGCCGGAGTAACCACAGTCCACAATGACATGTCGCCAGAAGCATCATTTGAGGCTGTCCAGCCAGCACTAACGGATACAGTCATTTGGGACTCACGAGTGTTACCAGCTCGATCGTACGCCACAACAGTCACAACATACGTACCGTCTTCAATATCCTTGAGGAAGTAGCCGAAGCGAGCCTCATCAGCAGTCATCACAACAGGCTCACTGTCAGCCACGACCACCTCATAGTAATCGATGCCAGACAAGTCATCGGTAGTAGTAAACGAAAGGTGCGGAAAGCCATCAGTCATACGAGAAGACTGGGAATGGATAGCAAAAGGTGCAGGTGATACGGTGTCAATTTTTAGCGACCGACTAATCACTTCACTCCAGTCATCATCACTGCGAAATTGTAGATTTATATACTGAATGCCGTCTGTCACATTTTCAGCAGACACTCGAAATTCACGTACAATCGGTTCAAAAATAGCAGCCTCATCAGCACTAGGAATCTCGCTACTACTGGTTGAAATTTTTATCGCCACAGCCTTGGCTGCAACTGGCGGAGACAGTCTGAAAACTCCTTCTGCAGAGCCATACCAGGTATCTGGATTAGGAAACGACTGTGATTGCATTATTGTAGGTGGGTCAGAAAATAACCCAGCCGAAGCGGCGGTAATCACAAAGCTGGCCGGTGTACCAGTGTCGTAGATGTTACTATCTGCATCAGTAGCCTGTAGCAGAACATCAGAAAAATCTACCAAACTAGTACCAGTGGCGACCGCCCGAAATGTGATGGTTATCAACGTAGCTGGTGCTATCACAGACTGCGACATATCGCCACTGAAAGTAATTCTTCCAGTACCATTAGAGAACGTTGGTTCTGTTGTCCAAGTAGCGATAGCAGAGTTAGCTTTTTGTATATCTACCACCGATAACAACTGCGAGTCGAACTCTAGTGATATCTCAGCTGAAGCTATATTTTGTGCCTGTGGATCTATCAGGACTTCAGCTGTAAAAGTTTGTCCGATAGCATAGGCATTATTGTCAGCTACTAATTGGAGTGTAGCCGCCTGCAATGACTGCAGCGGAGCAAAGAAAAGCAGCGCGCTGCTCACACCAATACATAGTATGAAGTAAGTATGGGCAGTAGTTACGAAGGTATTCATATATAGAACAATGAGTAGAACTGATAAAGATTATGTATCACGAGGGTGGGCACGATCAGACAGCTGGGTGGTTGGATTGGCTTTTAATAGGGGCAACGTAATAATTAGTATACCATCCTTAATCTTGGCTTCTGTCTTATCTATGATAATGCTCTCAGGCAAAATAATACGTCGATAAAATTCACCCCAGGTACATTCCTGAGTAAAAAATATATCTTCTGTCTCACTCTTCTGAACTGATGTTTTGTCATCAGGTCGGATCTGCGTACCCTCTATAATAATAATGTTAGCTTGGCCTTCGACCGAGATGGTAATGTCGTCCATATCAACCCCAGGAGCTTGCGCGTAGATGGTTACATGTTGAGCAGATTGACACACATCAACTGGTAGCTGAGCCACTTTTTTACCAGACGATGACTCTGGGGTATCGCTAAGTAGACTCTTGTCTGGATGGACACCTCGACGTACCAGTCGTTGCAAAAAGGTCATATACTTCTAATTATAGTATGGATACCTATTTCATATGTGATTTACCCACAACAACTAGGCTGCGTCAGCAATCGTCGGCCTCTGCAGAGTGCACTACGCGTACTTACAGCAACCACAGAACTAGCAGTAAATACGCAAATAAGCTTAGTACATCTCGAATAATTGTAGCCAGTGGACCACTCGCAATAGCAGGATCGATGCGACAACGAAAAAATACGTATGGAACTAAGAGTGAGGTACATAAGGCAAGTATAACAGTCACAAAAATTGCCAGTCCGAGCAATGTACCAATCTGCCACGTCGTAATGGTGAGAGCAGACACTACAGCAAGACTAATTCCAAGTACTACTGCCAACAGACCATTTACCAGCATTTCACGCAGAGCGTAGCGTTTGGTCGGCAAATTGGCATCCAAGGCCAAGGCACGAACGTATATGGTTTGCGTTTGTGAACCAACAGCATCAGCTATGTAGACGACCGCGGGAATAAAAGCAGCGATAATGACATGTGTGGTTAGAATATGCTCAAACTGTTGCACCACTACAGCCGCTACCACACCTCCCAGCAAACCCACCACCAACCATGGCAACCGACGCCAAAAATGCATGGTCCACGACCCAGACAAAACAGTGTGTCGATGATTATCATCCAGCACCTGCATTCCTGCCAAGCGCAAAGTATCTTCCAGACTTTCGTGTTGGAG
>Ga0136601_1000968_pt1 | contig 10348 bp, 10 predicted proteins | sample AntRauMFilla2699_FD_181020 | JGI IMG/M metagenome (GOLD analysis project Ga0136601, IMG submission 181020) | Saline lake microbial communities from Rauer Islands, Antarctica - Metagenome Filla 2 #699 | ecosystem: Environmental > Aquatic > Non-marine Saline and Alkaline > Saline | place... | reverse complement strand
CCTATGCCAAACAACATAATTTTGAACAGGCTGAAATGACTAAACGTCAGAAATTTGCCTTGGAACACATCCACGATATAGCCCTGATCAAAGAGGACTTGAAAATTGATGCTAAACGTACCTATCGTATCGAGGCATATGATGTTGCACATTTATCAGGTACACACACGGTAGGAGTAATGACGGTTGTTACCGACGCAGAAATAGACAAATCTGAATACAAGAAATTCAAAATACGTAGTGAGAAAAAGGGGAGCGATACCCATGCATTACATGAAATATTGGAACGTCGTTTCAATCACCCAGAATGGCGTTTTCCAAATGTAATAGTAGTTGATGGTAGTATTGCCCAAAAACGTGTAGCGGAATCAGTCATGCGCGATTACGGTATGGCAATTCCCGTTGTTGCTGTAACCAAAGACGAGCGTCATCGACCGCGTGATCTAAAAGGGCGAAAAGAAATAATTGAGGAGCATCAAAAATCTATTATTTTAGCAAATGCAGAGGCTCATCGCTTTGCGGTGAAGTATCATAGAGAGAAGAGAGGGAAGATAAAATAGAAACTACATCTGTCATTGCGAGGAAGAATGACGAAGCAATCTCGTACAACCTCACCCCAACCCTCTCCTGCATCAGGAGAGGGGTTTGCGCGTAGCGCTTCCTTTTCCCAAGAATAGGAGAAGGGCAGGATGAGATATGAACTTGCATATTTTCTCATATACGCTAGAATACTCGTCGTATGTTCTTTACATTCTAAATTGTGTTAATGCGTTTTGCGCATTGACATATGGGCCCGTAGCTTAGTTGGTAGAGCGCCTCACTTGCACTGAGGAGGTCGCAAGTTCGAATCTTGTCGGGTCCACACTTAGGAAAACTCTTGTTTATCAAGGGTTTTTTTGTACACCGCAGTATAAATTTAAACTATCTGATATAATAAAAAAATGAAAGAAGCATTAACCATAGTAGCAATAACTATTGGAATAATTAGTTATGTTCCTTATTTTATTGGTATCTTCAAAAAAACCGTTAAACCTCATCCATTTACGTGGTTTATTTGGGCAACACTCACCGGGATTGCTTTCTTTGCTCAGCTGTTAGACGGAGGTGGGGCTGGTTCATGGGTCACAGGATTTACTGCCATGATTTCCTTTATATTTGTACTCCTTTCAATTAAATATGGCTTTAAGGGCATCACTAGAACAGACTGGCTTACATTTATTGCTGGCCTTATTTCGATTCCTGTGTGGATACTTACGAACAATCCACTTTGGTCAGTAATTATTATCACTGTTATTGATGCGCTAGCATTTTTCCCAACCTTTAGAAAGTCATGGAAAGAACCAACGACTGAACCTGCGATTACATACGCCCTGAGTTCGCTTAAATTCCTGATTGCTATATTCGCACTGGAGGCAATTACAGCAACGACGTTGCTGTATCCATTCTCGTTAGTAATTATGAATGCTGCTTTTGTGATAATGTTGATGTATAGAAAAATGACACTTACATAAATTTCATTGTGACAAGTATTTCCTTTATACTCAAAAATATACTACAATCACACCATGTTCACAGGAATTATAAAAACTACTGCGAAAATTATAAACAACGAAATGCGTGACGATTCGCTATTTCTATCTATCGAAAAACCAAGTGACTGGAATATAGAGCCCGGCGCATCTATCGCAACTAACGGAGTTTGTTTAACCGTGCGAGATGTTTTTGACGATTACTATACAACCGAATTAATGTCTGCGACGCTTGAACAAACTACGTTTGGAAAACATGTTCCCAATATCGTGAATGTAGAACCTTCACTTTCGGTAGGGCAACTAATGGACGGTCATATTGTAATGGGTCACGTTGATAGTGTTGGAAAAATTACCAATATAGACACAGGAGACAGATCATGGAAAATTACCGTTGAATTTCCAATAGGCGATACGCATCTAGTAGTCGACAAAGGCTCTGTAACCTTGAACGGTGTCAGTTTAACCGTCGCAGAATGCACAGATAATACCTTATCAGTAAATCTGGTTGATTATACGATTAATCATACCGCGTTTAAAAAAAGTAAGGTAGGCGATACTATAAACATAGAATATGATATAGTAGGAAAATACATAACTAAACAACATTATGGCAACAACTGATGACACCGCACAATTTCACCCTTTTGACGCATCTGATTACCGAGTCGGCATAGTCGTTGCGCAATTTAATAAAACGTACACCGAGGCTGCGCTTGAATATGCTCTCGATGAACTAGGAGACTACGAAGTACCCATTAAAAATATAGATATCGCTCGTGTGGCAGGAAGTATTGAAATTCCTGCCATGCTCCAAGCCATGGCGAAAACTGAAAAATATGATTGTCTTGTAGCAATTGGCGTAATTATAAAAGGGGAGAGTGCTCACTTTGATTACGTAGCAGGGCTAGTCACAGACGGTATACTGCGTGTACAACTCGATAATACATTACCTGTCGGCTTTGGTATTTTGACCGCGTACAACGAAGATCAGGTACGCACACGTACAACTATTGGACGGGAAGCAGTTACTGCTGCACTTCATAGTGCGAAAGAAATCAAAGAAATTTCTAAGTAACAAGCAGCGAGGTGCACGTATCAAGTAACAACACAACGTTGGCTGTGTTGTTCTATGGATCCTCGGATCAAGTCCGAGGATGACAATGATATTTATTTACACATCACAGCTTGCAAATTGTCAATTAACTTGCTACAGTAACACCCATGAAAGATTCATCACTATACATATTTGGGAAAAACCCCGTAGAAGAACTATTCACCGATCGACCGGACTTGATTCGCCGTATCTACGTGAAAGAAACTATCGACCAATCGTCATTTGATCATATTCGCTCAACCGCCACACCTCATCGTATTCCAGTTATCAAAGTACCTGAGAAAAAGATAAAGGAGTTAGTTGGCGAGGTTTCTCACCAAGGAATCGTTGCTGATGTCAAAGAATTTCCATACCAAGATATCCACGAGTGGATCAAATCACTTGATATGACAAAAAATCCTGTGGTATTTGTTTTAAATGAATTAACTGACCCGCATAATGTTGGTGCTATTTTACGTAGTGCAGCTGCATTTAATGTAGCGGGCGTGCTGTTACCAAAAAACCGCCAAGTCGGCGTTAATGGAACCGTGTATAAATCATCAGCTGGAGCAGCGCATAAGGTGTCTGTAGTACAAATCGGCAATACTAATAATGCAATTGATGTCCTGAAGAAAGCTGGATTTTGGATAGCTGGACTATCAGGAGGAAAGCACGCTACCTCACTATATGATGAAGAATTTACAACACCACTCGCATTCGTCATTGGTAGCGAAGGCTCGGGCATGCGTGTTAAAACCGAAGAATTATGTGACTATATTGTATCTATTCCCATGAATGATTCCGTTGAATCGCTTAATGCATCAGTCGCGGCTGCACTAGTGGGGTATGAAGCACAACGTAAAGTTGCGAAATAATAGAATACACATCCATACACAAAAAACCGCCTTCAAGGCGGTTTTTTTAACTACAATAATTTCTTATTGAGTTGTTGTTTCTTCTTCTGTAGAAGATTCAGCTTGTGCATCTGCACCTGCGTCAGTTTCAACAGTAGTATCAGTGTCTACTGAAACTTCGCCATCTATCATCATTTCTTCATCTGATGATGCTTCTACTTCACCTTCTGCTGATTCATCATCAGCCATAACTTCTGCTTCACCTTCTACTGTTGCTTCCTCGTCAACTACTGCTGATTCGTCAGCTGGAGTTTCAACTACGGGTTGCTCATCTGATGTATTACCAGTAACGGCAATAATGATGATAAGCGCAACAATAATAAGAATAATTACAAGTAACTTTTTCATAGTGGTATAGATTATATTTATATTACTAATAGTTCGATACCGTACCTAGCGATATCGACCTGTATAATATGATAGCATATTATTTCCATGATTTGCCTGAAATTGTTTATAAAACAATTTCTACGATACTAAACGAGGTAGCTAAGACATTAGCACATACACACCCAATATATGAATGACGACTTGATGAATATCTGATAGAATGTATCATAGGTCATTATTTCTAACATAACTCAATTGAATTATGGATATTACACAAATGGAAAAGGCGAGCTCGTTTGCACAATGGTTTACCAGTTCTGCAGCACCGTGGTTATTAGATCATGGCATTAAAATTGCTGCCATTATTATTGTAACTATTATATTGCGACATATTTTAAAATATGTCATTGAACGTGGAGTTCGCAAGGCAGTAGGAGGGTCTACATACACAACCGAACGCTCAGAAGTAATGCGCGAAGATACATTGATACAATTATTTACGGGCGCTGGTCGCATCATTATTTGGCTTATCGCCGTGATGATGATTTTGTCAGAAGTAGGTATTTCAATCGGCCCATTGTTGGCTGGTGCTGGTATCGCTGGTGTTGCATTCGGTTTTGGTGCCCAATATTTGGTTCGCGATATCATCAATGGTCTATTTATTATCCTTGAAAATCAATTCCGCGTAGGTGATGTTGTGTGCTTCGGAGAAACCTGCGGAACAGTAGAGCACGTAACATTGCGTGTAACTATTCTGCGCGACATTGACGGTGTGGTGCACTATGTTCCAAACGGAGAAGTAAAACAAACGTCTAACATGTCTCAAGATTTTTCTCGAGTAAACATGAATATCGGTATCAGCTATAGTGCTGATGTAGAAGATGTTATTCCGATAATTAACGCTGTTGGTGAAGAAATGTCCAAAGACGAGGAATGGGGTCCAAAAATCAAAAAAGCCCCAGCATTCCTACGAGTAGATAGTTTTGGTGATTCGTCGGTAAACCTCAAAGTACTGGGGGATGTGGAACCGTTGGAACAATGGGCTGTTGCTGGTGAATTCCGTCGACGTCTCAAAGCGGCGTTTGATAAAAATGGTGTCGAAATTCCATTCCCGCAGAGGGTTATGCATTATATGAAGGAAGGAGAATAATATGAGTGAAATTGTTAAAACATGCCTACTGAATGACACAAAATCTACTGAACCTATGGATCGGGAGGAATTCTATGCTGAGCAAATTAAAGCAGATGAGAACATGTTAGGTAGCTATACTCGTAATAAAATATCGGGCGATAATGCAGAAAAACCAAACACACCACGTACGCTTCATTCCCGTCTACATGCCTCGCCGAATGCAAGTCAAGGCGAGCATTGAATAATCGTGGTAAACAAGGGCGTGACTGACAAAACCCTAAAACCTAGCGCCTAAACTATCTCCTCCACGGCCTAATATGCGCTGCAACGCCAATTGCCAGCGCTACCAACACAACATTTTTAATTATATATTGCCCTTCGAGCGTTGGTGTGAACGATGATTGCCATGCAACATCTGGAAGTAGAAACAGAGGTAGTACGGTTGTCACCATATGAAGCAACATAACCAAAATAGCTACACGTTCAAAATGCGGAAGTATAAAGAATATACCGATTAGCATTTCTGCCAATCCTAGAATAATCACAAATACATCTGCAGTCATTATTGTAGCGAGAAAAGTCTGTGAGAATAACTCAACAACGAGCCCTGTTGCGGGGGATGTTCCGATAACCTTCAAAATTCCAAACCAAAAAAATACAACGAACAAAGAGAAGCGCGCTGTGGGGATACTAATGCGTTTTACAAAATGGATAAGTACTGAATCAACGGCTTGTAGAAGTGTATTCATATCGCATAGTATACGCTATATGCATCGAGCTCGCCAAGTATGTGGTGTGAATAACAAAAAGACGTTATACTAGACATACGTATGTCAGATAAAAAACGTACAAGAGTTCAGAGAATTAAATATGCGCCACCCCCACCAGAGCTTCCTACGTTGCGCAATACAAAACCCGACGAATGTTCATACATCGGTGAGACTAATTATGTTGCTTCACTTGAGGAAAAACGATTTGTTTTTGGTATCAAGCGAAAAGACCGTCGACGCCATTTATATATTATTGGAAAATCTGGAGTAGGAAAAACAAAGCTTATGGAGCTTATGATTCGCCAAGACATAGCCTATGGTCATGGTGTATGTTTAATTGATCCCCATGGTGACGTGGTAGAAGAAACATTGAAATTTATGCCTGACCATCGAAAGCACGATGTGTGTGTTATTGATCCCTCCGATACTGACTATCCCATATCATTCAATCCGCTCGCTAATGTTGATCCCGATTTTAAACACCAGATGACGCAAGGTTTTATAGAGGTTCTTGAGAAACAATTTGGGGCTAACTGGACACCACGATTGGAACACGTTTTCCGTTTTACCACTCTTGCGCTATTAGACTACCCGCATGCAACTATGCGTGGGATGATTTCCATGTTAACTGACCGTAACTATCGTCAAAAAGTAGTCGAGCATATCGAAGATGATATGGTAAAACGTTTCTGGGCTATTGAATTCGCCGACTGGTCTGAGAAATTTGATACCGATGCTATTATTCCACTGGTAAATAAACTTGGGCAATTCCTATCTGACCCCATGCTTCGTAACATCTTTGGTCAGAAAGAAAACAAGGTAGACATTGCAGATTTAATGAATACAAAAAAAATTATTCTGATTAATTTATCCAAGGGTCGCATCGGGGAGGAAAACTCGAGCTTCTTTGGTTCCATGTTTGTGACCAAAATTAAACAGGCAGGTATGGAGCGCGCGGGTATGCCCGAGGAGCAACGTCATGATTTCTATCTGTATATCGATGAGTTCCAAAACGTAGTTACTGAAACATTTGAAAACATTCTATCCGAGGCACGTAAATATGCCCTTAACCTAACGGTTGCTCACCAGTACGCTGGACAGCTTATCGAGCGTGTTATGCAAGCGGTACTGGGTAACGTTGGATCCATGATTGTCTTTCGTGTGGGTGGTGATGATGCGGAAAAACTTGCTCCTGAATTTCAACCAACCTTTGAACCTAAAGACATTATTAAACTGGGCGTACGAGAATTTTACATCAAAATGACTATTGATGGAGAGGCGTACGAGCCATTCTCGGCGGAAACACTTGATATTCATCCTGTTCCCTACGATACAAACGCTGAAGAAATTCGTCAATTATCACGTGACAGATATGCAGTGACCAAAGAAGCCGCACAAAAATTGATTGAGGAAGAAGAAAAGGGGATTATTAGATCTGCCTCTGAAAAAGCAGCTATTACGGGTGAAGAATCAGCACAGGTAGAAAATGCCGAGCCTTTGATATAGAAATACAACACCACACCCTCTATAGTCAATTTAGATTTTATTAATATTAAATACGCTATCATAATGTTATGAGTAAAGATATAACAAATAAAGAATTATTAGATGCTATAATTAGCAGTTTTGACAATATTGAACACCGCTTTGACCAAGCTCATGCTGAGCGTTCCGATATCAAACAACGACTGTCCACTGTTGAAACAAAAATTGACGATATGGATGAACACCTTCATGCAGTTTCTCATATGGCGAGTAATCATGAAGACAGGCCGGGCGTCCAAGAGAGAAAGTAACCCACATGAACTTTACACAAAAGTACGCTATACTATACAATAATGAGTAGCAATATTCCTAACAATCCGGACGTTACCTATTTCGCGAACACTAATTTCCGCGGAGATGTAAAGCGTTTCGGTATAAAACGCGTCGACCGTCGACAACATATGTATGTGCTTGGGAAATCTGGTACAGGTAAATCTGCCATGTTGAAAAACATGATTGTTCAAAATATCAAGAACGGAGAGGGATTGGCTGTTGTTGATCCTCATGGTGAGCTAGTCGAGGATGTACTTGAACTTATTCCAGATGAGCGCAAAGAAGATGTTATCTATTTCAACCCCGCAGATACAGAATTTCATGTTGGTTTTAATGTGCTTGAGGTACCTGATCCAAAATATAAGCACTTGATTGCCGCAGGTCTGATGAGTGTGTTTACGAAAATTTGGTCAAACGTATGGAGCGCACGTATGGAATATATTATGAATAATGCTATTTTGGCATTAATTGATACACCCGGCTCTACTATGCTTGGTATCCCGCGACTTCTTGTCGATCAAGATTATCGTCAAAAAATTATTGATAATATTAAAGATCCCGTAGTAAAAGCATTCTGGACGAATGAATACGAATCATGGCAAGAACGTTTCCGTAACGAGGCTATTGCACCAATTCAAAATAAGGTTGGTCAATTTCTATCAACCTCGATCGTTCGTAATATTGTTGGACAAGCAAAAAGTACCATCAATATCTTTGATATAATGAACAACAAAAAAATATTTTTAGTCAACGTATCAAAGGGTCGCATTGGTGAAGACAATAGTGCATTATTAGGCGCTATGATTATTACTAAAATCCAACTTGCGGCCATGGAGCGTGTACGTATTCCAGAAGAAGAACGAAAAGACTTTTATCTGTATGTAGATGAATTTCAAAACTTTGTAACCGATTCATTTGCAAGTATTCTATCAGAGGCGCGTAAATATCGACTATGTTTATGTATTGCTCACCAATACATTGCACAACTAGAAACACCCGAGTCCAGTGCCGTAAAAGATGCGGTATTTGGTAACGTAGGAACCATGGCTATTTTCCGTATCGGCGCAGCAGATGCTGAATATGTAGAAAGTGAATTTACACCTGAATTTGAACAAGAAGATTTTGTTAATCTTCCTAACTACCATGTCTATCTACGCCTCATGGTTGATGGTATAACAAGTCGACCTTTTTCTGCAAAAACGCTAGCACCATTCCGTATAGAGGGGTCTGAAAATATTGCACGTGAAATTGTTGATACTTCACGTAGAATATTTGCACAACCGCGAGAAAAAATAGAAGAAGAAATTCACAAATGGAGTACCAGTCAACCTGGATTTGATGATGAGGATGTTGCAGATCCAAAGAATAAGAACGATATCAAGAATGCAAAACCCGATAGCAAGGGCTTGTATAAAGTTAAATGTAGTATTGATGAATGTGGGAATATTGCAACCGTACCGTTTAAGCCGGAGCCCGGCCGACCCGTATATTGTAAAGAGCACATAGAAAAAATTAAAAATGGGGAAATGGAACCTGTACGTCAAAAACGTCCACGAGATGACAAGCGCACGACTGATGCGATGTCAGCTCTTGCTGGTATTGGTATTGCTTTTTCACAAGATGAGATTAAAAAGAAAGGGGGTTCATCATATAAAAAGGATTCGTCACAGAAAAATAAACCCGCACATAAAACATCTTCAAATAATCGTAATACAAATTTAACACCACGGAAGAAACCCTCTCAGACGAGAAAAGTACACATTGCTAAAAAAGTAGAAAAGCAAAAACCACCAGAAGACGATGGTCGCGGATTGCAAGACGTACTTAATGACGTATTGGGTAAAAAAAATACAAAAAAGAAGGACAACTCGATTAATAAAAGTGCGCAAAACGATGCTGAAAACAAAGAACCCAAGAAACCCGAAACATCTATTTCATTGCGCGACCTTTCATCTTCACCAAAAAAAGATACATCCGAACAGACACCGAGAAAGGTAGACGCTTCTCGTGCAGCCAATGAAGATTCTCGTAATGCACTACTTGCTGCATTAGGTAATCAAAATAAAAAACCGGCTGATAAATATCGTGATGATATGAAAAATTCTGACGATAAACCACAGGTAGATGCTACTCAACTAAAAAGAAACACAGTGATTCCACAGAAAGAATCGACGAAGGCAGAAGAAAGTGAAACAAAGAATCCTACGGAGACACCGTCAAATCATAACGAAAACGAGCAACCAAAGGACCCCTCAGTGACTCCACAGATTTCTGATAAACAAGAAAAGCCACCACTAGCACAAGATGAGAATACAGATGGGTCAACAGAAAGTCCTGAAGATAAGGCTCTTCGCCAAATACGTGAAAAAATGGAGCGTGAACAAGAGCGCATGAAGAAGGAATTAGAACAAGAAAGAAACCGCCGTGAACGAGCTGAAAGGGAGGTAGAGACACACGCTCAGCGGATGCTCAATGAGCAACGACGCAGAGAGCAATTAGAGGCAGAGTCTCGTGAGAATAAAGGACGTCTGTCAGAAATACAATCTGAAAAGAAACGTATCGAGTCAGAACTGCAAGAAAAAGGTACTAACACAGAAAAACTTGCTGGTGAAAAAGAAGCGTTGGCAAAGGAACAATCAGTACTACATGATGAAAATGAACGCATAAAGAAAGAACATCAACAAGCAGAGGATAAAATTTCCAGCATCGAGCAAGAAAAGAAAAAACTTGAAGAAGAGAGAAATCACGCTCAATCAAAA
>Ga0136601_1000967_pt1 | contig 10352 bp, 9 predicted proteins | sample AntRauMFilla2699_FD_181020 | JGI IMG/M metagenome (GOLD analysis project Ga0136601, IMG submission 181020) | Saline lake microbial communities from Rauer Islands, Antarctica - Metagenome Filla 2 #699 | ecosystem: Environmental > Aquatic > Non-marine Saline and Alkaline > Saline | place... | reverse complement strand
CTCACAAATAGAATTTACTAGGGGCAGGATTATAGCTGTACTTAGTGATGGCATAGTCTCAATAAATCCCTCGTCTGGCGTTGGCCACTACAGCTACTCATTTGGGTCCTATGTATTTTGTGGTATAGAAATTATTCAAGGTAGTTCTGAGTTTGTAGCTTGCGTCGAAGATCATGCTGGTAAATCATATGGATTGCTATTTTCTAGCGCAAATCTAGCTGGTAACCCCATAGATAAGATCGTTGCTAAGTTTTCAGAGTCATATCTCGTTAAAGCCATTTCTCCATACAAATCATTTATACACGTGCTCGGAGAATATAACGACCCAGTCCAAAGAGAGACAGGATTCTTCCTAGATAGAGATAATGTAGGTAGCGTTAATCAATCGATACAAGAACTAGCAGTGAATACAGGAATTAATAATGACGAATATCAGCTAATATTCACAGTGGATTAATCTGTTGAGCTCAGGGGAATAATGTTGCATTTTTGCATGAAGTGCTGCACGACGATGTCAGCGTCTGTTGTGGTAATAAACGCTTGGTAATCTTGCAGGAAGTCCGTTAAGTGGCGGCGACGCGAACCATCGAGCTCGCTAAATACATCATCAAGTAGCAGGACGGGCTTTTTACCGAAAGCTTGTTCGATGAGCTTGGCCTCTTGAATCTTGAGCGCTAGGATAGCAGTACGCGCTTCACCGCGCGAGGCAACCTCACGAGCAGGGTAGTCATCAAACCGAACTTCGATATCGTCACGGTGTGGCCCGATACTGGTAAACCCCCGTTCTACATCACTGCGGAAGTTCGCCTTTAGTCGCCGCAGCATATCATTGCTGTAGCCATCTACTTGGCACGGTGTTTTGTACACAAATGTAAGCGAAACCGAAGAGTCAGCAATATCTGTATACGCGTTTTGAGTGTCTCCAGCCAGTGACGTTAACAACTTTTGCCGAGCCCCAGCTATAGATCCACCAAGCTCGCTCAGGCGTACATCCCAGACAAACACATTATCTACGGATGCATTGCCGCTTTTTAATAGTGCATTCCGTTGCGCTAGAGCCCGTTTATAGTGGCGCCGTTGTTGCAGAAAGTTCGGTTGTATCTTCTCTAGTAAAGTATCGAAGTATTCACGGCGACCATCTGGGCTACCGTGCAGCATCGCAAGGTTGTTTGGCTCAAAGATAACAACTGGTAAAAACCGCTGTCGACTCAAGCGTGATAACGTCGTGTCGCCTATAACGAACTGTTTGTTGGTTTTGCTATTTTGTCGCCGAAGCTTCAATATGCGACTTCCGTCATCAAGCTGTATATCAACTCGACCCCATTCGGATTGGTGTCGTATTAAATCCTCGTCGCTGTTCCGGTACGACTTTCCTTGAGCGCTAACTAATATAGACTCTAGTAAGTTTGTCTTACCGCTCGCATTCGGTCCGACAATTATATTTACAGCGGGGTCAGGCTCAAAGCTATCATCCTGGTAAGACCGATAGTGTTGCAAACGAATTGAATTAATCAAAGTTTTTTCCTATACCTACTTATCGCTACTCGCCAACTACGTATTGAGCCCTGTAGCTCGACATCCCTAAAACTTTTTATACGCATAGCCTTATTCTACAGAAGCTAGTCGACGGATGACAGACGGCAGGTGACTTGCGACCAACACTTAACTTTTTAGCGGCATGATGACATGTAAGTAATCATCTTGTTTTGGATCGCGAATAAGTGATGGTTCGAGCTTACCGTTAAAACAAAACTCCACTTCATCACCACTAAGCACTGAGAGCACATCTATAAGGTAGCGCGAGTTTAGGGTAATCTCACCCTCTCCAGTAACCTCAGCATCTGCTTTAGAGGTATTTTCACCAAGCTGCGAGGCGACCGATCGTACCTGAAGTGCTTTATCTGACTCATCAGTAGACACGACGATACTACCGGCACTCTCACGAGCAAATAGACTCGCAACTTTTGTAATACTGGCGAATTCCTGCTTTTTTAGTTTGGCTGTCGTGTTAAAGCTCTTTGGTATTAACTTACGGTAATCAGGGTAGTTTCCCTCTATCAAGCGAGTCACTAACTCCACCTCGCCAACAGTGAACATCACCTGCTGATCATCATGCAGTATCTCGACATCTTCGTTACTATCAGAGACGATACGTAGCAGATCTTGCATCGCGTTTGCTGGTACCAGCAACGAAACATCTTGCTTTGCCTCACCGAGTTTTTTCTCTGCTAAACGGTAGCTGTCTGTTGCTACCATAAACAGTTGCCCTTGATAACTGTGAATATAAACTCCTGTTAGGACCGGTCGCGCTTCGTCATTTGAAGCAGCGGTTACGACTTGCTGGAGTGCTTCTTTGACAGTTTTGGCTGGTAGTTTCCAGGCGGTTTTATCACTGATTGCTGGCATAACAGGGAAGTCTTCTGCGCTAATGCCGTTTATCGATGAGCTGTATGAACCAGACTTTATGCGCAACTTAAGCTCATCAAGCTTGAGATCTATGACGCCACTCGGTAGCGAACCGACAAAATCTTGAACTAAACGAGCCGGCACAGTAATAGCACCCTGCTCGCTAACTTTTGATCCGATATAGCGGGTAATGGCGATGTCTAGATTAGTAGCAGATACCGCAACTCGGTTATCAATAGTTTTTATGAGTACGTTTGCTAGTACAGGTAGAGTACCTCTATTGGTTGCTACTCGTCCCACTGTACCGAGTGCTTTTGAAAGGTTTTCTTGAGTTACTTGTAATTTCATTGTGACGCTCCTTTATATATAGAAATAAATTTATTTAAGAATAGTTTTTGTTTATATAAGCTGTGTGGAAAATGTGTATAAAGGGTAATATAAGAAGTTATTTTTATAAATAAGTGGCGGATAAGTCGAGTACAAGACTTGTACAAAACGCGGATAAGTCGCTGACTTATACCCAAGGATTTATAAGTGCCTGCGACCATGTTGATAAGTCGCTGACTTATACCCGTTTGTATACACAGCTTGTGCAGAACGTATACACATGTTTTACGCATACAGCCGCTCCTTAATCGTATCAACAACGTCTTTAATTGACGGGTCGAATGATATCTCACGTTCGATTTTTTCAACCGAATGGATAGCAGTGGTGTGATCTTTTCTGCCAAGTTCGCGAGCAATCTTTGGAAAGCTCAAGTGTAGCTCACTACGAAGCATGTACATTGCAATTTGTCTTGGTACGACGATGTCTCTGTCACGTTTCGGCCCCAATATATCCTCAATAGCCAAATCAAAATATTTTGCGGTTCGCTCGACAACTTGTTTTGCACTTATGTGTTTTGGCCTTGATGTTGTTGCACCAAGTAGAGACTTCGCAATTGGTACATCTGGCGTCAGTCCACGCATTTCACAAAAAGCCAACAGCTGGTTGAGGACACCCTCTAGCTCACGAATATTTGTCTGTACCAGCTCAGCTAAATAACCAACCACTTCTTGGCTTAGTTCTGCACCACTGTCATGTGCCTTGGTTTGAATAATTGCACAACGAGTTTCGTAATCTGGGTTTTGCATATCTATAGACATACCCCAGGCAAAGCGACTCTTGAGTCGATCTTCTAGTGTTGGTATATCTCGCGGTGGCTTATCACTACTTATAATAATTTGTTTATTAGCTTGGTGTAGCGCGTTAAAGGTATGGAAGAACTCTTCTTGAGTCTTATCTTTGCCGGCAATGAACTGCATATCATCAATAATTAGAACATCTGCATTGCGGTAGTAGCTGGCAAAGTCGGTATTTTTCTTAAAGCGTACTGCGTCAATAAACTCTTGGACAAATTGCTCAGTCGATACGTATACAATATGGGCGTCTTTGTTGTTACGAATAACCGCGTTTCCAACCGCTTGTATTAAGTGAGTTTTCCCAATGCCAACACCACCGTAGAGAAAAAGCGGATTGTATTTTTGCCCAGGATTTTGTGCAATCGCCTGACAGGCTGCATAAGCTAGCTCATTACCAGAACCAACGATAAAGTTTTCGAAAGTATAGCGCTCATTGAGCCCTTGCCGATATTTGTGCGCTAGTGACGATGTAGCAGATGAGGTTGTATGAGATTCTGGTGTTTCAATATGAAGCACCGGCTGATCATTGAGTTCTTGTTTCTTTGGTACAAAGCCAGAGTGAATTTTATATTCAATTTCACTGGGTGCAAGACCGTTTTTCTCCAATGTGGTTTTTATAAGGTCATTAAATTTTTTCTCAAGCTGCTGTTTTATGAACACGTTAGGCACACCGATAACGATGCGGTCATCATCCTGTTGAAGGAGGCGAGTGTTTTTGAACCACGTGACATAGCTCGCTCGAGTAACAGATAACTCTATTTCTCCCAGCACTGCTTGCCATAGGTGGTCTTGCATATAATCCCTGTTTCCTTACCCTCAAATTAACGCTTGGTTAGCTACTACTATAACAAAAGATTGGAAGTTTTCCACAACTACCAGACAGGGAAATTTTTTATCGTCTGCAAAATACTAAAACAGGGGCAAAGTTATGCACAGGTTTCGAGAACACCTTAGAAACTGTGGATATATCTTGAATAAATGGGTATAAGTTGTTAGTATTGGTGGGAAAGTATTGTTAATTTAACGATTTAATAAACTTCGGCTTGCTCATTTCGAGATAAGCCGTGTAGGATAGAAGACTATGCCAAAGCGAACATTTCAACCAAAGACTCGTAAGCGTGCCCGCGTTCATGGTTTCATGAAGCGTATGTCAACCAAGAACGGTCGACGTATTCTCAAGCGACGTGCCCTAAAGGGTCGCAAGAACATCTCAGCTTAATCACAGTCAGTACATAAATATATGTACGCTCTTTTGACGTGTTCGTGACGTAACCAATCTCACCTGATAGGCTTACAATATGATAAAAAAGCAGTACCGCTTCCACGGCTATAACAGTCTCCAGTCTGTGTACCGTCGTGGCAAGACAGTTCGTGGCCCTTTGACCTCACTGAAATATATGCGAAATGACCGCCGCCAGCACTACCGCTTAGCAGTAGTAGTAAGTAAGAAGGTGCACAAATCTGCCGTCAAGCGCAATCGAATTCGGCGCCGCTTGTATGAGGCGGTTCGCCTGCTTGAGCCACGGATAACGCAGCCGTATGACATAGTTCTGACGGTTTTTCATGAAAACGTCGCCACCATCCCAGCAGAGGAGGTGCGCAAGCTCGTCTTCACCCAATTGAAACAAGCTGGCATCATTGATCCATCAAGAAAGAGCACTACTGCTATACAGAAACCAAACAAAGATACTTAACATGTTAAGTATCTCAGCAGGCGACTGATTGAGCTTGGCCGTTATGCTATGATAGTACGAGTAAATATATATAGAAAAAGTAGGTATTTCTGTGTTTGAGTCGCTTATTGTTCAGCCAATTTTTAACTTGCTCGTATTCATATACGCGATATTGCCGGGTGGCAACTTTGGCTTAAGTGTCATTGTATTCACCGTTCTGGTGCGATTCTTGATCCTGCCATTGGTACGCAAGCAGTTACATCAAACCCGGGCGATGCGAAAGCTTCAGCCTGAGATTAAGAAGATAAAAAAGGCCGCCAAAGGCAACCGCCAGCAAGAGTCAACCATGCTTATGGAGCTATACAAAGAGCGTGGTATTAATCCGTTCTCATCTATTGGCACGCTCATTATCCAGTTGGTTGTATTTATCGGCCTGTATACCGGGCTGGTTCGCATCATCAACGATCAGGCAGAGATAGTGAACTTCGCCTATAGCTGGCTACAGGGCCTTCCAGCACTACAGGCAATCGCTGAAAACCCGGACTCATTCGACTTTACGTTATTTGGTTTGGTCGATCTGTCCCGGGCTGCCATCGGCTCGGCTGGCTTTTACATACCAGCCTTTATCCTGGTAGTTGGTAGTGCGGTTACACAATTCTTTCAGAGCAGCCAACTTATGCCGAAGGACGAGAACGCTCGTGGACTCAAGCAAATCCTCAAGGACGCTCAAGCTGGCAAGCAGGCTGAGGCCTCAGAGACAAACGCGGCGGTTGGGCAAAGCATGAAGTACTTCATACCGTTTATGATCTTTTTTGTAACAATTGGCTTAGCATCAGCCCTCAGCTTGTACTGGTTCACTAGTGGTTTAGTGGCCTACTGGCAGCAGTCGAGAATATTGAAGGAAGACGAGACCGAGATGGAAGCTATTGGCGCTCAGCCAAAAAGCGATATTATTGAAGGGGAAGTTGTCAAGAAACCAAGTAAGCAAACAACTGCCAAGCAGTCGAACAAAAAAGCCACCGCCAACAAAAAGAAAAAGAGCTCCAGCAAGTCAACTAAGCGGAGGAAAAAATGAGTGAACCAACCGAACAAAACCAATCAGTTGAGGAAGCAATTCAGTTCGCGAAGCGTTATTTAGAGGACTTGTTATCTTTCTTTGGTCTAAATACTGATGTTTATGCTACCACCGAAGACGAGGAAGTTATTGAGCTACATGTGCCGAGCACCAATCTTAATGGCTTTTTAATAGGCCAACGCGGCGACACATTACGAGCTATTCAATCCATCGTTAGCACCGCACTCAAGAACGGTGATTATGCCAAGAACCGCGTCAGCGTTGATATTGCTGAGTACAAGAAGGCCCGCGCCGATCGTCTAGCGGAGAAAGCTCAAGCTTGGGTCGATAAGGTCAAAGAAACCGGCGAGGAAATGGCGCTAAAGCCTATGAATGCTGCCGATAGGCGCACTGTGCACAAGCTAGCTATTGATGAAGGCCTAGAGACTGAATCGGTTGGCGAGGGCAAAGACCGCCATGTGGTTCTCAAGCCAACCGGCGCGCCACAGCCACCGGTGGTTGAAGAAGAGGGCGAAGAGGCCGAAGAGATTGAAAAAGCCGACACAACTGAATCTTCAGAAGAATAAATACTCAGCGTTACTTGCGGGCAACCTTATAAATTACGAAGCTCAAGCCAGACAGCGTTAGAAGAATCAGTAAGGCGCCGAGCCATGTAGTATTGGTCGCATCAGTCTCGGTGGTGTCTGTTTGAGCTACCTGCTCTGAAGAATCAGCTGTATTTTGCGCAAGGCTCTTACTGTCTGTTGCACCTGCTATTTGCGGTTCGGCTTCAACTTCAGTAGTCGCACTTGAGCGAGCAGCGTTTTCTAACACAACTGTTGTGGGTTGGTCTGATTGAATTGTGTTGGCACCATCTTCTCTAGTTGTTTCGTCTTCTGGCGCATCATTTTCTGGCTGTTGTTCGTTTGATTGCTCTGCGCCAGCTTCAGTTTCTGGACTGTCGGTTGGAGGCTTCGGGTTATCAGGTTGAAAATCCGGCTCCGGCAGCGGTAAGGATTCATCCTCGGGCGGCGCAAGGTGCTCTTTTTCCTCTGCAATAAAAACAGTCTTATGAATCACAGTAGCTTCCCCTAAGACGTCCTCACCAACAATTTTCAGTGAATGGTAGCCAGGTGTAACCGTGCTCGGGATTTCTACATGCGTATCGATAACGCCCCGTTCATCCGTTTTGGTCGTACCGAGTAGCGTTGGCTCAGAGTGTAGCCATATCTGGTATGTTTGATCAGATTGTAATGTATAACGATCTTGCATAGTGTTTATTGGCAGCATATCGCCGTGAGCTGCCTCGCTGATTGTGATTTGATCATCTCGGTGCGTATTGCTCACTTGGCGGTCTTCGTAGCCTCTTGGGCTGGTGTCATACAGGTTTTGTATGGTGGTCGCATCCTCAAACCAGGTATCGATAACTGGCTCTGGCATAGACATAGTGAAGTTATTGGTTCGCTCCAATACCGCATCTCGCAATAGTCGGTTGCCAAATGCCGTTGGGTGGTAGCTTTCTTGGCCAACCGGTCCTTGCAAGAATTCAATTTGGTCATTGCCAGCCGTTACGCCATGCATGGCAGGCACCGCAGTGTATTCACACAGGCGGTGCCGATAAAACGCATCCTCAACATCAACAAAATACACACCGGCTTGGCGAGCTGCTATCTCAACAGCATCGTTCAAGTAACTTATTAGGTGCTGAGCGAACACGAGCTCATCTTGGTTAAGCAGAACATTTATATCACATCTACCACTAGGTTTGGCGATTTGCGGATATCCAATTACGTAGAGTTTAGTGTTTGTGTGCCCGCTCGTCGACAGGTTGTTATAGGCTTTTTTTAGCCGGGGTATTTGACGGTCTATCTCAGTGGCGAGCTCTATGCGGTCCTCAATGCTGTCATAACAGGTGCCGGGCATAACGCAGGTCTTTAGTATGTCATCAAAGCCGATATCGTTGCCGCCCATAGATACGCTTACGTTTTTTGGCTTGTACTCATGGATAAATGTGGATTGGTTGAGGTATCCAGGGTTGAAGCTTCCCGTAATAAGCTCAATTTCACTATCGCTCCTATCCTCTGTTGCGACATTGTCAATTTGGCCCTGGTAAGATTGTGGCTCTCTATTCCATACGTCATCAACAACCGCACCAGAACAGGCAACCGAATCATACGTTGTCATGCTTAGGTGCGCAGCAAGTAAAAACGGATAAGATATTGTCGAGAGGTGGCATTTACTCTCTGTCGTATCAGTGCCAGGCTTGTAAACAAAAGCTCCTTCACCAGAGGCAAAAGAATCACCAAGCGCGATGTAATCGACGCTAGAGTCATTTGTGCCGTTTTCGTTCATGATAAATAACTCGCGGAATTCTCGATTACCACTCTGTGGTAGGTTAACCACCATCTTTACATACAACGAGTCGTTTGTCCGAAACCGCACCACATCCACAAACAAAAAAGTTGGAAAGTCACGCTTAATAACTTCCTCGAGGTCTATATAGGGGCAATCATGATGGTAGTTAGAGTCGGGATAAAGTTGGCAATTTCGTAAATCATATAACCGAAACGTTTTGTGACCCTCGTTCGCAACGGCAACGTAATCTCCGTTTGCTGATATAGCACTCTTCAGCTTGCCTCCAGTCATTTCGCCGAAGTAAAAGTCCTGACCAGTGCGAGTGTTTAACCGCACAAGGCCGTGACGAGCAGCATCAGACACCATCCACTCGCCGCTGGACGAAAAGGCGTTACTGTAGGAGTGAATACGCACACCGCTATCATCCGGCTTGCTAAGTAGCAACTCTCCGCCAGAGTCATCTATGTGGTGATATACATTATCTCGGTACCGAGTGGTGGTTATTCTGCTACTTACGTTACGGTGCAGGTAGAGTCTGTGGCCCATATATGAATCGCCGTGCATCGTAAGTAAATTGCTCGAGTTTGGTATAGGGATAATCCTACCAAGGCCAGATACTTCTCCTGCCCGTCCAGTACCGTTTCGCACAAGGCTTGCGCCACCAAGGCTTTCAATAACTTGACCGTAGCCTGTTTGGGTTCGGCATCCGCTCGGTATGTCTTCTATAAAAGAAGATAAAGAAGGCAAGCAGTCGCGATTCTTTGAGCTTACGGTCGGCTCCTTACCATTATTGTAAGTTACTGGTGCTTCTATGGTTAGTGAATCTGCTGTATCGCGCCACTCAGCATGAACGGGTGACTGAGACACAAATATAGCTACAGTCAGTACAAATATGAAGCCGCCAACGTATCTAAACCACATACAAATCCTACTAATTTTCTACATAGTGCCATATAAAGAGCCAGATATCAAACTAAGATGATTCGAGTGGAAAATGTTCGGTGATAGCCGGGCTTGTACAAGAAATCAGAACTTCTAGAATGCTCGACAATTCATTATATGTATATCCAACAGAACACGACTCATCGTCAATAGAAATTACTTGATACCCACCGATATCATCCGTTGAGCTTATATCTTGAATTTTTTCAGTAGAAATATCACTTTGTCCAGGCCTGCGAATATTTGATCCAAATTGTTCGGAGATTCTTTTATACGACTGAATTAACTCTGGACTATCTTGGAATTCGAATAATCCTAAAAATGACACCGAGCAGCTGAGGTCGCCTTGGCTATATTTTTGGCCAGAAGCGTAGTCACAGGATCGATCACGAACGACTTCGTTTGGTTGTGCGACAGGTTCTATATGTTCACTAAATATCTTTTCTATCTCAGCCTCCGCGTCAAGAAAGCGCTGCCTGTCAGCAGTACGCTGACTAGGTACATACACAAAGTAATAGCCAAGTCCGATAACGAAAAGTAGCCCAATCAACAGTAGAATCATGCTGCGCTTGTTATGAGTAATCGTTTTTGTGTTAGTTGTTCTTTGCTTCGTATTTGCCATGGTTTTATTGTAACGTATTCGTCTATTGCTCTAGGACTTCTTGGTAGATGTGGTGGGTATGTTCGCTCATGTGGCGCCAGGAGTATTTCTTTGCTTGTTTATAGCCATTCTCTATTAA
>Ga0136601_1000966_pt1 | contig 10355 bp, 12 predicted proteins | sample AntRauMFilla2699_FD_181020 | JGI IMG/M metagenome (GOLD analysis project Ga0136601, IMG submission 181020) | Saline lake microbial communities from Rauer Islands, Antarctica - Metagenome Filla 2 #699 | ecosystem: Environmental > Aquatic > Non-marine Saline and Alkaline > Saline | place... | reverse complement strand
ACATTCAATTCGCAATAGTTGTATGAAAAAAAATTTATCTAACTATTTATAATAGGTAACCGATTGATTAAATTGAATTATATGAATTTTGAAGAGTACAAAGATAGCCTCCAGCACGAGAAATACGCACCAATTCCACAAAAAGAACTAAACCAAATGGTAATTGAAGGACGTGACCTTGATCGCATAGTAATGAGCTGCCAAAGATTGGTGATTAAAGCCATTTCAAAAATGGTTATATACCAGAAAGTAGATGACTCAATTCTATTTGAATATATCCAAGTTTGCAACCTCACTATTTTGGAAGCAGCTGAAAAATATAAGCACGACAAAATTGATTTCGCATATTACACATATGTCAATATGATGAACGCAATCAAGTCTTATCAAAGGCAAGATCACGTTGTCAAGCCACGAGTAGTAGATGGCGATAGGAAATTCCCATCATATTTGCACATAGATGCCCCATTAAGCGAGGATGGTGATTCATTTGATGTGGAAGACAAAAATGAATATAAAGTGCCTCAAATCAACTACGATTTGATTTACAAAGAGATCAAGAAGCATTACAAGCATTTCAAGAAAAGGTATATGGACATCTACTACTCGTGGCTGGATGGATATAAGATATATGAGATCGGAGAAATGTATGATTTAACACCTACCAGGGTGGGACAAATCATCCAGCAGGTGACTGGTTTGATGAAAGAAAACGAAAAAATATTAAATTATTTATCTCAATTCACTGATTTAGAAAACATTTAACTATTTATAAAAACAAAAAATAAATTATGAGAAATTTAAAAGAAGAAAGTTTTAAAATAAAGGCTTCAAAAGAAAGAGATGCAATGTCCTGGTACCAAGATTACAAGGAAAAAGAGAATGATAAAGTCTTGATTGGTGCATCAGATGATGAGTTTTCCCGATACGATAATTGGATTGCTTCGGGCCGAACAGAGTTCCTAACTGAAACGAAAGTAAGGACCAATTATGATGCGTTTAAAATAGATAATTATGGCGGTCCAATTTTAGAATTCGATAAGTTATCTGGAATCATAAAGTACATAGAAGATAATGAATACCAAAATGTTCCCTTCCTCTACTTCAACTTTTTTCGAGATGAACTTCGTATATATAATATAGACCTAGACCCAACAATGCATTCGTGGTATTTAAAAAAGCTGCAACAAAATGATTTTGATAAAAACAAGATATGGAAGCACGTTGTAAACCTTCAGAAGTCTTCGTTAATCGAAACAATAAAATATAAGTAAAATGGAAATTACAATTGAAAGTACAATCGAAGAGATTTACGATTACATAAATGAAATGTCTGTTGAAAATGATGATGAAATGCTAGAAATTCTATTCAAATTGCATTTAGAAATGTCATTAAAAGAAGAAATAACAGAAGTTTATTTTACAGATGTAACGTTGTTACATCTTCTTCTGCATCGTTTTGTTGATGAAGAGGAATATGAAATTTGCGCCAGAATAAAGTGGTATCTAAATTACATAAGAAAAGAATACATAGAAGTTTTAAAAGAACATTTCACATATGATGATGATGATAAAATATTCATTGATGAAATAAATAAATTATCATTCCCACCCACTTTAAAAGTGTGGGAGAAATATAAAAAACAAAAGAAATATGAAAAACGAAACAAAAATAATTGAAGCAATAGAAAGAATGATGATTAAAACAGATAGGTTAATTAAAGAATTATCCCATTCAACAAAAAAACTAAAAAAATGACAAAGAGCGAATTAGATAATTTAATAACAAAAAATATAGACTACATCTATTCAAAAATAGAACAGGTCTCAAAGAATTCACCATTCCCCAGCGTCTACCTTAACGATTGCAGCGATGTAATAAGTGAGTTGTACATTGTGCTGTCAAAACAGAAGAATCTATATAAGATGCAAACTGAATGCCATTTAAGAGGTATGATAAATAATGTATTGGTTATGCTTTTAAGAAAAAAAGGCTCCAAATATATAAGAAATATATACGATGCAAGGACCAGCGGTGCAAACGATACAATGGATGATTACATTTATGAACACAATGATGATGAGATGAGCATCGACAAGCAAGCATTCGATTATGCAGTGGCCTGCTGGAATTCCTTAGGCAAACCATCAGACTGTATTCTTTACAAGCTATACTTTTTGGAGGGATTCAATTCAGTTAGAAAGCTGGCAGATAGACTTGAGATAAGCAATTACGCTTCATATATGATGATTAGCACAATGATAGGCACAATAAAAGATATATGTGACGGAATGAGCTATGCAGAAGCAAGAGAAAATAATGAATAATGAATAAAGGAAAGGCAAAAAAGAAATTTACAATTAAAAAAACAATTGTTAAGGAAAAAACAGATCTCGAAATTGCCATCGAGCAAGTTAAAAATTATACAGAAAACACATAATTATGAAAAAGTACACACTAATTAAAACAGGAATTTTAAATAAACCAGCTAAGGTTGGTAGAGAAATTATAAAATTTAATTCTGATTTAACACAAAAAGAATTGAAGGAACTTCACAAAGCTGGCCATACAGATTTCATTTCAGAAACTGAAACAAAGCCAGTAAAGAAAGATTCAACAAAAAAGAAAAACGATGAACACGACAAAACAAATAAAGATAGTAAGTAAGTTGATTGAATCAACCAAAGAGCTAGATATATTGTCACCTAAATTACATTATAATATAATAGATGATGGTGAAGATTTGTTAAGATACCTAATAAATAAACAAAAATACGATGAGCAAACTGACAAATAAAAAACATATACTATTTTGTGAAGAATATCTTGCAAATGGAATGAATGGAACAGCTGCGTATAAGTCTGTATATAAGACTGTTAAGAAAGATAAAGTAGCAGAAGCATCTGCAAGCAGGTTGTTATCTTCTGTTAAGGTAAAGGAATACATAGACAAAAACATTAAAAAAACGACAGATAAGCTAGAAATTAAACGAGAAGATATGTTGCGTGGCACCTTGGAAATAGCTGAATGTTATGACGAATTAAAGAGACTTGCGCTGAAAGAAAAACTATCTTCTACTGAAGAATCAAAATTTGCTCGTCTGTCGATGATTGTGAAGGCATCAGATGCCAATAAGTCACGAGATATGATAATCAGAGCAAATGGCTGGAACGAGCCAGAGAAGCAAGTAATAGATCACAAAGGCATTGAAGCTATAAACATATCAATTAAGAGGAATAACGACGATGGAGGTAGAGATTAAAGGCACCGAGGTATTTGAGAAGAATTATGATGCATTTTTTGATGGTGATAAAAGATTTATTGTAAATGAAGGAGGTTCACGCTCTTCAAAAACCTATTCAATTTGTCAACTAATCATAATAAATTCCCTTCAAAAAGATAATATCTTAACTTCCATCGTGAGGAAAACATTTCCATCTCTGCGTGCAACTGTTATGAGAGATTTCTTTGAAGTATTAAATGACCTTGACCTATACAACCGAGATTGTCACAACAAAACAGAGCACATCTATACTTTCCCAAATGGAAGCCAAGTAGAGTTTTTTAGTGTCGATGATGAACAAAAAATTAGAGGACGTAAAAGAGATGTCTGTTGGGCCAATGAAGCAAACGAACTGTTCTACGATGACTTCGCTCAGCTTAATCTTCGAACCACATTCAAGATGATTTTTGATTATAACCCGTCTGAAGCAACATCCTGGTTATACGACTTGGACCCCAGGGAAAAAGTGTTAATTAAATCAAACTTCAAGAATAATCCATTTTTAGATAAAGCCATTATAAAGCAGATAGAGCAGCTTGAATTTACTGACCCAGAGCTTTGGTCTATATATGGACTTGGCGTTAAAACAACCAGCAAGCTAAACGTATACAGCCATTTTAAAATAAACAAAGGACCAAGACCAATAAGATTTAAAAGCTTTGTGTATGGTATGGACTTTGGTTACAATCACCCTTCTGCTTTGGTTAAGATATGGTACCACGAGAATGAGTTATACGTTGAGGAGTTAATATACGAGAGTTACTTGACAGCGGATGACCTTGTGAAGAGGATGGATGATCTAGGCGTTGATAAGCGCACACCTATTATGGCAGACCACGCAAGACCTGAGATGATTGAAGATATGAGAAGAGGAGGCTACAGCGTTCGTGAGGCAGACAAGGCAGTTAAGAAAGGTATTGATGATGTGAAGTCACATATTGTTTTGATTGATGAGAATGCTGTCAATGTATGGAAGGAGTTCGAGAACTACAAATATAAGAAGATTGGAGACAAGATAACGGATGAGGTTGTGAAGCTGTGGGATGATTTATTAGACTCGCTACGCTACGGAACTAGGTACATCAGCAAGAATGCACCAAAGAATGGAGCACCAAGATTCAAGATTTCAAGGTTCTAAATTCATCTTGACAAACGTTTGGAACTTCAATAACATTTATTAAAAAGAAACACAATGGCAATATCTAAAGTAGGAGGACCAGGCGGTAAAGTAAACCCAACTTATAATCCAGTAGTATATTATTTTGATTCAACCAACAAAGGTGAAGAAGGCTTTCGTTATGTTGCTGTAATCAAGAATGCGAGCGGTGATATTATGTTTGAGAAAACATTAATCCCAGACTTCAACAACCAATATGGTATTCTTAATTTGAACAGAGAGCTGTCAAACTACGTGAGTTATAATCTTGACTTTGATAACCTTGATGGTGATGTGTATGATGCTGATAAATCTTATTTAGAATATGAATTAGAAATAGGTGAAGAGTATTATGTTGTTTGGGATTGGATTGATATGGGTTTTGCTGGAGTAGTCAACTGGCCTAACGCTGGTGACCAACAGTATAATGAAAATGGTGGTGCTAAAACAATGATTTATAATAATGATGTTACTGAAGTCCCACCATATTCACCAGGTGATAGCATATTTATAACAAGAACAAATGATTCAGATGATGCTGCTCCAATCACAGGTGTGCATACTATACTGGATGTGTATGAGCAAGGCTCAAGTGGTGCTGAATGGGTTATAGTTTTAGACTTACCTTACCTAGCTGGAAATTCAGATGGTGGTGGCACAAGATATTCAGATAATCGCAAATCAAGGTTCTCAAACTTATATAGTTTACAAAATGAAGTAATTTTTAACACAGCTTTATCAAAAAAGGATTGGTTGACTTATGATTATTTGGATTATAATATGAAATCTGGTAATTCTGGTAATGAGAAGTTCTTGACGCAGATGTACGATAACTATGTAGTTAGACCAGACTCGACTTTATTTTTACAATGGATGTGTTATGATGTTGATCTTTTAACTACTGCTGATGTTATTTACTTTAAGAATGATGATGGTGATGATTCAACATATTCATTTGCACCAGCATTAGAAACTAATATACAAGGATTTGATTTTAGTCCAACGAGAACTGATTGGGGAACTGGAGGACCTATTGTAACTTCAACTACTAAATGGTATGAATTTGCTATATATGATAGAGATGCAATTGCATTATCAGAGACGAAAAGAGTTTATATAGACAGAGAGTGTCATTCTATTGATAGAGTAGAATTATTATTTATGGATAAGTTTGGTAGCTTTATACCTTTTCAATTTAATGGGAGAGCAGTAGAGACACATAACGTTAAGAGAAGTGAATATACGTCCTATTTAGGAGGGTTAGATACTTCATCGTATGATTCAGAACAAGGTTATACATATGATTTAAATGAAGGTGGAAAGTCAGTGTACAACTCATCTTACAGCAGACAGTTCAAACTACAGACAGATTACTTAAGTGATGAGGAAAGCTTGTTCTTCCACAACGTCATAGAGAGCCCTGTTACTTTAGTTAAGTTAGGAGGAGACTATTATAGTTGTGTAATCACAACGAGCAGCGTAGAGGTTAAGAAGCCAGGCTGGTATGAGCAGAAGAAGTATACAATGAATGTTACTTTATCAAATCGAGAAAGCATAAACATATAATGGAAAATAGCACGCAAATACAATTAGAAGGATTCGGTAAATTGACAATCAAGTCGGGGACTAATTTCCCTTTGAACTTCAATATTCAAAACCTAAAGGAACCAGATTCGACTCCTTCGGCATATTCAAAAGATATAATAATCATTGGTGATAATGATGCGAATGTTATATTGGGCCAAGCTTTTGATGTTAACATATCAAATTCATCCTTCAATATTAACAAGAAGGTTAGCTGCAATGTCATTCAAGATGGTTCAAATGTATTTGAAAATGGGTTCTTCCAATTGATTTCGGTTGAGAAAACGGGTTCAGAATTGCCAAATGGTGAGTCTGAAATCAAATATACAGCTAGGGTAAAGTCAGATTTGATGAGTTTTTTCACAAATTTAAAGAACAAGGACCTAACTGATTTGAATATATTTGACCCTGATAGTTATACTTTATTGCGAAAAGAGAATGTAAAACCAACATTTTCTAATACTTCTGTTGATAGGTTTAAGTTTATTCCTTATGCAAATTTAGATGCGATTAGTTACCCATTAAAATACTTCAAGCCAGCTATATATCTTAAAACATATTGGGATGCGATTCACAAAGAAAGTGGATTTGAATATCAATTTGATGAGTTAGAAGATTTACATATTGATAAGCTATTAATTCCATATACAGGTGGTTTTGATGTTGATCAAGAGACGAAGGATAAATACGAAGTTATAGTTGAGGATGGTACGTTTCATCAAAATAATTATGGTTGTAGAGTAGGTTATATACCATATAATCCTGGTAATTCAATCTTTGGTAGCGAAGAAGATTTCACAATTGAAACAAAAGATGAGTTTAATCAATTCACTTTGTTTAACGATACGTTTACAGCAGCAGCTAACTCAGAATATACATTCAATTTTCAGATGGATTTTGACCACATAATGACAAATCCAGCTCCTGGTGATGGTTATGTTCAAGGACAAACTAATGTAGTTGGAGACAACTTAACAATTCAATATGAGCTTCGATATACAATAGTTGATTCAAATGGTAATTTTAGTCAAGGTTCACAAATATTGAATGGTGCATCAAAAGTTTTTTTAGATAGGAATGACCCTAATTTTGTTTGGGCTACTGATGGATTGGAGCCAGGTAGTCAAACGGTTAATAGTGGTATAGCTAATTGTAGCTTTACATTGCCATTAAACGTTGGCGATATGGTGTTTGATTTTTTAATATCGGAAACATATGTAAATAGAAATAACGAAGGCACAGCAGTTCTATGGAAATACAGAGCGCCTATTACAGGAACTCAAACAAACAACACGGCTTGTTCAGTTCTAAACATCAACAGCATATATATGACGGTTATACCAGATCTTCAGTATGACATTGGTACACCTATCTTCCTTAATAAGTTTGTCCCAAATGATATTAAACAAAGAGATTTAGTAAAGTCTGTTATTGATATGCATAAGTTAATTGTTGAGATTGACCCTACTCAAGCTAATAAACTTATATATACTACAAGAGACAAGTATTACGATGATGGTGAGCAGAAGAATTGGACGAAGAAACTAGCTAAAGGTAAAAAGATTAATCAACAATGGTTGGTTACAAGTCAGGGGAAGACGAAGAAATTCACATATAAACAAGATAAGGATTATTATAATTCAAAATACTCTGATGTAATTGGAGATGTATATGGTGAATATGATTATGATTTTCAGAACGATTATAACAATGGTGAAGATAAAGTAGAATTAATTTTCAGTCCAACACCAACAGTATATAATGAGTCTGCTAATATGTACACACCAGCGCTTCAACCAGAAAATGAATATAACATAAGAGTGTTATACGATGGTGGTGAGGTAACTGATGGTTACTTTATTTTGCAAGATAATGATGGTAGTTATCCAAACGTGATAGAGAAAAACTATCCAAGAGTAACCCATCAAGATAATCCAGTAAACCCAGGTTATGATTTAAACTTTGGTACTTGTGAGTTTTACTTCCATAACGAATATGAGAATGTAACGCAGAATAATCTATGGACTTTATACCACAGGAGGAGCATAAGCCAATTGACCAAGGGCAAGTTAGTAACAGCATTCTTCCAGTTGGACCCTATTGACATATTGAACTTCAAGTATAACGACAGAATTTTTATAAATGATTCTTGGTATAATGTTAATAAAATAGTTGATTATGATGCAAATTCTAATTCCTTAACCAAGGTTGAGTTAGTTACAGTTGATGATGGTTTAAGTATTGATGTCAATAGAATTGTATATCCTCCGATTAAACCAAATCCTTCTAACCCTTGGGTAGTTTCTCCTTGGGTAAAGGGTAAAGAGACAAGGATGATCACTAATAACACAATCGTTGTTGGGTCAGATGTTGATATTAAGGGTAAAGGTAATGTGGTTCAATCTAATAGTAAAGGGAATATAATTGGTGATAATAACAAGCTTAATGGTTCATCAATGATTATTGGTAATAAATCATCAGATGGTGGTTTAGATAATAAATTAGTTGTTGGTACAAATAAGATTGCATCAGAAGAATATAATGCACTTATAGGAGATGTTAATATAGGTGAAACGGTTAATATAGGTGAAACTGATTTGACTAAAGTAGGGATGGTGTACAATTCTGCATACGTTCAAGATGGCTATTTTGTTGATGGGTATTTCGAAAGTATTGATGCGGGTATAACTTTCGGTTATGCAACTGGAACCACAGGAACTTCAATTGTAAATATTCAAGGTGATAGTGCTGAGTTCAATGTAAGCAATATTGATATGTCAAATGTGACCAATATTAATATGTCTAACGTAACGATTTCTGGCGGTACATTTAGCGGAGGCTCAGTATCTTCAATTGACATTACATATGCTGATTTAGCTACTTTAAAATCAAATGATGATTTAGTTTTAGGTTCAACATATCATATTACAGATAGAGATATATGGACAAGAGCGTTGGCTACAGATAACTTGGCTATAGGTTGTGCTAGGATGATGAGGTGTCCGAAGACTACTTACTATACACCACAGACTGATGGGACAAATGTGTATCTTGGTATCTATGGACAGACAACTGCACAAGGTTCGGTCCCAAATTCAGATATTGGTATAGGTGGTGATATTTATTATGCTATTTGGGGTGGTAAATTATGGCAAAGGAATACAACAGGTGCTGACGGTGGAACAACTGTTAATGATATAATAGATGGTGGTGGATGGACTTTAGTTGTAAATACTGATGGTAGATATGAAGATTGTTATTTTTCAATTGAATATGATTTTGATAATGATTTTATTTCTAATCAACGAGACTGGAAAGGTAATAATTTAACTGGATTTGAAACATCAACAGATGTTTCAACTCTAGTTAATACGTTGGACATAACTGATTGGAATGACGATAAAATATTTAGAAATAAATGTTATGGTATTTATAACAATTACGGTGGTAATATTTATAATAATTCGAATGCTGATAGTATTAATGGTAATTCAAATGGTGGTTCTATTCATTATAATTCGAATAGTGGTAGTATTAATGGTAATTCAAATAGTGGTTCTATTTATTATAATTCAAATGATGGGAGGATTGATAATAATTCAAATAGTGGTAATATTTATAATAATTCAAATAGTGGGAGGATTGATAATAATTCAAATGCTGATAGTATTAATGGTAATTCAAATGCTGGGTCTATTAATGGTAATTCAAATAGTGGTAATATTCATTATAATTCAAATAATGGTTCTATCAATTATAATTCAAATAGTGATAATATTTATTATAATTCAAATAATGGTTCTATCAATTATAATTCAAATAGTGGTTATATTAATTATAATTTAAATAATGGGAGGATTGATAATAATTCAAATAGTGGTGATATTTATACTAATTCAAATAATGGGAGGATTGAAACTAATTCAAATACTTGGAATATTAATAATAATTCAAATAGTGGTTATATTATGTATAATTTAAATGATGGGAGGATTGATAATAATTCAAATAATGGGCATATAAGTGATTGTGCAGCAAGTGTTACTAATGTTATATTTAACATAAATAATGGATTAATTGATGGTACTCTTTTATCAGGAGTAATACAAGATACGCAAGTGAACAAAACATAAAACCAAAAACAATAATTACAATTATAACATTTAATAAAAAAGAAACGAAATGGCATTAATATTAAGAAATATAAAAGGGTCGGCACTAACCTATACCGAAATGGATGGGAATTTAACTTATTTAGAAACATTATCTACGGGAGTGATAGAACTCACTCAATATACGGTAGCTACTGTACCAACCGCATCAGATTATA
>Ga0136601_1000964_pt1 | contig 10360 bp, 12 predicted proteins | sample AntRauMFilla2699_FD_181020 | JGI IMG/M metagenome (GOLD analysis project Ga0136601, IMG submission 181020) | Saline lake microbial communities from Rauer Islands, Antarctica - Metagenome Filla 2 #699 | ecosystem: Environmental > Aquatic > Non-marine Saline and Alkaline > Saline | place... | reverse complement strand
CAAGGCAGAGATGCTTGAGCTGGAGACGCTATCGTATGCAGATCGCCAGGCATCGGTTGGGGATATTGAGCGTGAGTTTGATTACCAGACCAGTGTTGAACTGGCCCGCACTGCCATTAGTGACCTTGATGCTGATTTTGCTGATGTGTTCGACCGACTAGTAGCTGGTGGGCAGGTTGATGTGTACCCAAAGAAGGGCAAGCAGGGAGGTGCTTTCTGTTCATGGGCGAGTTATCTCCCGACGATGCTACTTCTCAATCACGTTGATACCTACGACTCACTGAAAACATTTGTCCATGAGATGGGGCACGCGATTCATGGTGAGTTATCAAAGGAGCAATCACCAGTGTATGAAGACGCGACTACTTCTACGGCCGAGACGGCTAGTACGCTGTTTGAGAAGGTGTTCTTCGAGCATTTGTTTCCACAGCTGACGGATGAAGAGAAAATCATCGCCCTCCATGACAAGATTAATGGCAAGGTTTCGACCATATTTCGCCAGGTTGCCTGCTTCAACTTTGAGAAGGAGCTGCATCAACAGATTCGAGAAAAAGGGAGTCTGCCGCATGTTGAAATTGCCAAGCTGATGAACCAGCACATGCAGGCGTATCTGGGTGATAAGTTTGAATTGACCGACGAGGATGGTTACTTCTTTATCAACTGGTCACACATTCGCCGATCATTTTATGTGTACAGCTATGCGTACGGTGATTTGATTAGTAGTGCAATGGTGGAGAAGCTGGATAATGATGCTGACTATATTAAGCAGGTAAAGCAGTTCCTGTCAGCCGGAAGCTCGAAGAGTCCGCAGGAAATCTTCGCTGATATTGGTATAGATACCACCACATCTGAAGTATTCGAGACCGGTATCCAGCAGATAAGAGATGATATCGAGACGCTTCGCAAGCTAATTAAAAGTTGAAAGTAAAACGAAAGTAGGAAAGAGCCTTCCTTGATAAGCATCTTTTTGTGATGTATTATCCAAGGCAGAAACATCTTAGTTACTTCAATCAATATCGAAATAAACCAAACCGTAGGAGGTTTGTTATGGAATTCGCACTCATCATCACAGTATTCTTTTTCTGCCTACTTTTATATCTTATTTACGTGTCTTTTTTTAAGAGCGAACAGAGACAGGGTGATAAAATAAAAAGAAAGGAAGGGTTTATTCTCCTGACTTTTGTTAACTTATCTATTACAATATCCTTAGCTGGTTGGCTTGAGACGTCATTGGAAGAACCAAGCGCAATGTTAACGGGCGTTACTTTAGTTTTCACGTTAATGACTGTCGTGTCTTTTATTGCGTACATTCGGCTAAAACAATTGATCTAAATTAATCCCGTTGTCTATCTAGGCAGCGGGATTTTGAATGAGGGCCGGACAACTCCTATCTGCTTCGCGCATAGGAGTACCATTGCCCGAATTTATGTCTAAGAAATGCATGTTATTTCTCAGACGGAATGAGCTTATGTAAAGTGGGTCTATATCCGAATCTTGTCATTGATATAACAAGATTCCTGGACGAGTTTTAATAATTATCACGTTATTTAATTAGCGAAGTATCATCGACTCAAGTCGCCGCATATTTTCATATAATAACGAGATGCGATAGAATACCCATATGAAATCAACCGAAATAAGACAGCGCTTTCTTAACTTCTTTAAGGAACGTAACCATGCCATCATTCCGTCCGCTAGCCTTATCCCAAAGGATGATCCGAGCGTTCTTTTTACTACTGCCGGGATGCAGCCGCTAGTACCTTTTCTTTTGGGTGGTAAGCACCCGGAAGGGGAACGAATTGTAAATGTGCAGAAATGTGTACGTACCCAGGACATTGAGGAGGTAGGGGATAATACCCACGACACTTTTTTTGAGATGCTGGGTAATTGGTCGTTTGGTGACTACTTCAAGGAGGATGCCATCCGCTGGAGTTATGAGTTTCTGACATCTAAAGAGGAGGGCTTAGGGCTGGACCCAGAGCGGCTCTACATCACCTGCTTTCAGGGTAACGAGGGTGTACCGCGTGATGAGGAGTCGGCGACTATCTGGCGGAGCTTAGGTGTACCTGAGCACCGCATTTACTTTTTAGGAGCGAAGGATAACTGGTGGTCGCCGGGACCGGATGGGCCCTGCGGGCCGGACACGGAGATGTTTTATGACGTTACTAAGGAAGGGCTGGGGGATTTAGATATGCAAGAGTTTAAGGAGGCTGACGGCCGTCAGCAGGTGGTGGAGATCTGGAACGATGTCTTCATGGAGTATGAAAAACAGAAAGGTGAAGTTGTCGGTAAGCTTGACCAACAGAATGTAGATACTGGCGCGGGGCTCGAGCGGATTGCGATGGTTATGCAAAATGTTGACTCCATCTTCGCTACTGACCTGTTTTTTCCAATTATGATAAAGATTGATGAGCTTAGGGAGGAGACTGATGAGAAGGCAGAGCGAATAGTTGCCGACCACATCCGTACTGCCAGCTTTATCATTGCTGCCGGTGTGCAGCCCGATAATACCGGCCGCGGCTATGTACTCCGTCGTCTACTCCGTCGGGCTGTGCAAAACGCAGATGCCCTCGGATTTTCGGAAGGTGATCTGGTAGAGCTGGTGTCGACTGTTGTGTCTATATATAAAGAGCCGTACCCGGAGGTTGGCGAGGCAGAGACATTGATTGTCGGAACTGTCGAGGAGGAGGAAGAAAGCTTTCGAGATACTCTGGCTCGAGGCAGGGAGGAGTTTAAGAAGATTAATGGTGACATTTCTGGCAAGCAGGCCTTCGATCTTTACCAGACACACGGTCTACCGCTGGAGATAACTATCCAGCTTGCGGAGGAGAGAGGTGTGGCAGTGGATGTGCCGGCCTTTGAAGCTGAGCTTGAGCAGCACAAGGAGCTTTCGCGAGAAACCGGTTCCGGTCAGTTTAAAGGTGGCCTGGCTGACAGTCAGGAGGAGACGGTGAAGCTCCACACTGCGACTCATCTCTTGAACCAGGCACTGAGAGATGTACTAGGTGAACACGTGAGCCAAGAGGGATCAAACATTACAACTGAGCGCCTTCGCTTCGATTTCAATCACGATGAAGCTCTGACGGACGAGGAGATTGCCGAGGTGGAGCGGCTGGTAAATGAGAAGATTTCGGCCGGGCTTGAGGTGCGTTGCACGGAGCAGCCGGTTGAGGAAGCTAAGGAGGCCGGGGCTATCTACCTTTCTCAGGCAGATTACCCGAATAAGGTGACTGTCTATGAGATAGCCCACCCGGAGGAGCACGAGCGGGGTGGGGTTATCTACTCGAAGGAGATCTGTATGGGACCGCATGTAGAGAATACTCGAGATTTGGGTACTTTTAAGATTCTGAAAGAAGAATCAAGTTCGGCTGGTGTGCGGCGCATCAAGGCAACTCTAAACTAAATTTAGTGTACAGTTTAAGGGAAATAATATGTGCTAATATTGAAAGTGTATGTCATTTTTTACAAAAAAATCTCTACCTAAAGTAAATGTGGTGTACGATATTGATGATGACAGCGTTGCTGTGGCGATAGTTTCTACTCACAAAAAACTCCCTGAAATTATTTGGTCATGTCGATATCCTGTAATCATAAATCAAAGCTTTGACGATCAATCTTATGTTCGGGCACTACAACAAGCACTCGAGCGAGTACAATCTGATATTGCTAAAAAAGGTCTACCACTTCTAAAGAAATTAGGATTTTCACAAACCATTCAGGATGTAAGATGTGTATTGGGAACAAGATGGCATACAGCAGATTCTATGTCATCAAGTATGAGATCAGATGATTCCTTTGTGCCAACTGACCAGCATTTAAGAGAAGCTCAAAAACAAATTCATCAAAAGTTTATTCATTACCATGATAATGAATCGATTGATACTGAACTTGAACATGTAAGTCATCGCGTGTTGCGTATATTAGGTGACAATCAACCAGTATCACTGACTCAAAGCCGTCCAATTAATCGGCTTGATGTTCAGATGTATATTTCCAAAATACCACGATTAGTGAAGCATATGATCAAGCGTGTTTTGGTGCAGACATATCAAACTCGGAGTATTACCTTTCATTCTAGTTTTGAATCAATAAACAATGCTTTAATGATTACAAATCGAAAGTTAAGGGATTTTATATTTATATTACCTGGTCGAGGGAGAACTACTATTGTATCCAGCAGATATGGTTCTATACATAGGGTCTCACATGTCCCGATAGGAGAGGATTTTCTGGTTCGAACGATAAGTACGGCATTGAACCGGCCGCATCACGACATTCGTTCACGAATACAATTACGTAAAAAAAATAGACATCATCCTGCAGGGATGCGTGAAATGAACATAGCTCTTGATGAGATTTCTCGTCGCTGGTTGCAGTCTACATATAAAGAAATAGAAAGCATGACTCGCGGTAATTCACCACAAACTGTGTTTGTTTCAATGACTGACTCAAATACAGGTAAAGTGTTTGGAGAATTTGCTTCACGCTTAAAAACATATGAATCAAAGCTGCAGATATCGAATATAAATACTGAACACTTTAGCGAGTATATTGAGAATCACCGTCTACCTGATTATCGACTGACAATGAGTGTGCTTGGTACCTGTGGATATTAAAAATTTAATCATGTTATACTGCTAAATAATGAGTAAATCTGTATCAGGGATAACACAACGTAATAAACGTTCAATTCAGGAAGTGAAGCGTCAGCGACACGATGATAATAACGAGAAGGGAAATAGAAGCGAGGAATCAAGAAATTCTAGCAAAGATAATCAACCACCAGGTCGACATGACTCCCAGCGGGCTGCTACTTTTGGCCTATGGTTTGTGGGAGTTGTTGGGGTTCTATTTGTGTTCTTTCTATTCTCGTTAGTCTTTGCAGAAACAACAGTAACGGTGTATCCCGAGACAGCTGATATAAGCATTAACGAGATGTACACTGCTTCTAATAATTCTGATGTGAACAGTGTGCCATTTTCAATAATTACCGTCGAAGATTCGGTCGCGGTTAATGCAACAACAACTGGTACTGAGTATCGCGAGGAGTCAGCTTCAGGAGAGATTACTATATATAATGACTACTCTGACGATACTATTAGACTCGTGCCAAACACACGATTTCAAACTAACGATGGTTTAATTTACCGAGTCCGCGAGGCTGTATCAATTCCAGGACAGTCTTCAAATGGTGAACCAGGATCAATCACAGTTACTGTATATGCTGATGAATCTGGAGAGGAATACAATATATCTAATACAAATTTTTCTATACCAGGATTTAGTGGCACTGTTTATGAAGACGGAGTATATGCCGAGACAGCTGGTAGTATATCCGGTGGTATAGCTGGTGATATTCCGATTGTTTCTACAAGTACACGTCAAACCTTGCAAGAAGAAACAGGCACCGAGCTTGAAGAGAATTTACGTAAATCTTTAGCAAATGATTTACCTGAAGGGTTTATTCTGTATGAGGACGGAATTTTCTTCTCTAGCCATATCAGCACATCAAAAAATGATGAAGAAAGCACCACAGCGTTAACAGTGGATGGTGAAGTACGAGCCATTGTGTTCGATGCTCGACAGTTATCATCGTTTCTTGCTACAAATTACAGCAACGATGTTTCTTCTCAGGCAGATGTACGTATTCAAGACTTACATGATTTTAATTTCCAAATAACAGACAGAGAGAGCTTAACTCCGAACGAAGGGGCTAGTTTTGAATTCATGCTTGAAGGTGAATCACAGATTGTGTGGCAGTATGACGAGCGAGCACTTGTTCGTGATCTTCGCGGGTTGCAAAAGGACAGATTGAATGAAGTGCTGGTAAATTACGACAGTATCCAGGAAGCGGAGGTGGTGACACGACCTTTTTGGAAGCAGAATCTTCCTGACGATGCAGCTGATATAACTATACAGACGGTAATTAATCGATAGGTATTGACGTGGGCCGCTCATTTGCTACAATTGCAGGCGTCTAATGGTTAAAAAAGAAGAAGTCACAAAAAAAGCTACAGTCATAGAGGCATTGCCGAATACAATGTTTCGTCTTCAGACAGAAGATGATGAAGAGATACTTGGGTATCTTGCAGGAAAAATGAAACGTTATCATATTCGAGTTTTAATTGGTGACGAAATTCAGTATGTCGAAAACCCGTATGGGGGGAAGGTTCGAATCACTCGACGTCTGTAATCTTTTTTCTATCTATTTAAAATTTTCACCATGAAAGTTAAAGCCTCAGTAAAAAAACGTTGCCCGAAGTGTAAGATCGTCCGTCGAAAAGGGCGGGTGTATGTTACATGCGAGAATCCTCGTCACAAACAACGTCAGGGCTAAATAAATATTATGCGAATTGAAGGAATTACAATTGATGATAATACACACCTAGCAATTGGGTTGACCTCAATTTTTGGTATTGGACGATCACGTGCAAAAAAGATTCTTGACGCTATTAATGTTGAATATGATACTGTTCCAAAGGATTTATCTGAGGATCAGGATAAGAAGCTGCGACAGAAACTGGAGGATTTTTCTCTTGAAGGAGATCTACGACGTCAGAAAGAATCTGATATAAAGCGCCTCAAAGATATTAAGACATATCGTGGTATTCGTCACACAAAGGACCTTCCGGTTCGTGGTCAAAATACACAAACTAATTCTCGAACAAACCGACCGTACAAAGGATATAAAACAGCTGGCTCTGGTAAGCGTTCTGTTGAAAAGAAATAATATATATAATTATGGGTAAGAAACGAGTAGCAGAAAAAAAAGGAACAGTGGTAAACACAAAGTCTCAAGCTGAGGAATTTAAGCGTACAACAAAGCGTCAACTTATAGCTGTTCGACTTTATATTCAGGCTACACAAAACAATACAATGTTAACGCTTACTGATACAGAAGGAAACGTAGTGTTTGCTTCTTCATCAGGTGCTCTAGGTTTTCGTGGTGCAAAAAAGGGAACACCATTTGCTGCTGCCAAAGTAGGTGAATTAGTTGGTGCCAAAGCGAAGGCACTTAATGCTAAAACAGCTACAGTGATTGTAAAAGGTACTGGTGCTGGTCGAGAAGCTCCAATACGTGCCTTTATGAATACAAGTGATGCGTCAGTCACAGAAATATCTGATGCAACACCGATTCCGCATGGAGGAAATCGACCACGTAAACCTCGACGAGTATAAACTATTAAAAATATTTATTTATGCAAATAGGACCACGATACAAAATATGTAAACGACTCGGATCTGGTGTTTTTCAGAAATGTCAAACAGCAAAATTTGAGACAGCTAAATCACGCGGTGAAAAGCGTGGTGGACGCCCACGTCGTCAATCAAATTATGGAGCTCAGCTTGTGGAGAAGCAAAAGGTTCGCTTTAGTTATGGAATTCAAGAGAAACAGTTTCGTAACTACATAAACGGAGCAGTCTCCCAAAACCGGAAGCGACCAGTAAATGCACTGTACCAGAATCTAGAATCTCGTCTTGATAATGTTGTATATCGCGCTGGATTTGCAAAGAGCCGCCAGATGGCTCGCCAGCTTGTTGTGCATGGACATATCTTTGTGGATGGGAAAAGAATTGACGTTCCTTCATACACCGTAAAGAGTGGTGACAAAGTATATGTTCGTGAGCAAAGTATGAACAAAGGGCCATTTATAGAGGCTAAGGAGGCCTTCGAAGGATACAAAGCACCTGCATGGCTATCGGTAGACCGCTCCAGTCTTGAAGCTGAGATTCAGGCGGTGCCAAACTACGATCCAACTGTTGAGATTTTTGATCTTACCTCAGTCATTGAGTTTTACAGCCGTTAAGTTTGCAAAAAAGGCAAAATTACGGTACTCTTTGAATGTTTGAAATACATTTTATGCGTTAATGAAAATATATTAGAATGCCTCTGTCAACAAACATCTCATTTCCATCAAAACCTGAAGTTGTGAAAGAAGAAGGTTTTCAAGGAAAGTATAAAATCGACGGTCTGTATCCTGGATATGGATATACGTTAGGTAATTCCTTACGCCGTGTTATCTTATCTTCACTACCAGGCACTGCTATCACATCCATTAAGATTGATGGAGTTGAGCACGAATTCTCATCTCTTGATGGGGTGAAAGAGGATGTGATCACAATGGTGATGAATTTAAAGAATGTGCGCTTTAAGGCAACAACTGATGAACCACAAGCTGCAACATTAACAGCGAGTGGAATTGGTGCGGTAACGGCCGGTGATATTGATACACCAGGTCAATTAGAGATTATTAATGATGATTTAGTCATTGCTAATATTACTGATAAAAATGTAACACTGCAGATTGAGATGCAGATTGAGAGCGGGCTTGGATATGTAAGTAAGGAAGATCACCAGCAAAAAAAAGTAGGTGCCGGTGTTATTGCTGTTGATGCAAACTTTAGTCCAATTCGTTTAGTGAATTATGAGGTGGAAGAAATGCGTGTTGGAGACCGTACTGATTACAACCGTCTTGAAATCACCATTGAAACTGATGGTACACTTTCACCGCGTGAGGCACTTGAGGCATCAATACTAACGATGATTCGCCAATTGCAGGCAGTTATTGATATTAAGGAGCCAGTTCGCGGCCCTGAACCAGAGGAGCCTGAAGAGGAGGTTGTCACGGATGAGGATACTGACAGTGAGCTTGCTGAGTTCCTGAAGACTCGTATTGAGAATCTTGATCTTCCCACGCGAACAACTAATGCGCTTGAACGGGCTAGCATTCGTACTGCTGGTGGGCTCGTTAAGAAAACACGCTCAGACTTACTGGTAGTAGACGGCCTCGGAAAGAAGGGGGTAGATGAGATTGTCGATATGCTTGAGGACAATAATGCTTCATTAACAGAGTCATAAACTTATTATGAAGCACCACACGAAACAAAAAAAACTCGGACGTGTTAAGAATCAGCGAAAGGCACTTTTGTGCTCACTTACTGAAGCGTTAGTAGAACACGGACAAATAACAACAACTGAGGCCAAAGCAAAAGCGTTACGTCCTTTTGTTGAGAAGTTAATCACTAAAGCCCGCGATGGTGATGACCAACAAGTTCGCCGACTTCTCATTAAGCGCCTTAACGGTCGCAAAGTCACCACGGCACGACTTATTGAGGACATTGCTCCGCAATATAAAGACCGAAATGGTGGATATACACGAATTATTAAGTTACCACCACGACGAAGTGATGGCGCAAAAGAGGCTATCATACAGTTTGTAGAGTAAATCAATTTAATTATTATGTCATCAGAAACACACACAATTGATGCTAAAGGAGAGCGCCTCGGTCGACTGGCTACAAAAGTTGCAGTAATACTTATGGGTAAGGATCGAGTTGATTATGCTCGCAATCAAGTTGCAGACGTTACTGTTACTGTTGAAAATGCGTCAAAGCTCGATATTTCTGATGATCGTTTAGACAATAAAGAGTATGACCGGCATTCTGGATATCCAGGCGGTCGAAAGGTTGAAACTGCACGTAATGTTGTGGAAAAAAAGGGTTACGGTGAACTAATTAGACGTGCGGTTCGCGGAATGCTACCAGACAATAAACTGAAGGATCCTACCATGAAGAATCTTATTATTACAGAGTAGTCTACGTTCTCTACTCATTGAAATCAAGTTAAATATTTAGTAAAATATCATACAATGACCGATTACGATAAAAAAATGACTGGTAAATATATAGAATCAGTAGGCCGCCGAAAGACTGCTACTGCACGTGTGCGAATGTTTAATGCTAAAAAGACTGAAGTCATCGTAAATGGTCAGCCTGCTGAGGAATACTTTCCAACTGAAGAAATGCAATTAATGATGAAGGAACCCTTTACGACAGTCGAGGAGCTTGTAGAACCTTTCTTTGTATCTGTTCATGTCTCTGGTAGTGGGTTATCAGGACAAGCGCAAGCTGTTCGCCACGGTATTTCCCGAGCGATAGTTGATTACACTATCGAAGCAAAAAAACCTCTAAAAGACAAAGGCTTTCTCAAGAGAGATCCTCGTATGGTGGAGCGGAAAAAGCCTGGTAAAAAGAAGGCTCGAAAATCATCACAGTGGTCAAAGCGATAAAGACTAATTACACTAAAGATTTTCAAAATAATATATGCAAGAAGAAGAAAGTCCTACACCACAATCTGATTCTGAAGATAATGATTTCGATGACGGCATTGTTATTGAAGACGAGGATGAGCAACCAAAGGACACTATAAAACGACTTCGAGATAAGCTGAAGGAATGCACCGCACAGAAACAAGAGTATCTTGATGGTTGGCAACGCGCTAAAGCTGACATCGTAAATAATCGAAAAGAGTTTACTAAGGAGCGTGAGCGTATTCAGGCCAGAACTAATGAAGAAGTTA
>Ga0136601_1000963_pt1 | contig 10373 bp, 10 predicted proteins | sample AntRauMFilla2699_FD_181020 | JGI IMG/M metagenome (GOLD analysis project Ga0136601, IMG submission 181020) | Saline lake microbial communities from Rauer Islands, Antarctica - Metagenome Filla 2 #699 | ecosystem: Environmental > Aquatic > Non-marine Saline and Alkaline > Saline | place... | reverse complement strand
CGTTCGCCTCAAGTACCCAGATCACCACCGCTTCAAAATCGTCACCGCCACCTGCTCCGCCTACAAGAGCATCCCCCGAAACCTCCGACGCGTCGCCGACCTTACCAAGAAGGGAGACGTCCTCGCCGCCTACAACTACGATCGCCTCGGACGAAACCTCTTTGAGTACCTCCCATTCCTTCAAGACCTCCACGCCCGAGATGTCACCGTCTACTCTCACGAAACCGATTCAGTCTACGGCGAACAAAGCCTCACATTTATGGAAGGCATCCTCAACTCACACAAAGAATCCCAGATACTGGGGAACCGTATCCGGCGCGCCCTACACTGGCGTCTCACCGTCCGCGGCGACGAACACGTAGGTAACGTAGAGTACGGCAAAATGTACACCAAGGCCGACGATGGTCGACTCGTCGTTCGCGCAAACGACAGCGAACAAAAGATCATCAAACGTGTCCTGCGAGAATCCAGACGAATGACCCCCGAAACCATCGCCCACCGCCTCAACGACGAAGGAGTCCTCAAGCGCAAGAAAAAGTGGAATTTTGTCATGGTCAAAAACCTCTGCAAGAAATTCAACACAAATTAACCAAACTTAATTTGTGAATTTGTTACCTTAAGAACACTCCCCTCCCGAGAAAATGAACCAAATCAAAGGCCTCCTCTTTGGCCTCGCACTCGCGGACGCCGCCGGGGCATACACCGAGTTCCGCACCCGAAAAGCCCTCCAACACACCTGCTTCACCTTCCCCCTCGACCAACGTGGTCGTGACCCCGACAGACTCTGGACCGACAACACAAACCAAACCATCTGCGTAGTTCACTCCATTCACGAAGCCCACGGTCGGGTCGACCCCCTCGTGTTCGCCCAACACCTCCGTGACTGGGTCGAGCACGGCTTCTCCGAACTCGGTCAGACACAGGGCGAAGGCTGCAGAGGAACCACCTTCTCCGTCGTCATGGACGATGACTTCCTGACCAACCCCGTCACAACCTCCCGTCGACACAAGTCCCCCAATGGAACACTCGTGCACACCGTCATTCTCGGCTGCCGAGCCGGTGACCGCAACACCGTTATCAAAGACACCATCCTCATCGCCAAAACCACGCACGCCGAAAGCCGGTCCGTCATCGCCTGCTGCATCGTTGCCAGCATCGTCTTCGACCTCGTCAACCACACACCAACCAGAAAAATCCTACACAACGCATTCAAACACAACATCCTCGGCGGAAAACACCACGTCGACATCGCACGACACTGCCACGCCTTCTCCCTTGACGAACTACACCTAGACGACACCACCTCCGGACACAGCCTCAAGTGCCTCGGCGTCGCCGTCTGGGCATTCAGAGAACGCGAACGAGACTTCAGAGACATCATCACCGAAATCGCCCTCCAAGGCGGCGACGCCAGCACGAACGCCTGCGTCGCCGGTGCCATCCTCGGTGCATACAAAGGCTTCGACTCCCTCCCCCAAGACTGGCTCGAACAGCTCCGACATAAAAACTTCCTTCTTGAAAAACTCGACCTCTTCCACCACTCCGAAAAACTCCGAGCCGCCCAAGAACTCCACGACTCCCTGCGCTCCGCCGAACTCTACGTAACCAGCCCCGCGCTCGCGTCCTGCCGTATCAAAAAGTAATTCGACAACACAATCAACGGCGCGATAAAGCTCGTGCTCCAGCACCACACGCTCCCCACCGTCTTCGGGTAAATCAACCCTGCCACCAAAAACGACAACCCAAACACAAGCCCAAACAGGATCTTCGACTTGACCGGCTTTATCCAAAAGAACATAATCACCAACGACAGCGCAAACGAGAATATGTACCACCCGTGCGGATACGGCCAACGCAACCGATTCTCCGGCGTCTGACACCGAGGCTCCTTCGCACACGCCACGTGCTGCGGGAAACTCACCCCCGGGTACTTTTTCGGCAAATATTGAGTCACGATGATTATCACCGTAAACAACAGGCCCAACAACGCCGGTACAAAATCCGTCCATTGCAAATGACGCTTCGATATAAAAATCACCGACAACACTATCCCTATCCCCAACGCAAAATTATGCACCGTCAACAAATACTTGCCGAAGCTCGTCCCCCTCGCGTTCAACTTCTCGTCCCCCTTATCTATACCCATCCAAATCATCGCCTCCGATAGCTGCATATGCGCGTACGCCAAAATCAGACACCCAAACACCATCTGTCGCGTACAAAACGCAAACACCGCCGACACTATCCCCAAAATGTACGACACCACTGAGGTATAGAAGGAATAACACATCTTCTTTCTCCTTTTTTACTCTTATAGTAAGAAAAATAAAATTACTTCAGCATCACAGATACTTCTTGTACTTCTCCAGCGTCTCCTCCCTCGCGAAACAGTTCACCCCTTGCTGCGAGAAAAACGCCTCGAACGACACCTCCCCGCGACCCCACGGAAAGTACAGCACCCTGAAAATCGCCTTGCCGTCCATCTCAACCCCGTTCACCCGTCCCAGGTACGCCTCCACCGTCCGACCCGGTTTGTACCGAATGTCGAACCGTTCCGAAATGAAATCACCCAGCTTCCGCAACTCCTTCCGCTTCTTCACCCACGCCTCGCTCATCGTCAACACGTACAGCCCCTCCAACGAACACACCGCGTGGAAAATCGTGTCGTGCCGCATGAACGCGTCCGCAAATCCCAGGTAGTCCTGTCCCGACGGCCACCCGTACCGCACCTCGTGCCGCTCGTACGCCTCCATCGGATGTGAGTGGAAATTGTACAACCCCGGCTCCGGGTCAATCCCCTCCTCCCGCCCCGGCGTCACCGACGACTGATCCACGCTCGCCTCGTACACACCATCCGACCCCAGCTCCCCCATCACGAACCGACCCGACACCTCCTTCTGCGTCACACTCCCGTCCGCGTTTTCCGTCGACCCAACCATCGGCAACCCACGCAAATACGACAACGCCTCCCGGTGGACCCGAACTTTCATCCGACACGTGATCCGACCCCCCCTCTGAAACTCCCCGATCACGTGCTCTACCTCCGCCTGCACACTCCCCGGCTTCTCCAACAACACGTTCGACCGCGACAGACACAGATGGAACTCCCCGAAACTCTGACTCAACATCGTGTTCTTGCAAATGTAGGGATCACAAAACCCCTCCCGGATCAACGCACTAATGTGCCGGTGCGCACCCACCCGCTTCACCGGCAGACTCGCCGACACCAGCACGTCCTCCGGAAACCCCGACCGAATCACATCCATCACCACCGACACGTGCTCCGGTGACGACAGATCCACGATCGCCCCCACCTTCTTCCCCTTGTCGTACAGAAAATATGACCACCCCAGCACGCCGCTGACAAAGGCGTGCCCACCCATGTACTCTACCCGTGCCCGTCCCACACACTCCCCCTCCAACGCCTCCATCACACCCCGACGCACCACCAGCACCAACCCCACCACGTGCTTCGTCGACGGTACCTCTCCCACTACCCCGGTCAACAGCTTCAACGTCGTCAAGTTCGGACGCACAATGTTCCGGTAATCGATCAGAATCCCAGAAACTCCCTCGTCCTCGTTTTCCATTTAATTCAAAACCTCCCCTTTACTTTGTAGATGAATTTTGTAAATTATAAAAGCAGTCTCTCAGAAACGCTACCATTCGCACACTCTCGCCCATCCCCTTCTCCCGCAACATCACACGGTCATCACCACCCCGTACCCGACCCTTGTACTTCCACGCGCTCAGCATCTCTGTACCACCCTGAACACCCCCCCTCAACCACCCGTCATCAAATTTACCAGACGATTCTTTCCAACTCAAAAAAAGAATTTAAATTAAGCACTTTTGGAAACCGGTTTCTAATTTTTTTGGAAACCGGTTAATTCCTTGGGTTCTTTTTGAAAACCGGTTTCAGAACCCAAGTCATCAAACTCAAACATGTCCTCCACTCATCTCAAACGCTTTTCTCCCGACATCTCACAAGACCAGGGATCGTACAAACGTCCAAAGGCAGAAGCGCAACCGTCCAAAATGTCGACCGTCACGCTGACGTTTGGCGAGGTGGCCGAGTCGCATGTCGGGATGCAAAAGCTCGGCGCCATGGCCGAGGACGGGTTCACACACGACGACCTGGTCCTCGCCCAGGACTACTTTCGCGCGCGCAGCATCGACACCGTCCTGGTACGTCTCAACGACATGCTGCCCGCGGACAACGGCGACGAGGACCTTCGGCGGGCTCACGAAGCACCTGAGTACCAGGCGTACGTACTGATCGTCCGCGGAGGGCTCGACTGCCTGCTGAGTCAGCACCAGTGCAAGACGCGGGATCTGGCCAACGAGGTGACGGCGCGCCCGTGGGACGCCAAGCTGTACAATGAACGCCGCCGAGTGGTGCAAAACAAGATCGCCCGCCACAATCTCAACTTTGACGAACACGCGCAGGAGGCCGACTTTGAGCGCGGACACGGCACGACCGTCCCGTGGGCAGAGGTCCCAATCCTCAAGGCGCTGCGCGAATCGCTCCCGGAGGCGTTTGGATCGCGCGCCCAAGACCTCAAGTGCGAGGGCAACATGTACTATGCGCCTGGGAAGACTGGAATCGGTTACCACGGCGACACCGAACGCCGCCGCGTCATTGGCGCCCGCATCGGCGCCCCGATGCGGCTCCACTACAGCTGGTATCACCGCAACCTCCCACAAGGGGCAAATGTCTCGGTCGAGCTGTGCAACGGCGACATGTACGTCATGTCGGCCAAGGCGGTAGGCACCGACTGGAAGCGGAGCTCAGTCTACACGCTGCGCCACGCAGCCGGAGCCGACAAATACACGACCCACACCGCCAAGGTGCGAGTCGTCGACCGGCAGCCCTGTGGGCTCGACCTGACGGTCGGTCGGGTCTTGATTCGTGACGGCAAGGAGTGGGTCTGCAACAAAATCTAAAGTAAATAAAGTAAAGTATGAGCTATAAATTTTTGATACGGCGTGTGTCGGGGTAGTGGGTAGATAATTGTAACGATGGAAGAGATTGTTACGCTGACAGCGGAGAATGCGCGACTTGCCCAGGAAAACGCTTGGTTGAAGGCTGAGATCGACCGAGTGAATGTGATACTGGAACGTGTGGGTCGGGGTATCCGGCGTGATAACGCGGCGTTGCGAGTGGCGATCGAAAATACGACAGCTCGGGTACGGGCTCAGTCGCAGTGAATTAATGGTCAACGAAATTTTAAAGAGCAGTTCCACATCAAAATGGACCCCCTCTGGACACCACACTACCCCCGAATTCCAGAAAGCATATACAATTATTCGAGAAACCACATTTGAATTTAAGATTTAATTTAAGATTTAATTTAAGATTTAATTTAAGATTTAATTTAAGATTTGAATTTAAGATTTGAATTTAAGATTTGAATTTAAGATTTGAATTTAAGATTTGAATTTAAGATTTAATTTAAGATTTAATTTAAGATTTGAATTCAATTCAAATGCATTCCGCCTTTGCCCGACCCCCAAACATCGTCGCCTTGCCCCCGAAACAACTCCCACCGTTCTCCGGGAGCATAGCAGCAATAACGGTCTGATCACGGAACCCGACATCCACCTCGGTTCTGGTCCAATTGTTTCGGTCCTCTTTTAGTGTCTTCTTAACACTCTGGTACATGCCGTACCAGGTCTTGGCGTTCACAATTAACGCTTTGACGTCATGACCACTCTTTGAGAAGGACCGGAACTGGTTGACCATATTAATGACCATCTCCTTCGGGCAAGTGGTCTTGGTCTCAGTCTCGGACTTGAACTTTAACGGTTTAGAAGTTAGCCTTCTGAATTTGGAAGCTGTCTCATCGTCCATAAGGCCGTCCCAGGCCTTCTCCAAGGCTTGTGTGTGTTTGGGTGAGAGTGAGAGGTGCATGTGTGCTGTTTGAGTTTGGTCGAATCCTTGTTCTCATATATTCAATCGAGTTTTGGAAACCGGTTTCTAATTCCTTGGTTATTTTAGAAACCGGTTTTCGGTTTCTAATTCCTTGGGTTATTTTAGAAACCACACAATCGAGTTTTGGAAACCGGTTTCTAATTCCTTGGTTATTTTAGAAACCGGTTTCTAATTCCTTGGTTATTTTAGAAACCACTCAATCGGTTTATAACATTGAAATCACACACACCTCTTACTCGTCAACTCAAAACAAGCAACATGCTCATCGAGCTCCACTCAATCTCCAGTGCACGCAACGGCACGCCTCTTTACGACAACACCCTCGGCTTCCTCGACGACGGCCCCTCGCTCAGTAACCTCGCCTGCACCTGCACCCTCTTCGCACCGCCCCTTGCTACGCTGCTCCAGCGACGATCGACACAAGAGCAGCGTCGAGCGATGGCGAGGCGCAGCTGCCGGGTGAACCTCAATCAGCCCGTGTGTCCGGGTCAGGGTCAGCTTGCCCCGATGGAACTCCTGTTCTGCCACCTCTTCCGCAGCGGTGACAGTGTCGTTGCCGGACACGTCGCGTTGCCACTCGTCGACATTGCGATCCGCATGCTCCCAGACTCGGACCAAAAGGCCTACCTATTCGAAATCATGGCCACCGTTTTCAATTCAATCACAAATTTGACCTTAAGACAGACGCTCATGCCGGGCGTTGTCGCTGCCTTTACACAAGCTATTCACGAGGGCGAACTCGAATTTCATGGCTCAATCTCTATGATGTGCGAGGTCAGCGAGTTCGCACAGCCCTTCTTTACCCCTGGCAACCTGACCCGCCTTATTGAGATCAACAACGAGCAGCTCCTCCTCAAGGAGTTTCAGGTGGTGGCGCGAATTGCCAACGCGATCGGAGAAGCGATCATCGAGGGCGGTGTTGAACACCTCCGAGATCACCGCGAGATCCAACGAACCGCCCTTGCGGTTCTGGAAACCTTGGAGTCAACACAGATCGTTCATGACGATTTGGGGGAATCTGAGGTGGGTGTTGCTGCGCTCGCCATGACGAATTGGGCCGGCATCCTCGCCCTCGGCTCACAGAACCAAGACGCCTTTGGCATCGCCAACAGACTCCTCAACAAGCTCGCCGACCACGGGGTTGTGACGAACCCGGACCCGACCCCCTATTACTGCAGTTTCGTCGACGACTGGTGCGAGCTCGCCAACAACTTGGCCCTCCTCTTTGGAAACTTCCCCACAAAGGCCACAGTCGCTCCGTACCGAGGCACTCTCCGACGCGTTGAATTTGAACTTTAAAATTCAAATTAATTCAAATTAAATTAAATTAAATTAAATGAATTTGATGATCGGTTTCTAAACTGAGTTCTCGGCAAAAACACAGACACTCTCACTGTCAACCCAGAACACCTAACATGGCCTCTGCCCTCATCCTCCGACGCGACCGAAACGATGCGTTACCCCCAAAGAAACCCAGAGTCGTCGCCAACCGGTCTGTCTACCTCCGTGGCCCGGATGGGTGGGTATTCGTCAGAGTATCCGATAAACAGATCCTCCTCCTTCGCGACGGCGTCGGCTTGGCACGCTACAAGTCGGCTTTCGACAGACTCCTCGCCTACAACCGAGGGGTAGTCATCAACGTGGTGTCCACGGACCCATTGCACTCGCACTCGTACCCGGACAAATGGAACGAACCCGGGCACATCGACACGAGCGATCCAGACAGCCTCGGCGGATTCGGGTATCGCCTCGGACAGGAGATCCTCAACCAGACGATCGAAATCCCGAACACCATCATTTGCGGGAGCCGTGGTGGCCAGGCCATCCTCGACCCTCTGCTCGCGACGGCCTGGCGCGGAAACGTGATCTGTATCAACGCCGGTATCCTCACAGCCAATGCACCCCTCCCTCGTGAATCCTTCTTCGTCTTTCTTACAATGGGTCAAGACTACCTACCAACCAACGACACGGTTGGGTACACGATCCCGCAGTTCCAACGCCTCGCCGAACCCGGTACCCAGTGCGTCATCCTCCACCATGACAAAAGCGAACACATGACGGACTGCTACGCCATGAAAGAGATGCTCCGTGCCGCCATGAAACTCATTACCGAAAGACCCACCAACCTCTGGAGACTTCCCTTCCGCGAGTGGCTGAAGGTCTTCGCCGTTACCGCCGGTGATATAAGACCCACCGTTGTCCAGTACCAATAATCCGTGTCCATATGGACACAAATTAAACAAATTAAACAAATTAAACAAATTAAACAAATTAAACAAATTAAACAAATTAAAACGTCTCCGTGTATTCCGTGTTTAATCGAGCCTTGTCAAACATCTTGTAGTCCTCCGATCCGAACATAAACCCCTTGGGCAGTTGTTCCGGGGCCCGGTACCAAAACACGCAGTCGGTCCACGTGTTGGTCTGCGTCATCTGGTGAATGTACAGTGCCGTGTGGTCGCCGGTGACCTGGTCCATCAACTCGCAGAAAATGTCGAAGTCCGGGATGATACTCGCGTAGTTTTCCCACAGAGCTCGTCGGTTCTTCAGGATCGGCTCCCGTAGGATAAACACTCCGTCCACGTTCGTCCGAATCACCGGCTTCACGTCCATCGCGTACTGCAGACTCAGGATGTACCACAGCTTCATCTGCCGACCCCGCTTGAACAACCCCTGCTGCAACGGCGTGCTGAAGATCTTCGGGTCGTCGGTGCAGTCGTCCAACAACAGCACCGCCCACGGATTCGGCAAATACTCCTTGGCGATCTTCTGTCGACGCACCAACTCCGCCACCCGCTCCGGATCGTAGTCGTTGAACACGAACGAACTCGGCACAAACCCCTTGTAAAAATGATTCAAGTCCTCCGACCCGTTCATAAACACCCCCACCGGGATGATGTGCTTCTTGGCATATATCAAACTCGCAATCAAGGTGCTCTTCCCCGTGTTGTGCAACACCGAGAAATCATGCCCAAGGAACCGGTGATTCCCGTCCAACACAAACCCGTAATACTCGTCGACCCCGACTCGGTCCACCGTGAAACCGCTCACCAGCACGTCCTCCTCGCTCGACGACCCAACCACCTCGACCACCTTGCACGGAATCTCCGACACACCGCTCCCACGGATCTGACACGCGCCCGACTCGGTCGTCCAGGCCGAAAATCCCAGGGATCGAGCAACAAACACGACGTCGTCCAACAACATCGCCGACTTCAAAACAATTTCGACACACTCTCCAACCGAATCGTACCGACCAGCAGAATCAATCAAGCCCGCCAAAAGCCCCATACGACTCCCTCTCGAATTCACCTTGTACGCATGTGGTATACCACCGGTATCCAGACCCCGCGCGAAAAGGTAGGGGTCAACCCCCACCGCCTGCTCCTCGAAGTCGACTCCGACTCGGTACCAATTGTACCGCTCCTGGAACGTGGTGGGCTTGGCCATAAAGTCCCGGACTGTGATGTCGAGAATCTCGTGTCTGCATTTCAACGACAAAATGTGGTGCTCGTTGACAACGTAGGCGTCACCTTTCTCAGGGGAGATACGGTACATCATCTCCCTGTTTTGACACAGGTCCATAACGTTTCGCGGCGTCGAATCGTCACCCATGAGGGTATCCGCGAGACGCACGTCCTCCACATTGACCAGGGTGCCGTCATACCGCATGACCCGAGTGCCTTTCGCAAAACAACCAGGCTTCCCAACCACCACGATCTTGCTCCCCCCGTAATCACGCTCGTGTGCCCGCTTCGTGCACGGCGCTATCATGTCCGGATCCAGCTCATTCACCCTAATTCGTAATGGACTCCCTCCACTCATCTTTTTTTACCCCATCCCCACAATCGCCTTTAGATCCATTATCGACGCACTTAAAGACACGTAATTGTGTAAATTACGTAATTTAAATCATGAACCCCGTCGACCCACGACGCCTTAAATTGACTAACTCAAAACACCGTCGGATGCATCTGCGCCCGACACTCCGTGCACACCTGGGTCGTGTGCATCACCAACTCCACACACCCACGGTAAATGTCCGCGTACGCCTCGTGACTCGGGTAGCTCAAAAACCGCCACGCGAACCCCAACACCATCTCCGCGTACCGATGCGTCTGGAACTTACCTGCCCACGAACCGCACCGATCCCCACACAACGCCGCCGGAATCCGCGTCAACACGTACACCGAATGCCACTCCACCAACATCTTACTCGTGTACCTCTCGCACTCCCCTTCCCCGTGCGCCACGCACACCGCGAACAGATCCCGCACCCCCGCCAACGCCAACGCCGACCCACGTATCTTACCCCCCCGCAACACATTCGACCCAGAGTTCTCGCTCAGATCAACAATCGCACCCAACGACACACCACGCACAGTGTTCTCCTCGACCAAACACCCCTCGTACATCAACCGCCAAGACCCCAAGCTCT
>Ga0136601_1000962_pt1 | contig 10375 bp, 12 predicted proteins | sample AntRauMFilla2699_FD_181020 | JGI IMG/M metagenome (GOLD analysis project Ga0136601, IMG submission 181020) | Saline lake microbial communities from Rauer Islands, Antarctica - Metagenome Filla 2 #699 | ecosystem: Environmental > Aquatic > Non-marine Saline and Alkaline > Saline | place... | reverse complement strand
CAGATCTGAAAAAGATTCTTTTTCTAACTTCTTTAGTAGCTCCTCTTTTTGCTCATCTTCTAATTCATATTCAGACAGAGAAATTTCTCTTTCTGTATTCTTTCTATCCCTTATCATTTCTTTTCTTGCTTTCTTTGGATTATCTAAATCTTTTGTTTCTTCTATCTCTTCATTACTTAAAGATATGTTTTTAATATCATAATTATTCTCTAACGTCTCTCTAACGAAACCTACTGCTTCGTGGTTTAAGTTAATGAAAGGTGCTACCGATGTATCTGTTCTGTGTGTATATTTCTTTTCTTCTGCATCTAATACTCCCATTTTAGCTACAGAACGAAGCATAAAGTATCTAAACCACTTAGGGTGATTGTCTTCATTTTCTCCTACATAATCAAAAATGTTTTCTAATGATTCTTTTTGCATTTCCTTCTTCTGTACGATTTCTTCTTTGTACTTATTTAAAACTTCATCTGATATTTTGTCTGGTATATCTCCACCATAACCTTCGTTTATTCCTAATTGTTTTTCTGATTCATAAAGACTAGTTGCTAGCTTTTCTAATTTATCTCCAGATATATCTAAAGTATTGTGATTTATATATCTATCTTTTATATGAGAATATCCTCTTTCGTCTTCTAATATGTTTTCTAATCTATCAAGGTAGTTTTCTACCTTATCTTTAGCATTAACACCTTCTGCCTGTTCTGCTGCTGATGTTTTGGTTAGATTAAATTTTTTGTTGAGAAAATTTTCCATATCAATATTTTAGCAAAAAAATAGTTTGTAATACAGAGTTACAACCCAACCTGTTCTAGCATTTCTTGATGAACTTCCTCAACATGTTTTGTCCCATCCAGAGTAATAAAATTGTAACGATCGCTTGTTTTATAAAAATCTAGCATTGGAACAATATATTCATCAAACCATCCAAGACGTTTCCGGAGCGACTCTTCTGTATCGTCATGTCTTCCTCGAGCAAGCAACCGCTCAACCAGTACATCCTTGGGAACATCGAGATATATCACATGTACAGTCTCATAATCTAAGTATTCAAATACAGACTCTAAGATAACAGGCTCACGTTTCCTTCGTGGAGAACCATCTAAGATAATATGAGAATTTTCTTCTACCGACTCAAACAACCCTTGCGACCAATTCCAAACAGATAAAAAAACTGGAAGTAATCCCCCTTCACTTACAGTTTGATATATTTTTTTTCCAAGGTATTTTTCAGATTTCTTAAACTCTCTAAACCTATCTCCAGTCTCAATATGAGCAATTGGATTATCATGATGCTCTTCAAGAAACTTCTTAACCAACTCAGCTTGTGTTCCTTTTCCAGAACCTGAAGCTCCAAAAAATATAAATGCTTGTTTTTGTTCCATACAATTATTCTACTATGTTGTTTATATATGTAATAATTTCTTCTACTATTTCTTCAGGTCTTTTTTGAGACGTATCTATTACAAGATTGTAATATTTTTCATCTAGAAAATTTTCAATTCCATAGTGCTTGTCGTAAAAACTAGAATACAATTTTTCTCTACGCAACGTTTCACTTTCAGCTTCTTCATGTGAAAGTTTTTGTCGAGATGCCACTCGTGCAATTCTCACCTCAGTTTCACAAACAAATAAGACGTTGCAAGCTTGTGGAATCATATGTGCTGCAAGTCGACCTTCAATTACAAAATTATCCTCTAATTTTCCAAATTGAACAGTTTTTTCATCAACCATTTTATCGATAGTTGCATCATCAGCATCTCCTCCATGAATTGATTCTTGAAAAGCTAACAATGAATCAAATCCTTTCTCTTCTGCAATCAGTCGGAAGAAATCTCCAACTGAATACTCTTTGTAGTTTATTTTTTTTGCAAGCAGAGAGCGAATAGTTCCCTTGCCTGTTCCACTTGCACCACCAATTGTTATTTTAGTTTTTGAAGCTACAGAATTATCCATACAATATTAGTTATGTTTATGAATCATAATTGCTATATGTTTTGGTCGAATCTCAACAATACCACTCTCAATTTCATATGTTGTTGTAGTGTCACTATTATCTACTACTGTAATTGTTCCTGGCGCAAGTACAGAAACCAGTGACACATGATTAGGTAACACCGTAATATATCCAGATGTTGTCGGACATGTTACTTTTTTACTATCACCCTCGTACAAACATCCTGTTCGGGTTGCAATTTCTAGTGAAACAATACTCATAGTTATTTTTCAGACTCCTTCTTTAACTCTTCAGCTCGCGCTAAAACCTGGTCAATACCACCACACATATAAAATGCGGCTTCAGGCAAATCATCATGTTTACCTTCAATAACCTCTTTAAATGTATTGATTGTGTCTGCAACTTTTACATATGCACCCGGAACATTGTTAAATTGCTCCGCAACGTGAAGTGGTTGTGACAGTAGTTTTTGAATTTTACGAGCTCGTCCAACAAGCTCTCGGTCTTCATCTGTGAGCTCATCCATTCCTAAAATAGCAATAATATCTTGCAAATCTTTATACCGTTGTAAGATTGATTTTACTTTGTTTGCAACTTCAAAGTGTTCTTCACCAACAATATCAGGTGAAAGAATATTTGATGAGGAATCTAGTGGATCTACTGCAGGATAAATTCCAATTTCAGTTAGTGCACGGTTTAGTGAAACCGTTGAGTCTAAGTGAGCAAATGTTGTTGCTGGCGCTGGATCAGTGAAGTCATCGGCTGGTACATATACCGCCTGAATAGATGTAATTGATCCGTTTTTAGTAGATGTAATTCGTTCTTGCAAATACCCCATTTCTGTCGCTAGTGTCGGCTGATATCCCACAGCAGAGGGCATTCGCCCAAGTAATGTTGAAAGTTCAGAACCAGCTTGCACAAATCGGAAAATATTATCAACAAAGAGCAATACATCTTTCTTTTCCGTATCTCTGAAGTGCTCAGCCATCGCCAAACCAGTAAGTGCAATTCTGGCTCGTGGCCCCGCAGGTTCACTCATTTGTCCAAATACAAGTGCTGTCTTGTCTAACACACCAGCATCACGCATTTCGTAGTACAAATCGTTACCTTCTCGGGTTCGTTCCCCTACTCCAGCAAAAATTGAATACCCACCATGTTGTTTTGCAACGTTGTGGATAAATTCTTGAATGATTACAGTTTTTCCAACTCCAGCTCCTCCGAATAATCCAACTTTACCTCCCTTTAAGAACGGACACAGTAAGTCGATTACTTTAATTCCTGTCTCCATGATTTCTGCTTTTGTAGATTGTTCTTCAAATGTTGGTGGAGTTTGGTGAATCCCTCGTCGTACTGTAGATTCTGGAACATCTTCCTTTCCATCAATTGGTGATCCAGTCACATCGAACATCCGTCCAAGTACAGCTTCTCCAACAGGAACTGTAATAGCATCCCCTGTATCATAAACTTCTTGACCTCGAACTAGTCCGTCTGTAGTACCCATAGCAATACATCTAACTTCCTTAAGTCCAATATGCTGCTCTACTTCTAGGACTAATTTTTTTCCATTAACATCTGTTTGTAATGCATTGAACAGTGCCGGTAACTCTTTTTCAAAAGCAACGTCAACAACTGGTCCTACCACTTGAATTATTTTTCCTTTTTGTGTTTCTTCTTTGCTCATAATTTTTTTTACACAGCGCCAGCTGTATTAATAATTTCAATAATCTCCTTAGTAACCGCCTCTTGCCGAGCTCGGTTATACATCCTAACTAAATCTTCTTTCATGCGTTCTGCATTATCACTTGCTCGTCGCATAGCAACCATTCGAGCACTATGCTCTGCTGCAGCAGCATCAAGACTAAACTGCTCCAAAACACTTGTAAGTAGTTCCGGAATAACATCTTCTAGAACGTCATCTTCATTTGGCTCAATACTATAGTTATAGTGCTTAGCCTCATCAATTGTTTCCAATATATCAGACCCAAACAACTCTGAGATAGTTTCATTATCTAACGGTAACAATTGTGAACGAACAGCTTTATACGTCATTGCATTCTCGAAATGATTAACAATACAACTTACTCGTCCAAGCTCTTTATCATTTTGATATGTTTGCAGTAGCCAACCAACAAGCTTACTTAGAGTATCTCTCGCTTCTTCTCTTGAAGTATTCGCGAGCGAAACAGAATATCGCACATTAATAGAAAGTCGTTTTGCAATCTTATGCGCTTCTGAACCCACAGCGACACATTCAATGAAATCACCTTTAGAATCCTCAATAACTTTTTTAACTCGTTTTTCGAGTCTACTGTGATACTGACCACATAACCCCCTATCTGCTGAAAAAATAATTACCAGTCGTTTTACACCAACCCGAGAACGTAGTGCAGGGTGATCTAAATGACGTTGCGTTGCCATTCGAACCAGCATTTCTAAAATTGCTTTTCCGTAATGATCACCCTTCTTCATTGCATCTACAGCTTTTCTCATCTTTGCAACAGAAACAAGTTCCATTGTTTTGGTTACTTTCTGCACATTTCCAACAGATACAATTTTTTGTTTTATAACTTTTGTTTGTAAAGCCATAGAAAATTATTATGCGGTTTCTGTGGTTAGTTTTTCTACAATTTTTTTAGTTTCAGATTCTATTGCATCATCCCAACCTGAAGCCAATAATTCTGTTGCTTTAGTGTCTCCGTTTAGGTATGTGCGTGCTCGTTTCTGCCATGCACCGACCTCTTCTATGGCAACAGTATCAAGATGTCCGTTATTTAATGCGTACAGCGACACAACCTGTAAAGCTACAGATGCGGGTGCAAATGGTGGCTGTTTAAGTAACTCAATAGCACGTCGCCCCCTATCTAGTTGTGATTTTGTCGAAGCATCCAAGTCTGAACCAAACTGACTAAAACTTTCTAATTCACGATATTGTGCAAGTGAGAGCTTCAATTTTCCTGCATTTTTCTTTACAGGCTTTGACTGTGCAGCGCCACCAACTCGTGATACCGATAATCCAACATTGATAGCTGGTCGAATTCCCTTATTGAATAAGTTAGATTCAAGGAATATTTGACCATCAGTAATTGAAATAACATTTGTTGGAATATATGTTGAAACATCATTAGCTTGTGTTTCAATAATTGGAAGTGCTGTAATTGAACCCCCACCATGAGATTCATCAAGTCGACATGCTCGTTCAAGCAATCGTGAATGAAGATAGAATACATCTCCAGGATATGCCTCTCGTCCAGGTGGTCGCTTCAAAAGTAATGATAGCTCACGGTATGCAGCAGCGTGTTTTGTTAAATCATCGTAAACAACTAACACATCTTCACCTTTTTCCATGAAATACTCTGCAATAGCAACCCCAGTAAATGGTGCTGTATACAAGTATGCTGGTGCATCAGAGGCACTAGCAAGCACAACAGTTGTGTATTCCATTGCTCCAGACTCTTCTAGTTGTGCAACAGTTTGCATTACTTTTGATTGCTTCTGCCCAACTGCAACATATACACATTTCATATTTTTTCCCTTCTGATTAATGATTGTATCTATTGCAACTGTTGTTTTACCTGTCTGTCTATCACCTAAAATTAGCTGACGTTGTCCTCGTCCAATTGGCGTCAAACCATCGATTGCAAGTATTCCAGTAAGCACTGGCTCAGAGACCGACTTTCGTTCAATTACACCTGGTGCAATTTTCTCCAACAGCATTTGTTTGTCGCCAGTTAACTTACTCTTACCATCAATCGCTTCTGCCCGAGGATTTACAACTCTACCAATGATGTCGTCTCCTACAGGAACGCTGAGTACTTGTTGCGTTCGAGTAACTTCCATACCCTCATTGATGTCTGTGTAGTCACCAAGGATAACTACTCCAACGATATCTTCTTCAAGATTGAGCGCAACACCCTGTACTCCATTTGAAAATGAAACAAGTTCCATTGCCATAACGTCATGGAGCCCAGATAGTGTCGCAATTCCATCAGCAACAGTAATCACATGTCCAACTGATTGTGATTTTGAATCATCACTAACGGCATTTATTTTCTTTTCTATTCTATCTACTAAATTCATACTAATAATATTATTTGTTAACAAATTGTTGTATTCGATCTTGTGCAGTTACTGTTACTTTTTTTCCTGCGTGATACAAAACATATCCATCAAGAATTGCTTTATCTAGAATAACTTTCGGATGCTCAATGATTGCATACTCCTTCAAAATTTTCTGAAGATCAGTATTAGAAATTTCTTCTGGAATGAGTAAAACAGTTTCAGATTGTTCTGAAAAAATACTAGCTGTATGTGCAACAACATTTGAAAGTCGCTTACGCACATCAGACAACAATCCATATTGTTCTAAATGAGCAATCATTGCGTCTGTTTTTGACTCATTTTTAACAATATATTCTGCTGTTTTCTTAGTAATACTCATATAACTATTTTTTTACAACAGCTTTTTCAGTTAAAGCAGCTACGAGTGAAGTCATTTTTGATTCAGCCTCTTGCTCCATCTTTACTCGCTCTTGTTCAATATCTTTTCTTGCATCTTGTTTCATTTGTAAAGCAATATCTTTAGTTTCAAGTACTGTCGTTTCTTTCATAGAATGAGCGTACTCTTGCGCTTCAGCCCTAATACTATCGGCATCTTTTTTTGCTTCAACAAGAATTTCTTTTCTTGCTGCCTCAGCCTCTTCTAACTGACGTACTGCTTCTTCTGCGTCACGTAATCCTTTTGCTATTTTTACTTTTCGTTCTTCAAGAGTTTTCATAATTGGCTTATAAAAGAACAATTTGAAAACAATAAAAATTAGTAAAAAATTAACCAAGTTGGCAATTGCCACTTCAAGATCGAATCCTATTTTGCTTAAAAAGCCAAAGTCCATAATGTGTATCTAATGAGGTAGTTATATTAGGAAGAATGCGACAAGTGCATAAATAGCGGTTGATTCTGCAAGCGCTACACCAATAATCATTCGTGTGAAGATTGTTCCAGACATGTCTGGGTTTCGTCCCATTGCTTCTAATGCTTTACCAATCAAATATCCTTCACCGATACCTGATCCAAACATTGAAACGGTTGCTAACCCTTTTCCAATTAATGCTGCTGCTTCTGCGTCCATAAAAATTTCAATTACTTAATTATTAATCAATGCTGAGTTTCCTCAGACACTTCTGTAGTAGTTGTTGCTAACATATAGTATGAAGCAACGAGAGCGGCAAATACAATTGCCTGAAGTACACCAACAAATAAGCTCATCGCAAGCCATAGTGCAGGAACAACAAATGCTATAAATCCAAACATAATAACCATAAGAATTTGACCAGCGTACATATTTCCAAACAATCGCAATGAGAGTGAAACTACTTTTACCACCTCTCCGATGATATCAAGCAATCCAATGAAAAACTCTATTACGGCAATACACCCTGCTCCAATACCTTTTTTAAACCCTTTCCAAATGAGATGAAAAGGGAAAAACTGACCAAGGTAAGAGATGATTCCTTTTTCTTTAATAGCAATCAAATTAATAATAACTACTGCCCCAAGTGCCAGACCAAACGTAGTATTGAAGTCTGACGTTGGTGTTCGTAAAATTCCATGTCCACCAAAACTAAGCTGCTCTACACCAGGAAGCAATCCAACAACATTAGCAATAAGAATGTAAAGCATTATTGCACCAATTACAGGGAATGCTTTTTTTGTTTTTTCTTCGTCATTAATAATATTTCCAATTAAATCATGTGATGCTTCAAATGCTACTTCAATTGCGACTTGTAACTTAGAAGGAAGAACAGAAAAATACTTTCTAATCAGAAATCCTGTAATAATCATAAATATCAGTATCCCAAAAATAAAAATAGTTGAATCAGCAATATCTAATCCTAGAAAACTGAAAAAGACATGTGGTTCAATATTTGTAATGTCGCGAGTAATATTCATAATTAATTAATAGAATTCTTATCTGCCTCACCAGCAGCAGTTTTCATTGCTTTTATGTCTGCATCTAAACCTGAAAGCTTTTTGTGAAGTGTCATGTATCGTTTTATTACAATTACCCAAGACACGACAAATGCTATTGGCAACACATGCCATGAACTATTTTCAGGAGCAACAGCTTTGTAAATAAATATTGCAGCAAGTGCAGGTAAAAGAAAAATTAGTGCTATTTCGAGTGCGAACCAAAAGATTCGCGTAACGTATCTTTCTCGCTCTGCGGTGAGCGACTCTAGCGTAGGTTTGGAATTTTTGTCGGTAGCAGATTTTTTCATTGAATTCCGTATTCTTACGGTTTTTCATTATAGCGGGTTTTTTTATTAATGCTAGTCAGAACTACATACCGACCCAAACAGACTCTTGACGAACTAAATACACAGCATCTTTAGGGTCTTGCAACAATAATATAAGCACTTTCTCCATCCTAGAACCTTGCGAACCTTTAACAAGAATAATGTCACTCTCTTGAGCAATGCTGTGAACATGATCTGAAACAGACTGATGAGAAGTTGCGTGAATAACATTCGAAGTTTCCATACCGAATTCAATTGCAGCATCTGAAATAATTTGAGCTTCTTCACCAAATGTAATTACAGTTGTAATATTAGATTTTGCAATAAATTCACCAACTTTTCTATGTGCATCTCTTGAAAATTCTCCAAGCTCAAGCATGTCTCCGAGAACTGCTATCTTTTGTCTTCCATCAAATGTTTCCATAGACGAAAGTGCCTCAAGTGCTTTTTCCATTGCAATTGGCGAAGCGTTGTAAGAGTCATCAATTAAAATAGAGTCATAAATACCATGTAAAATTTTCATCCTTCCTGGCGGAGCTAAGTGAGTAAATAACCCTTTAGTGATTTGCTCGGAAGTAAGATTTACCACAACCCCAACAGCAAAAGCAGCTAGTAATGAATATACATGTTGTTCTCCAACTGTGTTTGGAAGAGTAACAAGGGATTGTTCACCATCACCTACTGTAATCTCAACAGAAATACCAACAGGCTTTTTGTTTTCATATAACACTTCATATGACTGCATAAATATGTCAGGATTAAATTCAGATTTTGTTCCGTACGTAACAAATCGTTGTGTTATTTTTTTCTGTAATGCACGAACAAATTTATCATCAACATTAAGCACAACAACACCATCAGGTTTTACATATGAAATTATTGAAGCATCTTCATCTCTTAAATGTTCTGGTGTATCAAAATGCACAACGTGAACTGGTAATTCTGGCAGTGTTGTTATTACGGCGATATCCGGACGCAGCCATGATGCTATTGCTGCCATGTCACCAGGAACGTCAGTACCAACCTCAAGCACTAAATATGCAGGGTAAGGTTTCATAGAAAATAAAGAAGTGAAACCGTATGCGAGATTCTTTAACCATAATGTGATATCACTCCAACCACTATCTAAATCTAAAATAGTTAATGGGACGCCAAATTCACTATTCAAACTTTTTTTATTTTTACGTACAGATACGTGTTGTGAAAGTGCAGAGTAGATTGCATCTTTAGTGGATGTTTTTCCAACACTTCCAACAACAGCAATTATTGTCGGTTGCTTAATTCGCAACAATATTTTTGCTTCAGCTGTAAGAATTACTATTATTATTTTTTTGAAAAATTGTTTCATACTGTCTTAACGATCTGGAGGAACATTATAATAATTAATTAAGAAATTAGTAATATTCATAAAAGGATCTGTAAGTGTCTGAGATGCATAGTCTGCTCCTCGAGGATCAATGTGATAAAGGAACACAATAAATTCAGGTTCTTTTGCAGGAAAATACCCGAAGAATGAATGAAGGAATTTATCATCATAATACCCTCCAGTTTGTGCATTAGCCATCTGTGCTGTTCCAGTTTTTGCAGCAATTGAGTGTCGAGGTAATGCAACTGTTCCTCCTGCTAACGCCTCATCAACAACATTAATTAACATATCAGTAATAGTGTCTGAGGTTTCTTCACTAAATACACGAACGGTTTTCTTAGGGGCAATTTCCTTCGTGATACCTGTCGTATATTTAATTTTTTCACCTAAGTGCGGTGTTACCAATAATCCACCATTAGCCAATGAGGCCAGTGCTCTTGTAATTGCAATTGGAGTTACTGCAACACCTTGCCCGTATGATGCAGTCATCATTTCGATATCTCGAGTGCTGTCTAAATTAGCTACAAGTGGTGATGCTTCATTAGGTAAATCAATACCTGTTTCTTCACCAAGCAATTGCTTCATATAATCTGCAAAACGCTGATTTCCAACCTTGTTCACAACATATGAAACTCCAGTATTCAAAGACTTATTGAGTACTGCCTGCATATCTACAACACCACGGGCTTTTTTGTCGTAGTTATAAATTGTAAATCCGTTTGATGTTAATTGTCCCTTATCTTCATACGTTGTAGTTG
>Ga0136601_1000961_pt1 | contig 10395 bp, 4 predicted proteins | sample AntRauMFilla2699_FD_181020 | JGI IMG/M metagenome (GOLD analysis project Ga0136601, IMG submission 181020) | Saline lake microbial communities from Rauer Islands, Antarctica - Metagenome Filla 2 #699 | ecosystem: Environmental > Aquatic > Non-marine Saline and Alkaline > Saline | place... | reverse complement strand
ATCCATTACAGCTATAGTCGAGAAGAATACGTAGGTCATGTACCACCGACAGAGCTACCGGACTTTGATTTGCTAATAGAACAAGGCTACAAGAAAGGCAAACTCCGTGCTCATTCGGACTATTATCCCAATACATCGGTTAACGACTGGGCGTTACAGTTCCTTGACACAGCTGACATAATGTGCGAGAGCAAGTGCAAGAATCTTGCATCCAAGAAACTGTACGAGCAGGCAATTAACAACGGACACCTTTATGAAAAAGACACTGATTGATTGGTTAGAGAAGCGTGACGATATCGAAGAGCGCCTTGAGGACATCGACTTTGCTATTCAATGCGAATGGCCCGAGGATCATGACGATGAACTATATGATCTTGAGAGGAAGCTAGCCAAGGCTAATAAGAAAATTCTAAAACTGTGCAAACAAGAAATTTCCTATCTTAGCAAGCAGGAGTCCAAATGACAACACTAAGCGAGTGGATCAGACCACGGAGAAACACTATGTATAAAGTCTATAGCCCAGTACCTCTTAATGTGAGGTACAGAAACGGATACCGTACTGAATCTGATTGGCCTAAGAAAGTCGCTGCTACTCTGCGCGAAGCTGACAAGACAGAGTATGTTCGTTGTCTTCAGTCTGACAGAACCTGCTTCTTGACCGGCAAAAGGTTGTTCTTTAAGAAAGCAGTTAGGGTCTGGGTCGGTTATTACGAAAAAAACAACGTAAGGTACACTGACAACGAAATCTGGCTTGACCGTAAAGAACACCTTTTGCTTCAGTTAAAGGGCCTGTAAATAATGGCTGTACACTTAGCTGACGAAATGGCGAAAGTAAAACGTATTGTTGTGGGCCAGTGGCGGGGTCCTGCTGAAGACAAGTTCTGCTTCCTGCCAAGACGCTGCTTCCTAACAGGCAAGAGTCTGTTCATGAAGAAGGCTGTTCGAACAACTCGTTGTCTTGAGAGCTTCAGGTCTTCCAGGAACAATCAAATTAAGCAACACTTTTGGGGTAGATTAAGATCAATATCTGCTGAATTAGCTGCGGTCCAGGCAATGCTTCATAATAAAGAAAAACGACTAGAACGCATAGACAAAGTCGGCGGGTTTACTGTTGACAACTCGGCAGCAAGATGCATATTATTTAGGCGGTGCTATATATCTAATCGCTTAATATTTTTAAGAAAAGCAGTAAAGATGCGCAAATTTATCACCGGTCCAGGATTTCCTCTAATTCTTGTATGCTGGATCGACAAGAAAGAACTGTTATTATTAGAGATAAGTGGAAAGTTAGACAAAAAGTCGAGGAATCCTTTTGATTAATATGAAAGAACAAGTTATATCAGACCCAATTTGGCGAGAGGTGCAGGAGATCATGCTCTACAGTGAGTTTGTAAAGCCTGTCAAAACCTGTACATCATGGCTGCCTCGTCGATGCAGGCTCAGCGGAAAACCACTGTTCAGAAAAACTGCAACCAAACTCCGTCGACATATTCCGATGTACCCAGACGGTCCATCCGTTGGCACAGAGATAAAAGAAATTCATTGGGTTTGTCCAAAAGAATATACGCTGTTGCTGCTGAAAGGCATCTCGCCTTATAGATGGGTCGACGAGTCTTAGGTAAGCAAAGTCTGCGTTTGAGAAAAGCCATTAGCGGCGCAAGGCAACCAGGATCAACAACTAGGAAAGGGCGTGGACATAGAAGAACGAGCACTAGGCGAAGGCAAAGAGGTACGCTGTTTGAATCCATGGGCTAGATGCCACGTGTCAAAACAGTGGCTCTTCTTACGAAAATGCATTAAGGTGGAGTGTTTTATCTGGGCAGTGTTGCTTGGCTGGATAACTACCTACTATTTTGTACCAAAACATTTTACTCTGTGGCGGCTAAAGAAATAAATATATTCATGAGCAACCAACTAAAGAGAATGTATAACAGCACTAGCCAGTCAGCAACTGCCGTAGTGCCTGAGAAAAATCCTAACCGTGTAAGCGGCGGGCTGAAGGCGCAAGGTCAGGATTGTTTTACAATGCTGGGCGAGGATGGCTTCGAAAAAGAAGTACCAACTCAACGCTATGTAAAAAGTCTGGAAGAGCAGGTTAGAAAACTGCGAGAAGAAAGTCGTCTTACGACTAGGAAGTTAGCAAGACAAAGCACCGACGTTCTACGATTGTCTGCAATTGTTGATCAACTCAAGAATCGTTCTCGTTAACCCGTAAGTATTGCACCGACTCATTAGTGTGCGTATTTACAACCTACCAATTGTCCTAGAAGAACTTGCCGACATGTTCCATACCTGCTTGCGTTCAACTCCCTTTTTCTGAGCAAATTTCTTAACGTCACAATTGCTACAAACATGAAAGTAGTTGTTGTTCAGCCTATTAGGGTCCATGCTTCCTCTAGGGCGTACAAACTCTGCACTACAGTTGTCACACCGAAGTTTAACTACTGTAGCCAGGCGACAGTAGTCGTGACTAGAACCAAGCTTCGACTTTCGAGTATACTTTCTTTTTTCTCTATGTTCACCTAAATACATAACACTATTTACATTAAGGTTATAAAATCTACAGCTAAATACATTAACAGAAGTAATTCCTATCAAGTAACCAACGGAGTAGAATAATGGCAAGACAAGTAGTCGACATCGGTATTGAAGGCAATGACGGAACTGGCGATAGTATACGCGAGTCGTTCCGTAAGACTAACTCAAACTTTCAAGAAATATACGCAGTAGTAGGCAAAGGTGGCCAAATTACCTGGACTACTTTGTCAGATACTCCTGACAGCCTTGAACCTTACCAAGGCAACAACGAACAAGCATATATACCAATTGTTGCTCAGGATGCTAGCGGCATAGAGATTAGACGACTTGCTTCAAACAGTGAAGAAACTGACGGAGTTGTACAAGACACTGTTGCGTTTAATGTTACCCAAGACGGCGTACTTATTATAAAAACAGCAAGCGCCCAAATCAAACAAGATAGCTCTCCTGAGCTTGGTGGCCCGCTAAACGCATCTCGAAGAGGTATAGCAAACCTTGCTGTAACCCAGGGTGCAGTTAACGAACTTAACAGCGTTCATGCCAGTCAATTCACAATTGAAGATTTAGCAATAGACAAGGGCTTTGCGGATACTAGTTATTATAAACGACAAGTGCCTGGTGAACAGCTAAATATCCGACCAGAACCTACAGACACCTCAGAGTACATTAAAGATTTTACTGTTAGTGGTACATTAGCTAGTATAACAGACCATGGTCTAACGCTAGGATCTACTGGCGATTCCTGGTTTTATTCTACGACTGGTTCAGCAATAGACTGGAGTTATACCGCTACACTTATAACTGGAGCAAAGCAAACAGTTACAGGAACGCTATCAGAAGGCCAGCCAATATACGTTAAACGTCGAGACAGTAATTTAATTGAATTTTACTTAGATGAAGAAAGTGCGTTACTTACTGACAGCGTCCTACGAGAAGAGGCTAGACTAAAACTTTCCGGTGGCAGCGGCACACACTCGATAGAAAACGTGTACTACGACCCAGAGCTGCCGGGGAATTGGCTCTCGAATGAGGCGGTACCTAGACATAGCGTAGTTAGACGACAGGGGGATTCAATGACTGGACCATTGTTATTGAATGACCACCCAGGCGAGTTATCAGGAAGTGGCACTCCAGGCGGCCCAGATGATCTCCAAGCTGTAACTAAGTTATACGTAGATAGCCAGTCGTCTGAGAGTTCTACTAGCCTTTTTGTTAGTACACAGGGCAACGACGTCCAGGGCAATACATCACCTGGTCGCAGGGGCAGAAGCTTATTCTTTGCGTTTAAAAGCATATCGGCAGCGGCCAGGGAAGCCGAAGCAATACAACTTGCATCTAAGTTCGAGCCAGGTCCGTTCATGCAAGACATTACATATACCGAGACTAGTGGCTCTAATGTAACGTCATCTAAGTCAATTGTTTCTGATGCCGGAGTAGAAGCAGCTACAACAGGCGACCTAGCTGTTCAGAGAGTAGTTAACGCTAACACTCAGTTTATTATCGCAGAAGTAGCAGCTTGGTTAGACGAAAACATTGCTAACAATTCTACAACTACCGTAGGAACTCCTAGTGTAACAGTAAACTGGTCAGCGGTTTCGTATACAAAAAGCATGCTCGAAGATGAACTTAACCGAGTAATAAATGCTGCTGTGTTAGATCACTTGTCTAGTACAACAACGAATATAATCAGTAAGCGGGTGGGCCTGGAGTACTTTGCACAACTTGATCTTAAGTCAAAGGCAGGTATTACTGAAAATGTATTCGAATCTGCAATTGTTAGAGCAAGACAGGTTATGGATGCCGTTTTAAATAACAATCCCAGCGCGCCTTGGTCTGCATTGCAAACAGTTTATGATCAAACTTTTCTTACCGGGTTGCCGCTAGAAAGTGGTAACGAAGTTCCGCTAGCAGACGACAAAGCAAGCATCGACAACAACCTTTCCGTAATCCAAAGTATTGTTGACCAGGGAGTATTCTCAGCACCGTTAGATATTTCCGGTGCGAAGTACAACATAAACATAACAAACGGCAGCAATGACTTTGTAGACCAAGGAAACCCGCAAAACCGCGACCTTCGTGTAGGTAAAGTAATTCGTGGTAAGACTAGTGGCGCTATTGGTAAAATTGTTGAGTATACCGTAGGCGGCGTGCTAGATGACAGCGTATCTCTTGATCTTCTTGCGCCTGTGGAATTTGTTCGTGGAGAACAACTAGAATTCGGAAACGCAACAAAAGAAAGAAATATTAGTATTAAGGTAGAATCAGGAATATACTATGACGATTTTCCTATTAAGTTGCCTGCAAACACTTCTATACTAGGAGACGAGGCATCACGGTGCATTATTCGACCGCGCACTAGTGTTAGCCAGTCGAAGTGGGCTGACGTTTACTTTTATCGAGATACAGAAGTAGACGGCTTGCGAAACGACGAAACTAGCGTAACCGGAATTCCAGAAACAAACCTACCAGCAGACGGAACTGCGTATATCAATCCTATTACTGGTGAGCAAGACGGATTGTACGGTCGGCACTACCTAAACAACCCAACTATTCCTAAGAACGTTGACAACAACGGTTCTTTAGCAGTATCAGAGTCCGACAATCCGGGCGGATTTGACAGTAGTGTCATTTTAATTAATAGGAATAAGCAATTTGTAAAAGCAGAGACAATAGCCTGGGTTGAGGAAAGGACAACAAGACAGTCGCCGCCAACTGGGTTTAGTTTTACTCTTGGAACAGAAGAAGCAGATGTCCTTAACAGAACATTTGGCCAAATAATAGATGCAATATCAGCAGATCTAAAAAATGGCGGAAGCTTAGGTACACTTATATCACAAGGTGAAATCTTCTATAACGTGCCAACTCCCTTGCAGTCAGCAGTCGATTCGACAATTAGCTACATTGTTTCGATATGGAAATTAGTCCTTGAGAATCAATCTTTTGTTAGAGACAGTGCTATCGACCCGTTTGTAGACCCAGATAGTCCTACACAGTATATCAATTCTGATTTGAACATAAATGAAGGCGTCTTTAACTCTTCTACAAACTCAGGTATACTAATAGACTTAACAGAGTTACTACAGTTTTCATTCACGGGCAGCTTCAACCCTGCTAAACTGGCTACCCAGCTCGACTGCTTCTTATTAAATGATGCGTGTGTGATTCAAGGAATAACAGTACAAGGTCACGGAGCATTTACTGGGGTCTTAGATCCAGCCGGACAGATCCTAACCAAGCCGCCGTTTATTCGCAACACGTCCACGTTCTCGCAGAGTGTAGGACGCCAGGCGTTCCGAGGCGGAATATATGCAGACGGATTCTGTGCAAACACACCTCTTACAGTAACTAATGTCCAGGCGTCTGGATTCAGGTTATCAGTGACTGCAACAGCCGGTTCCGCTTTGGCTTTAAGAAAACCGCTTACGCCTGCGCCGTTTTACATCGAAGGTATAAGGTACCAAGTAAACGATATACTAGCTTACGACCCTCAGGCAGCCACCCCAACAGCAGTTCTAATTCTTGACCCGTTCTCAGGATCTAAAGACCAGAACGGAGATTACCAAGGATTTCAGCATTCTCTGCCGCCAGGCGGCTTTGACATTACGTTGCAAACACCGGGCTCGCGATCAGTATCTACTAATAACCTTACTCTAGTAAACGATTTAGGATACGGTATTGTAGCAGCTAACGGAGCTTTAGTTGACGCATCGTCTACGTTCACTTCGTACTGTTATAACGGCCTGCGCTCTGACACAGGTGCCCAGATCCGGTCTATTAGTGGCACTTGCTCCTACGGCGAGCATGGCGCGGTCGCTGTGGGATCAGATCCAAACGAAGTTCCTGATGATGTTGTGCTTGTAAACGACGTTTCACAAACAGCAGTAACATTTTCTGCAGAAGAAGTACTCTACTTAGCAGACAACATTAATGTGGTGGCCGGTCAAACAATTACGCAAACCGGGTCAACAGGGGAAGGTAGCGTAGTTTACCCTACATCTGCTAAGCAGATATACTTAGAAAACGTTACTGGCAAATTTAACGTAACTGGAGAAATTAAAGTAGACGGGGCAGGCACTGGTACTACGCCAACTGCAATTAACTCGAATAACTTTTCAAACCCCGAAGGGCGACTTGCTATTCACTTCTACGAAACAGAAACTACTCCGACTAGTAGAGGAGAAATTAGCTATTACCACGACGACCCTGGCGCACCAGGAACTATATCTAGATACCAGATAACTAATGTTCAGAAAATATCTGGTGTAGTAGTTGACGGTCATATTATTAGAAACTCGTTGTATACATATAGCCCTGTATCTAGAACTATTGACGAAAGTGTAGGAACAAACGCAACGCTATTAGTTGAAAAAACTCAATTAAACGGTGGCGAGTATACTGTTAGTGTCTTTGACGGTTTAGCAGGCACAAACTATAAAGTAGGTGATACTTTTAATATTTTAGGAGAACACCTTAACGGCGCAACACCAGCTAACAATGCAACGGTAACTGTTGAAGAGGTAATTATTAGCGAAGTCGACCAGCAGCAAGGAATATCAACGGGAACAATAGCTAGAGTAAGCATAACTGGTACAATAAATGTCGTTTCAGGTCTAACTCCAAAACGCAGTGGTCAAGTGTATCGTGCTAACTTCTCAACAAGTAACGACGAGTTTAACCCAGACGGCTTACTAGATGTAGTACCGTCATTAAAGCCTTTGGTCTTACGATCAAGCGAGAACTTTGTATTCGACAGAATTAGAGACACTGAACGTTTAACTATACGCCCAAGTACAGCTATTAACTTCAAAGAGCTACCAGAATTTACATACCGTGCAATTAGTTTTGCAAGGGAAGATGGTATAGGCCAAGAATTAGATTCTAACAAAACGTACTCCGGCACTGATGTTCCTTATGACTTTATTCAACTAAATGTGCGCAACGAAGACAAAGAACTTACCGGGTCAGAAGTGTTTGGCCTTAATAGTAGTGCTATAAATTCGACTACACTAGGAGCAACAACAGGTGATACTACAATCGCAGTTGGTGTACTTAGTGACAGAACAGACATATATCGTTTAAATAATAACCGGTTAACCGACTTGGACTTCAGAGCACCATTTGCTGACAACTCAGGTGAAACTCTCGAGTATACAAACGAACTTCCTATGCTGGTTACTTGGCAGGGCAAAAAACACTATGTATATAATTACAGAGAAGTTCTTTCTGGTGTATCTAACCAGGTCCAGGCAGATTTTAATAGTGACACTTACACATTTGCATTGGTTGACCTACTCGAAGTAGACGGTGTAACACTAGGACTTAGCAGCCCTACTACCTTTGACAGACTAGGACCACAATTAGACGATGCAATTGTCCGCCAAGTAGTAAGTGGTGCTGTTGGTAAAGTAAAAATCAACGGCATTGCTGCAACTGAAATGAAGTTGTATGACATAGACGGTACATTTGATTTAACTAACGAACTTGAAATAAGCTACTACGACGATAGTACTTTTGTTCCAGTCCTAGACGACAATGAAGATCCAGTTACCGTTACGTCAGTAAATGTAAGAAATACAAACCTTACTAATCAAGCAACTGGTATCTCACAACCACTAAGTACCGCTCAAGATGATACAGTTACTCTGCGGGCAGCTATTCAAGACGGTTCGCCAGCAATAATAACAGTAAAGATATCTATTATTAGAGCAACAGGATACGACTTTAATAAGGTCGGCACTGGTTCGTTTAACGCAACCAACTTCCCAAATGTTGTGTTGGGTGACTCTACAGACGAACCTAACCAAGAGAAACAAGTTCAAGAACGTGATAAAGGTCGTGTATTTTATTCTTCAACAGACCAGGATGGGTTGTTCAAAGTAGGTAGGTTCTTCTCCGTTGATCAAGGTACTGGCATTGTAACTCTAGCTGCAAACATCGCACTGTCAGACGTAGACGGCATTGGTTTTAGAAGAGGCGTAGTTGTTACGGAGTTCTCAACAGATACTGCAATGTCTGACAACGCCTCGGATGCTGTGCCAACAGAAAGTGCTGTTCGTGGCCACATTAGCAGACGCTTAGGTTTTGATCCGTCAGGAAATCCTGTAACTAATCCGCTGGGCCCGAGCCTTATTACGTCATCTGGCACAGTGGCAATGAACGCAAACTTGAGCTTAGGTGGGTTTACCATTACAAATCTTGCTCCAGTAAACCCAACTCTTACTAGCCCAAGTAGTGCAGTACCAAGGTCTTATGTGGACTCAAGAGCAGAGGCATACAACAAGTTTGCTGGCATGAGAGACGTGGAATTAGAGAACGCAAGTCCGAACCAACTTATGGGTATTTCAACTGCAAAGATTATGTATATTGCAGAGAATACTGTGACCGGAACAGACTTTGACGTAGAAAAAGTACTTACTGATATAGCAGGAACAGCAAACTTCGGAACTATTGTTGGAAGACGGTCAGCAGTTGATCAAGACCTTGGTGATGTGTTAATTGTGAGTTTTACACCAGGGCCAGACACGTTTAGTGAAGTAGACCCGTTTGTAACACTGGCGCCTAAGATATATGTGAAAGCAACCGCAGGCGCAACGTCAGTTGACGGGTCAGGCAGCGTGAAAAATGGGCCTTTTTCAGAAGTACTCAGCCTAGCTGAAGACACAGGCCAATCTGATATACAACTAACTGTTGTTAGAACTGACAACAGCGACCTGAATGGAGCCTTACCAGATAGCCCAGAAGGCTTTTACAACTTACAAATAAAGTCTGGCGCAATGAGTAATAGTAATGTTGCTGCTGACGCTGAAATTGCACAATCTAAATTAGATATGCAAGAAGCTACAGCAGAGTCAGCTGGTCCGGCACCTGGCGCAGACGATGCTACTGCCCAAGGTCAGTTAGGTTTAGCAAGTTTCAATGATGCTAACTTTACAGCCTCTAGAGGGTGGGTATCGATTAAAAACAACGGCATTACAGTCTCTAATTTGCAACAGGTCCCTTCTAACACTGTATTAGGTAGGACTGCATCAGGTACAGGCGATGTTAGCAGTATTGCGTTTAGTACTATAGTTGCAAGCGGTGGCGGATTGCAAGTAACTGACTTTCCGTTTACAAACTCAGCTGGCGTCGAGAGTGCTGATTTTACAAGTGCTGGCGTAATGACTCGTGTTGCAGGGAACGACTTTACTATTATTCCTGCAACTACAAACGGAACACAAAACAGTATCGTTAAGACTACATCATCAGGTAGGATAGTAGCCAAAGACATTGCAATAGGACAAGACAGCAGCTTTGTTGTACTAAAGACAACAGGAGTAGGCGGTACAGGCCTAGCAATAACTACGCCAGCTGGCGGAACTATACTTACTTCACAAGGTACAGTAAGTCCTAAAGTCGAAATCCCCGGTAACTTAGACATCGGTGCAACAGGCGTTTCCCAGACAAACATCCAAGCAACGTCAAGTTCAGCAGGACAGAGCTGGTCTGCAAGCCGATGGGCGCGCCACAGTTTTATCGAAGCCATTGGAGAAGGTGGTGCAGCGAGCACTGGTTTAGCAATCGGTAGTGGAAGCGGTAAAGCAGCACCCGGACAAGTAGCTATTGTTACTGCAAACACAGGCAACAACACAAGCACAGTTCCGTTCTTATTCTCGAGTACAGGAGTAAGACCAGATATTGGAGACCAATACGATATAGGAGTAAACACCCAACGATACAATACGTTATGGGTAAACGACGTGAACGCCAGCGGAACTATCGTACCGACTGAAAACGTTGGGGCTGGCGACAGCGGCCTTAATATCGGTAGCACCAGTCGACGTTGGAGCACTGTTTATGCAACTACGTTCGATGGAACAG
>Ga0136601_1000960_pt1 | contig 10403 bp, 9 predicted proteins | sample AntRauMFilla2699_FD_181020 | JGI IMG/M metagenome (GOLD analysis project Ga0136601, IMG submission 181020) | Saline lake microbial communities from Rauer Islands, Antarctica - Metagenome Filla 2 #699 | ecosystem: Environmental > Aquatic > Non-marine Saline and Alkaline > Saline | place... | reverse complement strand
CGGCTGCAATAACCCAAAAACGCATCGTCACCTTTGTCTCTGGCCAGCCGATAGCTTCCAGGTGATGATGAATTGGGGCTGAAATAAATATCTTTTTCTTAAATACTTTCTTGCTGAATATCTGAACCAAGCTAGAGCCAGCTTCGACAACAAACAACAGACCGATAATCGGCAATAGCAGCAGCGAATCAGTCAACATCGCCACCACACCAAGTGAAGTACCAAGCGCAAAACTACCAACGTCTCCCATAAAGAACCGCGCCGGATAAATATTAAACCAGAGATAACTAAGTAGTGCGCCGACAACGGTAAAGCAGAAGCCCGCAATCAGTGGCGTACCTTGTAACAAGGCGATAATACCAAAACCTCCAAAGGCAATCGCTGCTAGCCCACCGGCGAGGCCATCAAGTCCGTCACTAATGTTGACAGCGTTCCCAGCAGCCACCACAGCAAAGGCAAACAATGGAATAATCAACCAGCCTAACGCCAATTCGCCAACAAACGGAACAGTAACAGCAGTGACTCCAAGCTTTTCAAAGAAATACCACCCGAGTCCCAAGCCAATAGCCGTAATCATCAAAAACTTCAAGCTTGAACGCAGTCCAGCCGCTCCTCCACCCTTACCGCGCAGGTTGATGATGTCATCAAGCAATCCAACAAAGGCGCCTCCCAACAGCGCCGCCAGCGGCAACCATGTCTCTTGACGATCAAGGTTAAAGAAGTACGTCACAATCACAATCGCTAGTACAAAGACCATGCCGGCCATTGTCGGAATGTTTCGCTTGAACTTATTAGCGTGTAGCTTCGTAAATACCTTCAGCTCGGCACCACCAATGTCGGCCGTTCGTTGTTTTTTCCAAAACTTAAAGCGGTAGGCCAGAAATGTGTAGACAGGTGTCAAGAGCATCGCTAACACAAATGCCCCAACACTCAGCAAGAATGTACGAGTTAGTTCATCACTTAATATTTCAATCGCGACATTCATGGTCATCCTTTCGGTTGGATCTTTAGGTAGTCAATCATCCAGTTGGAAATATCGGTGAAAATCGGCAGTGCGTCGCGTGCGCCTTGAAACACTTTGTCTTTACCGGATACTTGTACCATTATGACATATTCAGGCGTATCGGCACCACCATAGCCTACATAGCTTGCTGTCGTTTGAGTTGAGCTATATTGGCCATCGACAATCACCTGTGATGTTCCGGTCTTGCCGCCAACACTATAGCCCGCTCGATCCACTCCCGGAAAGCCTGCTCGGCGAGCGTCAGTCAAGACGCGGCGAATTTCGGTCGAGGTACTTGGCTTAACTAGACCCTTCTCTACCAATTCAGACTCTTCGATTTGCTCAAAGCCGTTTTCGGTGATAAAACCATCAATAACTGTCGGTTTGTAAAAAGTCCCTCCGTTGATCAAGGCACCAAACCCGGCTGCAACTTGCAACATCGTAGCATCCATTCCTTGGCCAAAAGACATATTCGAATAGCGCACTTCATTACCCGTCGGCTGATCTGGTGCGACAATCGCCCCAGCAGCTTCGTTTGAAAGCTGGATTCCGGTAGACTGCCCTAGGCGGAAACGTTCATAAAAATACTCATACATCGTATCGCGAGCTTCTCTTGTTATTTGTTCGCCATCACCCAAACGCTGTGCGATTGTCACAAACCCAGTATTTAATGACCACTGCATGGCAGTTTCAAAGGTAATATTCCCCGTGATACCCTTCGTGGCATTCGAAATCACCCTGTCCTGTACCCGAATAGAGTCGGTGTTATTAAAGCGATCAGAAGGCCGGATAGCGTTTGTATCAATACCAGTTGCCATCGTGAAGGCCTTGATTGTAGAGCCGGGCTCGTAGGGGCCCGAAATGACATTATTGTTAAAGTCTGACACATCATTAACGTTGAAATACTCACCAGGACTGTAAGAAGGTAAATTAGCCATGGCCAGGACTTTTCCGGTGCGCGGATCCATCACAATTCCACTAACGTTTGTCGCCCCAGTCCTTCCCGCCGCAGCCTGCAGGGCATCTTCAACCTTTGACTGAATATTACGATCAATCGTTAAGACAACGTTCCTACCGTCTTGTTTTGGAATCCTGATATTATTATTGCCGATTGTCAGTGGGACATTCCCGACGTCAGTCACAGCCTGCAGCAGTCCGTCTTGACCCTGCAACTCTTCATCCAAATACCCCTCGATGCCATAACTGCCGACACCTTCTGTATTCACAAACCCAAGCACCTGCCCAGCAAGGTCACCTTCCGGATACACCCGCTGGGTGTTTTCCTGGAAACCAATGCCCGAGAAATTCTTCTCTTTTAATTTATCAGCCTGCACCCGACTCAGTTTGGTCGCAAGGATCTGGTACCGAGAATCTGGTACGTCCAACAGCTTTTCGAAATCTTTACGAATATTCCCACCGGCAATATCACGAAGTGCGGTAGTAATCTCATCTTTTTCTGTAACAATCTGCGGGTCAGCAAACACAGTATAGACCGTTTGGTTCATAGCAAGAGGGATGGTGTTCTCACCGCTCTTGGCATAAATCAAACCACGACTGGCCGGAATTGTAAATCGACTCTGCTGTTCAGATGCGGCAAGCTCGACATAATAATCGTGTCGGATCACCTGCAAGTAAAAAAGGCGGGCCACAAAAATAGCTGCGATGAACAAGATCACCGCCGCGAGGATGCGTGAACGACTGCCTTTTAATAGTTCTAGATTCATACGATTTTACTGGGTCTTATTCGACGAATGCAGTGCTAGCTGGTGTCGTCATTTCGCGTGCGACAGCGCTATTCTTGATTGTCTCAAGGGCGGTCAGTCGAGCGTTCTCGATCTGTAAATCTGCCTTTTCTTCATTTAGTTCAGCAATTTGGCTGTTAATGCGCTGTGACTCATAGTCATAGCCAGTGGCGCGTGTCGCCTGAGTCAAGTATATCAACCCAAGGACAGTAATCATAAGTGCAATAAGAATAGTGTGCGCGACAGGACCTAGCTTGATAGCCGAGACGTAGCGCGTAGTGTTTTGATTACGCGACCAGTTTTGCTGACGGCGGCTCGTGTAATAATTATTTTGTTGGTACGACATGTGGTGAAGTGTCTTTGTTTGTGTTTATTTTTTGGTGCTCTCGCCCCTATTCAGGGCGAGAGCGTTTTTGGGCTACTTGACGCGGACTGACACTACTTGTGGTTGGTCTACGTACTGTACGTTGATGTGAATTGGCATTTGATTGCCCTTTCTTTTTGTTTATTTTTTCACAGCAACCCGAAGCTTTGCGCTTCGAGATCGCGGATTGTGAACATCTTCGGTGGCTCCGGCTATAGGCTTCTTTGTCAGTGGCATCAATTCAGCCTCGAATCCGGCTTCAAATTGATCCTTAAAGTAGCGTTTCACAAGACGGTCTTCCAGACTATGAAAGCTGATCACCCCTATCCTTCCGCCTGGCTTTAATAGCTTTGGCAGCAATGGGAGTAACGCTTGAATCTGTCCGAGCTCGTCGTTCACGGCAATGCGGAGCGCTTGAAAGGTACGCGTAGCTGGATGAATTCGTTTCCATCGGCCACGACTGCTTGCTGCAATCAGATCGGCAAGAGATTCTGTGTCCTTGAACGGTCGGTTGGCAACAACCTGCTCAGCAATTCGCTTTGCGTTCATGTACGGCTCTTCTCCGTAGTCATGGATGATTTGCGCCAGTTCACTGATTGATGCGGTTTGTATAAGGTCGGCGGCAGATATTTCTTGCCGGCGATCCATGCGCATATCGAGTGGACCATTTCTTGTAAAGGAAAACCCTCGTTCGCCCTGATCGAGCTGTGGTGACGACACCCCCAAATCAACCAGGATAAGATTGAATACCTTGCCTTCTTCAGTCAACTGCCGGGCGGCGGTCAAGAAGTCAGTGTGTATCAAACGAGCGCCTTTTGTCTTTAGTGATGATACATGCTGGATAGCATAGTCATCACGGTCAACCAGGACACTCTCCGTGTAATTTCCGGTTCGCTCTAGTACTTTGCTGGCATGGCCGCCAAATCCTACGGTCAGGTCGAGATAATTCTCGCCGTCCTGCGGATCGAGGCGTGCTAGCGTCGCGTCTAGAAGAACTGGAACATGTTTTTGTGGTGGATGTTCTTTACTCATTCTTCCAAGTATACCGCATTGGTAAACAGAGGAAGAGTTCGAGATCACCTAACCGATAGTGAAGCTGTTTGTTTTCGCAGGTGTGTTTGTTTTTGAAAAGTCGAGTGTAACAGCTATACGGGGGTTACGAAAGTAACTCATACCCAGCTGAAACACCCTGTTGAGAGACTTATGTGAGGTGGAGTTTTTGGGAGGTGTGTTTTTGAGGAAGGTGCTTCGGATTGTTTAATGTGTTCCGATGTCCACGCCTCACTACCAGATAGTTGATCTCGAGAGTTTATTCTCTTTATAATGTCAGATTGTTAAGGAACAGACAGCGGACTGTAATAACCTAGTCGGGCACCATCAGGCGCCAGTACTTCCCTGCTCGGACCGCGACGATAGCTTTATCAATACCTGCATAATCCATCAGGTGTTGTTCGATCGTCAGACGACCCTGTTTTTGGTCAAGCTCGGCTTCGGTTTTACCGCGGCGAAACTGTACGTTAACATCAGCCGTCTTCTCATCGAGAATACTGCTACTACTGTTTAACGCGACCTCAACATCTCCATCCCATACTGATTTTGGGTAAAGGTGAAGATAGCGCCCGAATCCTCTGGTGAGTACCACACCCGATGCAAATTCAGCTCTAACCTCGACAGGTATCGTCAATCGACGTTTGTCGTCTAGTTTTCGCTCAAAATAATCTACGTGGGCCACTCTTATTCCTTTGGCGTTCGTGCGTTCAGGTTGTTTTGGTTATTTTTTAATGTGATGTTTGTCTTAGTGGGCATTGCTGCTCTTTCCACTGAGCTTCACTATACTACCCACAATTACCCACTACAACCCCCAATTTTGACAATACCCTGAAGTTCTGTTTATTTATCCACAGAACTGTGAATAACTCTGACGCGTACCGAGGGTAAAGAAAATACCACAACTTTTGTGCAAGCTGTGGTATTTTTGACACCTAAGGCTTATCGGCCAAAGATAAGGAGTGCGACTTGGTAATCGTATTTGGTTGTCAGCTGAACTGCCAGCCAGCCGACAAAGATAGCAACGTTAATTGTTCCCGACACTAACAATGCAGCTGTCTTAAAGTCTTCAGCTGTGGTTGGCTGCTTTGTCGCTTTGGTTCTTGCCCTTGTCTTTGTCGCTTTGGTGGTCTTTTTGTGTTTCGTCATAATATTTTGACACTACCATCCTGCTTATGTTCTGTCAACAAAAACTACTGTACGACGTCTTCGCCAAAATGCTTTTGTAATCGAATCTTGATCGAGCCTTCATGCCGGCCCAGTAGCTTACTTAACTCTGCGATACCCAGCCCATTTTGAAATTCCTGTTTCAACTCGTCGTCATGCGAAGACTCCCATGGCCGATACGCGTTGGGGTGTGTTTCACGCATCTTAGCGACCTTTTCGGCCCAGCCTGTTTTCGGCTTGCTGGTAGGAGCAAGCTTACGCCCACTGCCCTTCTTTGCTAAATGTGCAAAACGTTTGGCATCGGCAGCCGCTTTTGTCCGTAACATGCCATCGATCACCTGAGCATCTTCACTCACCCTCAAAGCCATCTGATTAATACCCGCCAGGTACAAGCTATCAAGGTTCTTGACTCGACTGAGCGCCACATAGCCCATTCCCTCAACAAAAGCACGGCGCAGGTCAATCCGGGCAGCATCGAGTGTCATTCCTTGTGATTTGTGAACAGTGATTGCCCAGGCCAAACGTAGTGGAATCTGCGTAATACTGGCTCGCTTCTTTTCGCCGTCACGGAGCTCCCAAGTATCTGGTACCATCGAGATCTCTTTGCCATTCTTAAATGCGATAATCGGATACTCGGTGTGTGGTTCAAAATCAACCACCGTCCCAATGCTCCCATTAGCATATTTTCGTTCAGGGCTATTTTTTACCGCCATCACGAGCGCGCCTTTTTTTAACTTCAGTGCTGGCGGCGCCAAAACCGAACGCTGCAATGATTGAATATAATTCTCACCACCCGTTGTCGTTTGGCTATAGGTAATTTCGTCTTCGTCAATCTGGGCAAGCTTGGTTGCATTCAGCTTATCGACATCAACATTGACCGTATGCAGTTCGGTCATTTGTTCGAGGTCATCGGGAAACACTTCGGTGCGAGCCAAGAGCGTCTCGGCATGATGGCGGCGCAATTCACCAGAACGGAGCGCGTTTAAGATGTCGAGTAAGACTTCGTCATCCTGACGATGCTGTTCTTCCAGATAGCAAATCGTTGGCTGCAGCTCTTGCCACACTTCAGAGTTCACAACAAAGCCACCAGCCCGCGAATCTCCTCTGTTAATCGGCGGAAGTTGGAAAAAGTCGCCACTCATAATAACCTGAATGCCGCCAAATGGTTCGTCGTCTTTTTTGCGGACTGTTCGGCAGACTTGATCAACCATGTCTAAACGAAAATCGTGCAACATACTAATCTCATCGATAATCAACACGTCAGTTCGTTCTATAATTTCCCGGCGACCTTTTGAAACATGGTCACCAAAGCTATCGGATAAAGAGTCGGCCACCCCAATTCCGGCCCAGCTGTGAATAGTCGTGCCGCCCAGGTGCGTCGCCGCTAGGCCCGTCGTGGCGGTCACTGAAACATGCCTGCCCTCATGTTTGGCAAGTCGAATAAACTGGTTCAAGACATGCGTTTTTCCTGCCCCTGCTGGACCGGTCAACAACACGCTCTCCCCAGAGAGCATAATCTCTAGTGCAAGTCCCTGATTCATTCTTTCTATTATACGCTACTTCCTACCCGCGTGGCGGCTCACCTTCGGGCTCGTCTAGTGCTCGCTTAGCCTTAATTTCGTATCGCTTCCCTGTAATCTGGCTGGTGATATAATCCTCGTTGATCAAATTAACGAACATGTCCAAGTCGTTGCCGTCCATGATAATAATTGCACCGGCATCATCAGTCATCAGCTCTAGCTGCATGTCATCAGCGTAGGACAATGCTTGCTCTTGAGTGACTGCACCTACCTCTAACTTTTGTAGTTTATTGACGGCTTTTTTACGCTCACGGACAACGGTCTGCAGGTCAAGTCCATCCGGAAAACTCAGCTTAAACTGCTTCTCTATCTCGGCCACTTTTTGATCAGCCAGCAGCTGTTTTTTGTAATCGTAGTTAAACAGTCGCTCAAACTTACTCTGATTAAAGATAAAGATATCCCCCTCAACAATCAACACCTGACTGTCCGTCGGCACCTTCCAGGCAAAATCAGCCTTAAATGTTTCAAACTTACCGTCAGTAAATTGCCACGAGGTTGCGCCCTGAACGACATTCGCCGCGCTAACTTGCTTGATAATATAAAAAGCCTTCTTTGGGTCACTCTTGTAGCTAAAACGGGCAATCATCCCCTTGATGCGCTTGATCTCGTGCTCCTGCTCACTAAACTCCACCATGTCATGGCGCTCGTGTTCGATCAGGTGAATCAGCGTATCGGCGTGCTTTACCTTCTCCAGTTCAGTCCGAAGCAGCGTGTTATCTTCTTTTTCGCTCAGCTCATAGTTATTGACTGTCAGCCCAGTGCCAGCGCCCAGCTCTACCTGGCTCATCATGTCCAGCAAGAATAGCGGCTTCAGCTGAGTGTCCAAATCGTTGCCGACTCGCAAGCTATAAGGCGTGTAATTTCGATTAAACAAAAAGAACTCGACGTGTAGGTCATGCTTCGCTCCATCAGTCAGGTTTGCCCATTGAAAAATATCAGTCGGCTTGTGCGTCGGTTCGGTAGTTTCAGGTGTTTCGTTCATAGTTCTCTTTTCGTTAAGCAACAGGAACTACTATAGAGGTCGATAACCATAAGGGTCAACGATAAAATTTACAACTACTCAATCGCTCCCTCAATCCGCTGCTGCCGAGCCTTGTTTGCCCATTCGTCAGCTAGCTCATTGCCGGCATCGCCCTCATGCCCGCGCACCCACGTTAACGTAGCATTTGATTCACCATACAGCTCGTACGCCTCTTGAACAATATCGAGATTCTTAATTTCACCGCCCTTTTTCTTCCAGCCTTTTTCGGCCCAACCTGGCGCCCATTTTGTAATGACGTTAATCCAAAATTCACTGTCGGTAAAGATCTGACAGTGCTCGCCATTCGAATCCTTCATAGCAGCAATCAATGCCTTGCCTTCCATGCGAATGTTTGTCGAGTTCATCTCATGACCGCCAATGGCCGGCTGCATATCTTTGATGACCGCAAAACCACCAGGACCAGGGTTTGGGCTGCAGCTACCATCGGTATAGTACGTGATCATGTGTTCTTACGACTCAGTAACTTCGATACCATTCCAAAACGCCACATAGTTTGCAAAATCGTGCTTTACGCGTTCGACAGAGCCTTCTTTTGGCTGTGGATAATACCAGGCGCCAAACTCATTGCGCTCACCATCTACCACTACGTCGTAGTAGCTGGCTTCGCCCTTCCAGTGACAAGTAGTCTTGTGGTCACTATCTTCAAGAAACTGTTTGTCAGTTGAGTCGGGCGGAAAATACCAATTTCCTTCGATACGAATCAGTGCTTCGGTCGGTGCTTCTGCGATTGTCTGATTTTTCCATACTGCTTTCATAGAACCTCCTACGGTATCCCGTATTTATATATCTATTTTACCATGGACAGCCGCCTACGGCTTGGTCGCCCAGTCAAACCACAAATACTCTGGGCTTGGATTATATCCATACGACCAAGTAAATGGCGCCGAGAACCCAGCTGCCTGACAAACGGCAGTCCCAGCGACTTCACCGAGATCAATGACGGGTGAACCGCTGAAGCCACCCTCCGACATATAAGTAAAGGTTGTGCCCGATTGACTTTGAGCGATAATAGCAAACTGCGCCAGGCTGTTAATTTGACCTGCACAATAATAAAGGTTTGAGACAGAACTATCGTAAGAGTCCTGCTGAGCTTCAAAATCGATATCTGGAAATATCGTAGAATCGCCCACCGGCACATCAGTCGCGCCGCCGGCCGGGATACCATTAGTGTCAAGCGACAACAACTTCACTTGGTCAGAAAGTTTTATGATATTGTCTTTTACTGATGAGTCGTGTGCATTATTCACCACCGCACCATAACTTACCACAATGATAGTCGATAAAATGCCAATAACAGCCACCACTATCAGCAACTCAACAATTGTGAATCCATCACTGCGATCTTTATTGCGCGCCCACCACTTTTTCATAAAAACCTCTTAAATGTTACCGCTTACAAGATCTTCGACTGACACCCGTCGCTGTTCAGTCGTGTCGCGATCACGAATCGTCACTGTACCATCGCCTTCAATCGTTTCAAAGTCAACCACAATGCAGTACGGCGTGCCGATCTCGTCCTGACGACGGTACCGCTTACCGATGTTTCCGTTGTCATCCCACAGAACTGCACCGTGAACCTGCTTCATCTGCCGATAAATCTCACGAGCTCGCTCAACCAGTTCCGGCTTGTTACGCACCAATGGCGAAATCGCAAATTTTACCGGAGCCAAGTGATGTGGCAGTCGCAAAAAGATACGTTTTTCACCATTAACTTCATCTTCTGTGTAGGCTGACGACAACACCGCCATCAAGGCACGCTCAACGCCAAAAGATGGCTCGATAACATGAGGAACAAATTTTGTATTCGTACCCTTGACGGTATATTCCATATTGCGGCCGGTCGCGTTCTGAATATTCATCAGATCGAAATCAGTCCGGTACGCCAGCCCAAGGAGCTCTTCACGACCAATCGGAAAATCAAACTCAAAATCGATCGTTCGCTTACTGTAATGAGCGCGGTCTTCCTCTGGAACTTCAAGTTCGTGCACCTGGTCATCCGGCAAGCCAAGTGCTTGCGTCCACTGCCAGACCTGTTGACGCCAATGTTCGAATGATTCTTCCCACTTGGCTGGATCAACAAAGTATTCAATTTCCATCTGCTCAAACTCACGAGAACGAAAAATAAAGTCGCGCGGGCTAATCTCGTTGCGGAACGCCTTCCCTTGCTGAGCAAGGCCAAACGGCAGATGCGGATAAAACGTGTCGACGACGTTCTTATAGTTGGTAAATATTCCTTGGGCTGTTTCGGGGCGAAGGTAGCTGACGCTGGACTCATCATTGACTGGGCCGATATTGGTCTTAAACATCATATTGAACTGACGCGCTTCGCCAAATGAATGCTCGGCGCCACAGGATGGACACTTCTCGGCGTTGTCCAGCTTATCTGCTCGGAAGCGACCATGACATTGGCCACACTCCACCAATGGGTCGGTAAACGTCTCGACATGCCCGCTCGCTT
>Ga0136601_1000959_pt1 | contig 10421 bp, 16 predicted proteins | sample AntRauMFilla2699_FD_181020 | JGI IMG/M metagenome (GOLD analysis project Ga0136601, IMG submission 181020) | Saline lake microbial communities from Rauer Islands, Antarctica - Metagenome Filla 2 #699 | ecosystem: Environmental > Aquatic > Non-marine Saline and Alkaline > Saline | place... | reverse complement strand
ATTTGGATGAGCTTGATTTACGAAATCCCTCGTTCTAATATCTGTAGATACTGACCAAGTAGTTGTACGATCTCGTTGTATTCGTCTTCGTTTTCAATGTGGATGTCTTCCTTATCAATCATCAACTCCAAGTTCTTATCTTTGATCTTGTTGTCTCTGATGAATAACAGGAGAACTTTATACACTGTTTCGGGGTGGTGTTTTGCAGTGGGTGACATGTTCAATTGTTTCACCCTGTAGTCCACCGCTTCTTCTATTCTGCGTGTGTATATCCTCAGAAAGTTATCATTCAATATTTCATTGAGAGAACTGAGGAAAATATACTGTTCATTGATTGAGTATTTCATCCCGTCACCATTTTAAATCCAAGGTCTTTATTATACCCATCCGGCACAAGCGTTCTCCTTGCCTGAATGTGTAACTCCACAAGGTTCTCTACTTTAACAAGAGAGGTTTCCTTTTCAGTGATGATTTCTTTGATGAAGATATCTTCGTTCAATGCTTCGGTTAACCCTTCGATGTAGATATCATCTTTGTATTTATTCATCGGGGTTTTTCTGTCGGTGTTGTGACAGTAACCAACATACTCCTTTCCATTCTCTACGTTTTTAAGTATGAATACTTCCATTCCTTTATCTGCCATGGCGATTTAATACCTCAGTAATTTGGTTTGATGTTTCTATTTTTTGTTGGACTGCATTTCTACGTGCAGTCGTGAACAGTTCGATGTTCTTTTTCTTGGTTGCGTGTTTTAGTTTTTCATCGTAGTGTTTGATGTCATTCATCAAGTCGTAGTGTTCGCTAAACAAATCGGACAATAGTTTCTCAATCTGCATTCTTCACCTCATCCTCATTTTCAAGAAGCCATTCGATTGCACTGTCTTGTCCTTGAGCAATAGGTTCTTTATTGAAGCGATACCATGAACCGGCTTTGACAATTTTACCTTCATCAATATACCGATTTAATTTTTCAAGCCCAAGGTTAATTCCTTTTCCGTAAATGATTTCGAATTCAGCAGATTTAAACGGGGGAGCTACCTTGTTCTTTTTGACTCGTACTCTTGTCTTATTCCCCACCACTTCATCACCATCTTTAACAGCACCAATACGTCTGATGTCTATTCGAATGGATGCATAGAATCGTAACGCTCGTCCACCGGATGTTGTCTCAGGATTACCCCAAGAAACTCCAACCTTTTCTCTGATTTGATTGATGAAGATCAGTGCGGTGTTATTCTTTTGTACCATAGAGGTAAGTTTCCTCATGGCTTGGCTCATCAGCCTTGCCTGTAAACCTACGTGAGACTGTCCCATTTCACCATCGAGTTCTACTTGAGGGACGAGTGCGGATACGGAGTCTACGACAATAGCATCTACCAATCCGGATTCCACAAGAGTTTCCACAATACCAAGAGCTTGTTCTCCACTATCCGGCTGAGAGAAAATGAGATCGTCAATGTTAATGCCAAGATTCTGTGCGTACTTTGGGTCGAATGCGTGTTCGGCATCAATAAATGCTACGGTGTCTCCTTTACTCTGCGCTTCAGCCAATACGTGGATAGCGAGGGTTGTTTTTCCACTTGATTCCGGTCCATAAACTTCACTCACCCTTCCCTTGGGGATTCCCCCAACACCGAGAGCCTTATCCACACTCTCGCATTGGGTAGAGATCACATCCACATCAACCACTGATTCATCACCAAGTAGTCGTGCGCTTCCCTTGCCAAACTTCTTATTAATTTTATCTATTACTTGTTTGCTCATTCGCCTATTAGTTTATAATATTCAAAGTTATCATTTGCTTCCATTCTGTTATCCACTACAAAATTACTTTCAAAGTGGGTGGTTGGATTCAAACTCACAAAGATAGCAAGTTTCGAATCACACAAAATACACTTATACAGCTTTTCATCTGATTTAATTATGTCGTGTTTATTAAACCGTGTCTCTTTATTTCCCATAGGTGATTATGAATTTAGACATTACGGTTATGATAGCTTCTAACCATTCTTCTTTTGTGAAGTGTAGATCGCCATCGTGAATTTGACGGTGTGTTTTCTTGGTTACAGGGACAGTAAAACAATCCGGAACTTTACCCGCCATTCCACCACCGGCATGACCCGTGAAAGGATTAACGTGATGTGGTTCCAAACGTGCGTCCGGACTAACCGATTCACCTGTCATGATATCCATTCCATACCCACGAACAAACTCAAGATACGCATCACTTTCCCACTGCAAATTGGTCGGGTCTTTCTTTAGAAGTTCTCCGGTCAATCGAACAATGTGATCTTTAACGTAGGTGGCTTCTTCTTTTATGTTGGGATTGGACTCTTGACGATTTTGGATTTCTTCTACCTCATCGTAGAGTTCCTGTAATCGCTTCTCGTCTTTCTGCGTTCGTTCATTTCTTTTTTCCACCCTATTTTCTTCGGGGTTGTTAAGTAAACGGGGAAGTCGTTCCCAATTACTAACGGTTGCTTTGATTCCTTTCTCATGTAGTGTGCGCTTGACATCTTTGGCTGTCTCTACTCCTTCCTCAAGCAACGCTTTGTATGCTCTAAGGTCGTTGGATAGTTGAGACGGGGTGATGCCTATCTTCTCAGCAAAGGACTTCTGTGTGTCGCATTCTGCTATGATTGCATCATAGTTTTCATGGACATCTTTTCCGTTTTCCCAATGCCGGATGAGTGCAGACTTATATAACTTCTGTGCTTCATATAAATCATCGGAAGCTTTTTTGTTTCGCTGAATGAGCCGGACTGCAAGCCCATTCAGGTTTTGATCTTTAAATACACTGATTTGTATTTTATCCATTGTCTTTCTTTTCAAGTTTTGTGAAATTAAATACAGTTACTTTTTTGCGTGATCGGGTTTCACCTTCATCGGTTTTCCATACATCGTCACGGATACGGGCATCGGCTTCGTAGCGATCATACTTCTCATTGTAGTTTACACCAAGAGAAAATGAATCACCCTTCTGTAGTTCAGTAAAGATGTCCATGGCTGTATCACCAAAAGCAATAAAATCATACCATGTCGTACCATCTTCTTCGAAGTCACCATCGTTGTACGTCCAATGATTCTCTGCACCACTGAAAGTGACGAGCATGTTTCCGTTTTTCGTTTCTTTTAGTTCAGGGTCTTTACCCAATGTGATTCTCTTTGCAAATACTTTCATAATTAACTCATCATTTTATTTCGGATTTCTAATTTTTCCCGTTCTCTTTTATTGATGCTGATGTTCGGAAAGATTTCTTTGAATCTATCTTCACCCAACACAATAATAAGTTTAGTGGCTGTCTTATCTAATCGCTTCTTATAATACTTGACATCGGGGTCGCTGTCGTATTCCGGAAGCAACTTTGCTTTCTCGTAGTTAGCCATCTTTTTAGGAACTAATTTATCAGGAACAGTTTTATGCTCCCTCAAAATCATGGGTGGTGAACTGATGTAGTATTCAATTGCATCACCTTTTGTGTAGTTCCGTTCAGCCTTTCTTGCTAACTCATACTGAGTGATTGGATTGTTACCGGACTCAACCTTTTGAGTGTAATCCTCAATGGTCATGTTCAGGTTCTTGCGAGATCGCAATTCATGAGCATTGATAAGTCCGCTTTCAATCATGTTCACCCAATGGTCGTATTCTTCTTTGATCTTAATATAATCATTCTTAAACACAAAGTCAATAGCTGTTTTCAAAAACTTTAAAGTAAATGGTTGGTTGTCTCTACCGGTGAGGGTGTTTCCTTTATAGTCCATGGTTCCATCGTATTTCTTGAGAACGTAGGACTTCTTATCGACAATCATCGTACCGGCATACCGTCCATCGTGATCTAAATCCACGCTATCATTCTTGAGTAGATTCTCAATGGCTGTAATGAAATCAAGTTCTCCTTTCTTTTCACCCCATTGGTAGGACTTAGGAACAGTACACAACATTCCATCGGTATCTACCTTGACCACGGTTGAACCCAATCGTTGAGCGCAGTCAATCATATCTTTCATCACCTTTCTACCAAGGGCTGTAGTTTTATCTGCGCCTTCATAATAATTCATGGAACCAAACCGGTATCCCAAGTAACCATACCAAGAGTTCAGGATAATTTTCAGGGACGCATCTTCGGCTTTGAGTTTCTGTTTCTTGGCTCCGGTGGCATCGGGAATTTTATACTTACGATCATACCGAAGTTCTCTTGTAAGCCATACCATATCATTAAACAGGTTAAGAATATCCTGTGGTGGTCTGATTTTCTGAGTTAACATCGACCATGGATACAGAGAACTAACATCCACATAAACCTGTGGCTCATCCACCACACCCACCGTAAACAGATCGGCATATCCACCATCGAAGTCTCTTGGTTCTTCAGGTTTGGACCAACTAACATCATTGTACATGTACTCTCTGAACAGTAGATACTCTAACTTGTTGCCTGAACCATACCGAAATACATCTTGATAGGGCATAGGTATGAATTGCGTACTCCCAAAGATAGCGGGTGAGAAGAATTCATAGAGTCCTTCGGCTTCGATCACATCTTCATCTGCATACTTGAGTAAGTCTTCCCGTGTAAAGAATGGATGTTCACCACGCCATACATCTGATAACAACCCACCATCTATGTACGTTCTGTCTTCAGTGACAATGCCGGTTCCATATTTATCATCAAGAAACTTGGCAACATCTTTTAATCTATAATTGGGTAGCTCTCTTGCATACACATCATATTGCATAGCCAAGAATTGGGTGTCGATTACATGTCTACCATAGATTTTGTAGCATTCATACGCCTTTGTTCGTCCGGCAAATTTAATTGAAGTCGCAAAGTGATTGGGTGTGGAACCATCTCGACCAAGAGCCATCTTAATTCCATGCATATCACAGCGAGTACGGAAGTATTCTAAATCGAAGTTGTAAATGTTGTGGTTAATGAACACATCAGGGTCGACCTCATTAAAAAGTTTGATGAATGCCCTCAGTAAGTCTTCCTCACTCTCATACAATCGAACACCCTCAATCTCCGGTGTCTTTCCATCATCATTAAGAGCAAGTGTAACACTTCGACCATCGTTTGTTTTGGTAGCAATGGCAATGATCTTGTCTTCTTCTCGTGATGCATTTGAAAAATTGAACCCTTTCTTGGTGAACGTTTCCAAGTCGGCATAGAACGCAACATAATCATTGTATGTCATGTCCTTGAATTGACACTCCTGAGTCTGAAGCATCCATTGAGACTGTAGGAACGGGGAGTAAGCATCGTCCGCTTCCTTTTCGATGAACCGAATGAATCCGTAGTTGTCTGTCCATACTCTCCGGTTGTAGAAGTTGTCACCAAGGAGTTCTTCTACATCAGTTGTGTCATAGAACTCTTTGAATATGGAATCGTTTTCGTTCAGTAGGATGAAGAACTTATACTTCTCGTATCTCTGTTTGATTTCTCCATCTTCCCTGTAGTATATGTGTATTTTATCTTCTTCTCCACGGGGGGTTTCGGTGGCTACAATTCTGGTTTGTTTTCCTCGTCCGAATAATATTTCAGGATTTACTTTCATTGGGTTTTATTAAATAATGCGATTTAGTTTCTATTAATCGTCCTTCGGCTTTTGCCTTTTCGAGATCGGGTTTCTTACTCCAAAACGGACACCATACGACATCTACCGTACCAAGTTCTTCGTTGTCTTCATACACTCGTATTACTATTGGCTTGTCCATGTCAATCAAAGTTAGGTTCGGAGCGGTTTGAATAAGTCCAATGTCTGTTGCTGATGCTTGAGTAGCGCAAATGGCTCGCTGTTCCTTACATTTTTGTTTGGTGTAGTTGTTTATTTTATGGAATAATTTTTTATTCATTTCAGGGGTCATTCCTAATTTTGAAATCATATCCCGTAAATCTTTTTCGGCTTTCATGTTCTTACATTTTTCGCAGTACAAATCATCTGTCAATCCCCCATTAATTATCACACCACATTCATGACATAGGGTTGCCCCCCGTCCGTTGTTGAATTTATGAATTGGTTTCTTCATTCTATTACCTCAACAGTTTTGTATTTATTTTTAGATAATGTTCTTCGGCTAACTTATCACATTCATATTCAAATTTTGAAATCTTTAATGTAAATTTTTTCATTTCGTATAGTATAGTTTTTTAACATCATTAAATTTCAGTGAGTAGTCCTCAGTGCCGTGATCTTTGAAGTATCCGGTCTCAACATCCACGTAGCACGAAGGAGAACTGTCTTCGTAGAATGGATTGTAATATGGACCCGCCCAACCACTTCCATCATCATGGTCCAAGTCAAAGTCGGGAATGATTTTACTGTAGAACCTTGCGATTTCATTGTCTGAATAAGTCTTAAGGTTTTTGGTTGGTCTTCGAACGGTATCTTTTCCGGAGGCTTTGTATGCTTCTAACCAAGCTTTTATAAAGTACGGTGGAATTTTATCAAAGTCAAGTTTATTAGAAGATTTTAACATTCGACCTGAACGTGCGATCTCTATCTTCTGTCCACCCTTTTCATGATAACTATACGGTTGACGAATCAGGGAGTTTACATTATAGATTTGAATGTCTATGTTTTCGAGAACTTGTGCCATGAATTGGTGATCTTTGACTTTGGTTTCCCCATGGTACATCATAAACAATTCCTTTACAAACTGTTTACTTTCCCTGTGGATATTGGTCACGCCATTATGATACCGAACGTCACCGGCTATCCTGTGTGCCAATTCACTTATCACTCCATACTTTGAACTACGTTCCGGAGAGATCAGAGGATTTCCAAAGAGGTGTGGGTTAATAGAAATATGGGTTGAGTTATTTCCACTCCACCATACAGTACAGTCGGAGTCGACTTTGAATTTGTCTTTAATATCAAGAGCATCACTAATTGCTTTGTTTAAGTTTGAGTTATTGTCTGCTGTTTTACGATCTAATTCAAGCCATAAAGCGGGGAGTCCCAAGAATCCACCGGTCACTCCACTCACTCTACCCTTTTCCTTCACCCCTTCCATCCACTTCTTATCGTGCGAATACAAACCAATATGTTGATCTTTCTTTTGGTTCATTTCACAATAGGAATTCAGGGCGTTAATGGGTATGGCTCTACCCCTATTGAATTTCGTGTCACAAATTTCTACGAACATCGGCTTCGGTTCGAGTCTGAAATGAATCAGGTTATCTACAACCCGTGGGTTTTCAAAGTCAAACCACAATTCACATAGCACCTCAATCGTATCGTCCATTGTGACTTCATGTTTCTTTGAAAAATACTCTATGTTTAAATACTCATTCTTCATAGAGAACGTCCAAAGTTTATCTTTCAGGGATGTCTTCATATTCAATTTTTAGTTTAGTGTTACCGGATTCTAACGCTTCACCAAGAAAGTTATCTCTGATGTGTCCTTTAATGTCTTCTTCAAAGCGTGGCACATTTGCCACACCGGTTGCTTTCGTTATCACTTCTATTTTATAGCGTACTTTTTTTGTGTCTTCCATAGTATTATGAGTTAAATTTTTGGTCGATTAATTCTGATGCAAGTTCAGCATCAACGATTTCTTTTGTCTTTTTATACTTTAACATTCGGTGTCCTGTTTTCTTGTATCGTTTGTTGAGTCGTTTGAATTCACAGAATTCATTTGCTTGTCCTTTACGATAGGTGTATAGTTTGAGTAGCAAAGCGATTTGTTTTTCAGTTGGCTCTGCATCCATCCACCCTCTACGTTCTTTAAATGTGGTATCCCATCCTTGTTGGTCGATGTACTGATCGGCAATGTTGAATGCACCCTCAAGACTGTTGAACGTATTGAGTTCTTTGGTGATCTTGGATTTCATGTCGTACTCCATGAGCTTGTGTCCTTCCTTACCCAACAGTTGCTTGGATTCATCTCTTTCGATGATGAGAATCTTGTCCTCTTTCCGGAAGGGTAATTCATATCCACCGTTCTCTAATTCCATCCACCTCTTGTTAGTGAGGTTTCTAATCTTAGTAGGTGTCTTATGCTTGGTGATATCAACTTTGTTGCGTTGCACAATCATATCAATATCATCAATGTCCACAATAGTAGACACATCCATGCCTGTCTCAGCCTTGAGTTCATCTAATGGCTCAACAACTTCTTTGAATATACGTTTCTTCTTACGTGTATCCATTTCATTATTCAAACCGAACAAGCTAACCGGTGTGGCAATTTCATGTGACCCCCAAACATCACAGAGATCAATCAATTTACAAGCCGGTTTGTCACTGAGATCAATCGCAGTTCTCCGGAGTTCCTTTTCATCTTCCCCATCCCATAAATCTACATTTGCCATGGAACTTGGTCGGAGTCCTCGTCCTATAATTTGGACGTAAAGGACTTGAGATTTGATAGGTCGAGCAAGGATTAAGGTTGTAGCTTCGGGGGCGTTAAAACCGGTAGTGAGCGTCCCAAAATTCAAAAGAACATCTATATCGCCTGTCTTTGATTTGAATTCATCAACCCATTGCTTTCGTAGGTCTTCATCTGTGTTGGCTTCGATCACCTGGGCATTAATCCCGTGGTGTTCGAATACTTTTTGGAGATCATAGGCATGTTTCACGTTGGCTGTATAACAAACAGCTTTCTCTCCACCGGAAATTTCTTTATAAGATTTTACAATCAGAGAATTTCGTACCGGATTGTTTAACCTGTCACTGAGTTGGGTGAGATTGAAATCATCTTTGTAACTTTGTATCTTTGATATGTCGGTTTTGGTGGACACCGGATAGTGTTCGATGTCTGTCAACCACCCATCCCGAAGGGCATCTTTAATCGGATACTTGTAAGCAACATCATCAAAGAGTTTACCAAGTGAGACATCATCATTACGATAGAACGTAGCGGTGAGTCCAAGGAGTTCTTTGTCCGAATGAAAGTTGTCCTGTCCTACCCCAAAGTATTCTAATGCTCTCATCCATGTGGGTGTAGGAGATTTGTGGACTTCATCACAGATTACAAAGTCAAAGATCGGTCCAAACTTTTTGATACGCTTCTTCCCTTTTCGTCCAAGTGTTTGAACGGTGGCAATAACAACATCGTCATTTTTAGATGCTGTCGTAGTTGACATTTCGATACCAATCTTTACGTTGGGTATCACTTTGATTAAGTCATACTTCCATTGATAGGCAAGGAGTCGTTGGTCTACTAAGATCAGACACTTTTTTCCTTCGCTGAGTTTCTTTTTTATTCTCAAGCAACCCAAGATCGTCTTTCCCGTACCTGTCGCTGATACAATTGCGTTACGTTTGATGCCACGTTGGACTGATTCATCGAGTGCTTCTAATCCATACTGTTGGTAGTAGCGGGGTGTAATATCTGTCATTATATAGGTAGTTTTCTTACTTCACGTTTCGTTTCTGTGAAAAAGTGATCGTCTGTTTTTTCTGCTTGGACATTAAAGTCTTGTGGAACTTCGGGTTTGCTGTACTCCATGATAAAATTCTTCATGAAGTTTCTGTCCGTTCTCCTGTCTACCCGTATCTTTGCCCTCACACCAATCAGATCACATCGTTCTTCGAATTCTTGGTTGATACTTCCGGCAACTCTCTTGAGTCGTTCTGTACCGTGTGTGCTGTTTGAAAACGAGTCTTTGATTACACGGTATGCATGTTCACCGGCATCAATCACCCATACGAAATCATCTACATCTGAATCTACCTCTGTTTCTATTGTTACAAGTTTTGCGTGGAACCAATCTGATTTTAATAAACCTTTTATATTACTTTTCATTGAGCTTGTCTACTCCTTTTTTAATTTGAACTTTAGCGTCATGTATGTCCATGAAATCTTGGACTTCTTCAATCTTTTTATGGTTGTCTTCCATTCGCTTGAGTAGTTCTTCTGAACTAATTACGTTTTGATTCTTCATGTTATCCTTTGTTAGGGCTAATACAAGTCCTCACTAAAAAGTCTAGTCTTTAATTCTTTGGTTTGTCCTGCCTTATACGCAATTTCACCGCCTTTTTTTCTATCTACAAATAAGTCTGTATTTGTCAAAAACCCTTGTGTTTGGTCTTCAAAATCCTTCCTATCAATACCAAGGCTACTTATTGTTGCAAAACAGTTGTGGTGTCTTCTTCCGCTTATTACAATTCCTTTGTCTATGTTCTTCGGTTGGTGTGGGTATTCATTATCATTTGCAAAATAAATTGCTGAGCAAATGATGTAAGTACTAGCCCTAACACCATCTATAAATAATGGCGGATTAGTGCTTGTTTCTAACGATTCTGTTATTTTAATATCTAAGTTCATAATTCAAAGTTTAGTGCGTATTTAGTCGCCATTATTCATAGATTCTACGTTATATTTAATGCTACTCACCGTATTCAGCAAGCAAAGTTCCTTCTATATCAAAGTACTTCATTGCCCAAGTTGGGTGGCAGTTTTCGGATTTCTTTT
>Ga0136601_1000958_pt1 | contig 10425 bp, 13 predicted proteins | sample AntRauMFilla2699_FD_181020 | JGI IMG/M metagenome (GOLD analysis project Ga0136601, IMG submission 181020) | Saline lake microbial communities from Rauer Islands, Antarctica - Metagenome Filla 2 #699 | ecosystem: Environmental > Aquatic > Non-marine Saline and Alkaline > Saline | place... | reverse complement strand
TCAGGCGTTGATGTTCGCGCACCTGATCCGAGGACAGCTTTCCGTCACTGGTCTTGACCTCCACCAGCCAGACACCCCAGGGCACGATGACGATGCGGTCAGGCACACCACGCATGCCGGGGCTGGTCCACTTTCGAGACGTGCCACCAAGGGCGGTGACACGTTCATGCAGGTAGCGCTCCACCTTGTTTTCACGGACACCCATACTTCTCACCATCCCATACTTCGAGGGTTTCAGGCTTAACGAAGTCAGACGAACGGCGGGCTTCTTCCAAAGCATCTTCACGATCTTTCGCGCCAATCATGACCCAACCGAAACGATAAGAAGTCAACCCCGGTGCTGCCAGTGGTTTATCAGTCAAAATCATGGTTTATAAACCCTCACTGGCATGATGGCAACGCGACGGTTACCGGACAGTTCAATCGCTACGACTTGATTGCCAACACCAATACTCCATTCCAGCAGTGCGTCTGGGTCTTCCATGCTGACAGCTTGATTGACGTAATCGCGATTAGTGCAAACTTGATCATTGAAGCGGTAATAGTGGTGAATTTTATTACTATCGTCTGTCAAATTACCCGTTGGTAGGTCATCTACTTTTGATTCAAAAATGTTACGACCATTGCCACGTAAATCCGGCACCATGACACGTTCAATATCAGGATAATGAGCGTGTTTGAGATCGTGAATTTTGACGCCTGATTTATCGTAAAACCCAGGTTCTAAATTCTCACTGTTGGGTGCCATGTGAACACGATGACCGTCAGTACCCACCATGCGTTCTTCTGTCACATGCACGTAACGCAAGTGCTCTCGTATATCTTTCCAGCCTGCCGCTTTAGCACACCATTCAAAATAACTTGCAGGCTTTTTTGGTAATGCAGGTTCAAACATGGCGTAAAGTCGTGCCAATTCGCCGTGGAGTTCTTCGCGCTGTTCGTCAGTCAACGTGCATGCAATGGTTTTAACCGCACGAAACGCCATGCCTTTGTTTTTCGGTGTTTTAACGGAACGTGCTGATTCTGCGATATTGAAAAGTGTGCTCATAGATCCTCCTGTGTGTTTATGTTGTACATTGTATAACTACTATTCTTGCAGCGTCAAAACCAGTTTCTCAGCTTCCTTGACGTACCAGTCAATGTTCAGGTCATCCATGTCCAGACCGCCACGAAGGTCGTTGCACAGCGTCACCAGCCAGCCGGTATTGATGCCGGTGCGGCGTTCGGTGTAAATGCTCTTATTCTTGGTGTGGATGCGCTCATCCCAGGCGTCTCCCACTTCCGCCAGCACCTGATGGTAGTAGTGGTCAGGTACGCCGTTCTTCTTCTTGTAGGCACCTTCCGGGCCTGCTGGCGGCATGATCTTCTCCAGCGTCTTGCCTTCGGTGCTGATGTAGTACCGGACGATGTTTGCCACACGCTCACCGCCCCATTCCAACATGGACGAACGGGGCACCTTGGTGCGCAGCATGAAGTCCATCGGGTCATCGTGGCTGGAAATGAATTCACGAATGCTGACCTCATGCACCAGGGCGGCTTCAGCGGCTTTCGGTACGATCAGGGCGCTATGGTTCTGGTGCCAGCCCAGCTCATATTCATAGGCACCTTTGCGCTTCAGCTTGCCATCGGTGTATTCCGCGACGTAGTTGTTCACGTCACGGATGAACATGCGGCTGTATTCCGCTGCCTCAAGCTGCAAGCCTGTCATCTGCTCCCACCAGTGCTGCACCTGCTCTACCCAACCGGTGAGCTGACGCGGGCAGCGGATGGTCAAGCCATCAGTGTTGATCTGGATCATCTGCACCGCGTCCACCTGCATCAAGGCTTCCGCCAGCATGCACAGCAGCAGTTGTCCATTGATGGTGATGCTCATGGTGTACTGCGGGTCATAGAACGGGCTGTACTGGTTGTTGGAGTCACCGTAGACACCGTTCAGCGCCAGCTTGAGCATGGCGTTTTCAGCGGTGCCCTTGGCGTAACTCTTGCGCTGTTGGTACACGTCTTCATAGATCGTACAGAAGGTCTGCCCCAGGTGTTCAGGATAGAAGCCATTGGCAATGGCAAGGTTGGGGTAGTAGCTGGCAACGTCCAGGTCGATGATCACGTGTTCATCGTCTGAGGCGACAATCTGCGATTCGATGGAGCCGTGAATGCCCCCGGTGCCGAAGTCGAACTGGAAGCCACGCACGGTGCAATGCACGTCCTTGAAGACGCCTTTGGTTTCGGTGATCGTCTGTGACTTAAACCAGTCAAGGATGCGCTGAAACTCAGGATCACGGAAGCCGATGTAGGGAATGATCACGTCAGCAAGGCGGATGCTGTCACACTTCGTCTGCACCATGTGACGCTTGCCGTCGATGTACTGATAACAGCAGCCGGGGTTCTGTTCCTCCAGCCGCATGATGAAGTAGTCCTTGCCTATCTTGGTGTCGTTGTGGTTCATGAAGTTGCGGTTATACTTCACCGTCAGCTCTTTGCGGAACCGTATCTGATCCAGTGAGTGACGGTAGAACTTAAGCGTCTCCAACACATCATGCCGGTTGTAGCGCTTCAGCACGTTGGCCTGTTCACGGGTCAGTTCAACGCCCACATCAAACGGAAGGTCTTCAACATTGTCGCTGCGCATGTTGAATTCCAGCACCTTCAGGCTGGTGGAGCGTGCGCGATTGTCGAAGTGGTGAATTTTGAACAGGTCGATCTGTTCAACAATGCGATCAGACTCCCACACCATGTGGGCGAAACGTGCGTTATCCGGTGCGCGGATGATGCCCATGGCCTTCTGATAAATCTCCCACGCTGAAACGTTGCGGGCTTGGTGGATGAAATGCACCACGGGGTAGTCAAAACCCACGTTGTTGAAACCCACCATACGGCAACCCTGCTGCCGCATGGTGTTCAGGTAGTCCAGCAGCTCGGGTATGTCGTGACGCCACGGGCTGGCTTCAAAGACCCATTCCCGGCCTGTGTCGGCATGCACCGCGTAGAAGGTGAAGACGTTGGGGTATGTCTCGATATCGTAGGCCACGTCACCGGGGGTGACGCCGAAGATGAAATCAGGAGTCATGGTTGTGTGCCTCAGAAGAAAACCGCCCCTGGAGCGGGGCGGTGTTTGTCGTTATGCGAAGCTGGGGGCAACGCCACCTGGCGGCAGCATGATGCCGTGTTGGACCAACTGCTCATCGCTCCAGCCAGCCTCGTGATACTGTTCACGGGTCAGACCGTTGGCCTTGTCGGTCATCTGGTACTTGGGGGCACTAGGAGCGGCTGCTGCCGGGGCTTGCGGTGCGCCACCTTGCGCCACGTCTCCGAACATGCCTTCGACAGTGGGCTTACCATCCAGGCGGCCAAGCTCACCTTCTTCACCGGTCAGCATGATGCCGTTCAGACCGCAACCGACACCCTTGTTGACAGGCTGGTTGTAGACGAAGCTGTTGAGCGCTGCCCAGACCACAGCACCGGCATAAGCGTCTGTCTGATTCATCACCGGGTTCATCTGCATGTCCACGGTGCGAGGCTTGCTGTCCGCTTTCGAGTTGGCGCTAATAATCATGTAGCTGTGCATCTCGGGACGGTCAGGATACTGGACAGCACCGTCTTTCATGAACTGCTTACCGTTCGCCGGGAAACCGTTGGGCCAACCATTAGCTTTATCGGTATCGATGACCTGCTGAATCTGCTGCACCTGTGGGTCATCCTTGCGAACAAGGATGCTGGCGCTGAATTTCGGGTCATCACCGGGGTTCACGCTGCGCGGGGTGAACAGGTGCGGATAGCTCAGGATGCCTTTGACTTTGAATTGCATAGTTGTGTGCCTCTTCGTGTGGGTTACAGAAATGATGGTATATCATCTGTTGTAGTTTGTACAACATCTTTGAACGGTACTTCTTCTTTTTTACCGCGTGTCACCTTGGTCAGCTTCAGCTCCCCAGCCTTGACGGTGACATACTGCTTCTCGATCTTCTCCTTCTGGTCGTCAGTGAGGTTCGGGTTCTTCAACACCTGAGCCGGTGATGCCAACTTCGGCGGGTAAATATAGTCACGCTTGAGTTTACGGTTCTTGAGAACCTTGACAATCTCTTCCTCAGGCTCATTCCAGATACGACTGGAGCGTCCCGGTTTCAGCGCGTACCCATCCACTTCCTGGCCTTGCTCCAGGCGAGCGAACAGCTCCTTGTCTACCCGGTCGAACGCGGCTTCGATTCCAGCGCGTGCGTCCGCCAGCTCAGTCAGGCGCTTAGTGTCCATTTCGGTCACGTCGCCTACTACGCCTCCAATCAGTTCGAACAGGCTTTGCCCGTCCTGTGTTACTACATCGTTGCTCATCTTGAGTACCTCCAGACTTTCATTCGCCTGCGCGGTGCAGTTGGGTTTGTGCTTGCACCACTGGCAGTGTTTCCCCGACACCAGGGGCGCATCGTCCCAATCCGTCTTCGTTGCTGCCCATGACAAGTCAACCAGCGCATCCACTACGTCTGACGTGGTGTAGTCGTGGTAGCGCACAGGCTGTGAGGTCTTCGGCTGGACAATGCTGATTCGCACACCATGGGGGATACGCTCGGGACGGAGCGGGCGCACAAGGTCCGGGCCTGATGCGATCCATGGACGTATCCTCCCGCCTGCGTAACTCAGGAGCTGGGAGTTGCCTTCTACGTGTACCCAGCCGCGACCGTCCTTGTAGTCGATCACTTCCACGAACAAGCAGGCGTTGTCATGTGTGACCTCAATCGTCACGTCACATGTGCCCTGCCAGTCCTTGCGTCCGAACATGCCACCAGGGTCTGAACGGCTTTCCGCCTGCACGGTGATCGTGGCTTCGGGGAACTGCTGGTGCAATTCCTCCTTGCGACGCTTGATGTAGTTCAGGCACATTTCCACCCGTTCAATGCGATCCTGATCCATCAACCAGCCTTCCGGCTTGTCTTCATGTTTGGTGCCAATGGTCCACCCTTCATAGTGACTCGGGGTGTAGTAGTAGTAATTGTTCAGGCACATTTCCAGTAGCAGGTGTGTGCCTGTACCGTCTATTGCCGCATCGCCTGCTATGTCAGGGTACTGTGCTTCCAGGGCAACCGAACCGGGGCAGTGAGGCCACCGGTGGTTGCTGGGGCTGAGTCGTGCGTGAGTACCCATATCAGAGCGCCTGCACTGCGGTGATGACGGATTGATACTGTGAAGGATCAAGATCACTGATAGACTGCACACCGTGGTCATGTAACACCTTGTCAATCGGTTCCCGGCCACCCAGGCGCTTGAACTCCCCTATCAACAATTCGTTGAGCTGCTGGGGTGTCATTGCTGCTGGAGCCTCAGGGGCAGACGGTGCTGCTGGAGCCTCAGGGGCAGACGGTGCTGCTGGATCCTCAGGGGCAGACGGTGCTGCTGGAGCCTCAGGGGCAGACAGTGCTTCCAGAGCAGTAGCGATACGCTCCAGTGAGTTCTCAATTGTCATGGTACATCTCCTTCATTGCATCGGTAGGGGTGATCTTGACGCGACCTTCGGTAGCGGCAATGACCAGTTCGCGCACTACTTCAGAGTGGCGGCGTTGCAGCTTCTCACTGCAATACTTACGGAATTCGTCCAGAGCTTCTTGCTCCATGCGGACAGTGAGGAATACGCTCATTGATTTACCCTTCGTGTTGTTGATGGTTTGACAATACGCCGTGACGTGGTACATTGTCAAACAATAAATGCACGTTGTCAAACAAAGGCGAACACACATATGGTGTCCAACCACGAATTTTTAGGTGCCATCTTCGGCACCATGGCGGATGTTGCACACGTGACGGACTTCCGCCATGACCCCAGCAACATCCCACCGAAGCATCACTTGATAGCCTGGAAGGGTGACTACTTCAGCCGCTACCGCTTCCAGCAACCCAGCAACCAGTATTTCACGATCAGCACGTTCCACCCTGACGAGCGCGGCATAGCCCGTCGCCGCAAGGCGCTGTATAAGCAGACGCACTGCATCGTGCTGGATGATGTGCGGGAAAAGCTGAGCATCGAAGCGGCAAAGCGTCTGCCTGATCCAAGCTGGATACTGGAAACGTCACCGGGTAGTGAGCAGTGGGGCTACATCCTGGCGCAACCATGCGGTGACCGGGGTAGGGTAGAGAACCTGCTAGATGGATTGGTATCAAACGGCCTCGCTCCTGAAGGTCGTGACCCCGGCATGAAGGGTGTCACCCGGTACGTGCGGTTGCCGGAAGGCATCAACAACAAGGCATCCAAGCTGGTTGATGGGCAGCCGTTTCAATGCCGCATGCTGGACTGGCAGCCGTTCAACACCACCACCCTTGAAGCCCTGGCGCTCCCCTTCGCGGTTGACCTTGATGCCGAACGCCGGGAAGCACGGGTAGACGGTGCCGCTAATGTGGTGGGTCACCCGCTGCTGGATGTGCCTGACATGATCCGCATCAAGGAGGTGCGCAGCGACGGGCGTTTTGACGTGACGTGTCCATGGGTGCATGAGCATACAGGCAGTGACGATAGCGGCACGGCGGTGTTCACCAACGCAGACGGGTCCATTGGATTCAAGTGCCACCACGGGGCGTGTCAGACACGCACGGGGCGTGACCTGCTGGCGTGGATGGAAGATCAGGTTCCTGGCTTCGGCTCCCGGCTGACAAGTTGGAAGGCAACCCGCATGCTGGCGGACGTGAGCGATGTGTCATTTCTTGGTGACACGCAGCAGAGCGAAAGCGTCAGTGAGCCTGCCTTGCAACAGCTATTCGACGCGGCAAGGCGTGAGCGTCACGATTCCCCTGAAGCCCGCGAGCTGGTGGCGTCCCTGCTGCGTGTCGTGGACGAGCTGCCGAAGATGGAGCAGATAGGTTGGCATAAGGACATTTGCGCCATGATGTTCTGGAGCCAGCGCGAGTTCAAGGACATTATCAAGGAGCTGCGTCAGCAGTGGTATGAGCAGTCCAAGGCGGAAATCAACTTCTTCGATGATGTGATCTACATTGCCGAAGCCAATCAGTTCTACGACCGTCGCAAGCGCATCTTCTACAGTGCCGAAGCCTACCAGAACACCTATGCCCACCTTGATCCTGATGCACGTAAGGAAGCCCTGATGGGCGGTCGTGTCACCAAGGTGGACAAGCTGGACTATGCCCCGAAAATGCCCCCGGTGTTCGAAGAAGGCGGGGTACGCTTCGGCAACTCATGGTGCAACCTGAACGAGATACAGGGCACACAGGGCGATTGCAGCAAGTGGCTGGAGCATTTCGACGTGTTGGGGTGGGGAGAGCAAAAAAAGCACATTCTCCAGTACCTGGCATTCACGCTGCTGTACCCAGAAAAGAAAATCAACCACATGCTGACGTTGGGTAGCGCGGAAGGTGGCGGTAAGGATTTCCTGCTGTACCCGTTCACGAAAGCAATGGGTGACCACAGCCACACGATCAGCGGTGACGAGCTGACGGAAGACTTCAATGACTTCCTATTGAGCACCAAGCATCTGTTGGTCAACGAAACCGAATTGGGCGACCGGAAGGAAGCCTTGATGATAAGCGCCAAGCTGAAACCCCTGGCAGCAGCCCCACCGGATAGGCTGCGTGTGAACCAGAAAGGCGTAAAGAAGGTGAGCGTGCGCAACTTGCTGAGCGTGACCCTGACCACCAACAGCCAGTTGCCTTTCAGGCTCCAAGGGCAATCACGGCGCATCTTCGCTGTGTGGTCTGATATCAACACGCGGGATGCCAGTGGTGCCATGCGGCCTGAGTGGCTGGACTACTGGCAGGATCGTTGGGAATGGATGGAACAGGGCGGCTATGAGGCGTGTATCTGGTATTTGCGCAACTGCGTTGACCTGAGTGACTTCAAACCTAGCGCTCCACCGCCTGTGACTGAGTTCTTGCGCGATATCACCGAAGCGAGCAAGTCACCCCAGCTTCAGACGATGGAAGCGTTCATTGCTGCTGGCGCTGGGTCATTCAAAAGTGATCTGGTCACTGCCAGTGACGCAGTGGTGACGCTCAAGTGTGGCGAGATGATCCGTGCTGACCTCATGTACGCCAAGCCGGAATGGTTCACCCCGGTGAAGGTGGGGCTGCTGCTGCGTGAAATGCCCATGTCACGCAAGGTGCGGGTTTACAATGGGAAAGGACAGGTGTGGATGTGGAACATCCGTAACCACGACAAGTACGACAACATGAGCGGGAGTGAGATATGGGCAGCGTATCAGGATCAAATGAGCGGCGTGGACAAGACAAAGCTGGCACTGGTGGAGGGGTGAAGACCTGTAAGCACTGCGGGACGACCGTTACCGCGCCGATACCGCATGACCGGTGTCAGCGCTGTGACATAGGAGCATTGGGGCGAAAGGATGACCAGGGCAAGCCGATGATGGACCTCATACCGCCCAAGGCTGAGCTGGCGCTGGCTAACGTGCTGACGTTCGGCGCTGAAAAATACGGCGCGTGGAACTGGTCACAGATAGATTACCTGGAGCGACGCTACATGGCCGCTACGATGCGTCACATCAACGCGCATCGGGCTGGTGAGGTGCTGGATCAGGAGAGTGGTCAACCGCACTTGGCGCATGCAATGTGCTGCCTTGCGTTTTTGATTGAAAAAAGTGCTTGACGTTTTGTTGTACGTTGTACCACAATAAGAACAGGTAAAGGGGTTGCCGAATTTAAAAACCCCGAGTTAAAGAAAAAGTTAAATACAGCTAAATACAAAGCGGTCGATATCTTGCCGTATTTGCAAAGCCTAAACGATACAGGAAGGATTAAAAATGGAAAGCATGAGTGACGCGGAGTATTTTAACTATATCGAACCCTTAAGCCCGGAAGGCGCCCGCCGGGTTCGAGAGTTGATCGAAGGCCTTACCGAGGCCGAGGACTCCGTCCTAAGCTTAGAAGACACCCTTGAGAATTGGGAAAAATGTTCCGCGAAGTTAGGGGAGTTAACCCTCAAGCTTTTAAAAGACTACGGATCAGCCATGACCGGCGAAGCCCTTTCCGAAAGTTGGGAGCAAGACCTCGTCGCCGCGAAAGCTGCTCTTGCGAAAATAGAATCCCTTAAATAGGAGGCACACATGAAACAAGTTCTCACCATCGCGGTGATCATAGCATTATTCGGAGCGGTAGGGGAAATAGATTACCGCGACAAACTGGAGCAAGAAAAGCAGTACCAAACCATGGTGTGTGAAGGCACGTGGCCCAACTACAAAGACCTGGAGGTCGATTGCAATGGATATTAACAGCATTCTGGAAAAGCACACAGCTTGGCTCAATGGGGACAGTGAATCCGGTGAGCGCGCTAATCTCTGGGACTGCAATGGCAACATGACTCACCTCAAATCGGTGTTCTGTGGACAGTACACGGTACGTGCGGTTGCCGGAAGGCATCAACAATTGGAAATGGATGGAAAGACCGCACTCAAGTGGTGGCGCACTTGGAAGCCGATACTGCAACAGATCATTGAGACAGCACCTGCTGAGGCAACCGGAGACGACGCATGATCATCAAAGCTACCATGATGGCTATCGGCCTGGCATTAACGATTCTGGAGCTTCAGGTACAGCAACCTGACGGTGTGGTGCTGATGATTGCCGGGGTACTGTTCGGCATGGGACTGCACTGGTACAAGCGGTCATGGAGCTGGAGAACGTTCGCTGTAGGCGCTCTGGTGGCCATGGGGAACCCGGTAGCAGTTGGGGCTATCACCATGGGAGAGCCGCTGTTGGCACTGGTGGGGTTCGTACTGTTCGGCATAGCAGGGCGAATAGGACGCAAGTGAAACACAGCCCGCTTCGGCGGGCTTTTTTGTGCTTGTCTACAGATAAGGTTTACACTAGAAGAAAAGGAGGAACGCATGGAACACATTGAAGCACTTCGAAGCATGATCCAGCTACGTGAACCACCATTTGATGTTGACGTGATCAGCACGTTTGATGCCATGGACGGTGTGCTGGCGATTGATGATCAGACCACGCTTTGGAAGACTGCGAGGCTCATGAAGCGGGCGGGCGTGAAGAAGCGGTCAGACGGTCAGTGGAACCTGTTGAGCATCAGGCAACGTGGTTTGGTACTTCGAGAATGGGATGCCCCGGTAAAGGACGGAAGAAGAGCAGGCCGTGAGGCCGTGTATCCATTCACCGTGATGGAACCAGGGGATTCCATACCATTCGCCAATGAGGACTTCCACGGACGGGCGTACCGGGCTGCCATGGTGCATGGGCACAGGACGGGCAAGAAGTTCTCAGGGAAGCTCTGGACCAAAGCCAACCGCGGCATCACTATCTCACGGGTGGATGATGACAGCGTACCCGTGATAAGGAAAAACCAGGACGTGGAGGTTGTGCAGGCATTGGTTGATTGGAAGGCTGGCATATTCGTTCACGACATTGTGACAGCTAGTGAGGTGACCAAAACCCTTGAGAACATCATTGATGGCATTTCACCGGTGAAGG
>Ga0136601_1000957_pt1 | contig 10430 bp, 8 predicted proteins | sample AntRauMFilla2699_FD_181020 | JGI IMG/M metagenome (GOLD analysis project Ga0136601, IMG submission 181020) | Saline lake microbial communities from Rauer Islands, Antarctica - Metagenome Filla 2 #699 | ecosystem: Environmental > Aquatic > Non-marine Saline and Alkaline > Saline | place... | reverse complement strand
ATTAAATTATTATAATAATAATTGTTCTGATAATTACCTTTTGTATGATAGTATATATGAAAAAAATAGTATTTTACACTGTTCTATATTAGATAAATTAAATGAATATTATGAATTTCATACAATATGTTTATTAACTGTTGGTATTAATACTAATAATATTAATTTTCTCAATAAACTTTTTGATTATGTATTTAATATTAAAATAACAATGCACGAATCAAAAATTTAATTAATCAAGTATATATTAAATTATTAAATCGTTTATATTATGTTAATAGATATACAATATTTAATGAAACAACATTTTTTCCATGTGATATATGTGAATATTTCGTAGAACATGGTATTACAGATTCAAATGAAGAATTATGTGATCAATTATTAAAATTTGCTTTTATAAGATATAATGAAAAAGAATTAGTTAAAAAAGAAAAAGAAAACAATATTACAGAAATTATTATAGACGAGGATACTTATATTACATTTCATTACGGTGAAGATCCGGACGATCCAATTCAAACTATTAAAGAAGTAAAAGAAGCATTCAAAAGTAATCTTTATAATTATAGTTATATAGAAAATGATGATTGTGTGTTGTTTTTTTTGTTGATAAAGAAGATAATAAAGAAGATTTATGAGAAAATACCTGTTAACATTATTTTATTAAGTGGTAAATTTCTAACATAATATAAAAATATTTTATTAGCATCAAATTGTATATTTTTTTGATTATTAATTATTTTAGGACGTTTATAACCAGTTTCATCAATAGAAAAATTAATTTGATGTAAAACATAATCGATAGTAATTTTATCATTAATATGTGATAAATTACAATTTTCAAAAATTGAATTTATATTTAATTTTTTAAAAATATTATTTAATTTATAATTTTTTCTTTCGTTAAATTTTGGAATTGAAAGATATTCAATTGGTTCTAATTTTAATTTATTAAAATATTTATTAAATTGTTCTTCACTACATTCTGGGGTTGATTGTTTTTTTGGTAATATAATACCAAAAACATAATTATTATCTTTATAAGGAATTTCAATAACTTGATTTTTTTCATCTTCTGTATAATAAAATTGAGTATTATACATATTCATCATTAAACAAAGTTTTTGTTTAGATCCCATAAAAGTTTTTAAATCAGTTAAATTTTGATCAAATTTATATTTCCAAATAGAATTAAATGTTAAACAATTAATAATAAAACTATTATTAAACATAGATTTATCAATCATATCAAAATCTGAATTTGAATTTAGATTAGAATTATAATTCATATATGTTTTAATTAAATTATTAATTCTATAAGATTCTGAAGATAAATTTTTATCAAAATGAGAGATAACCCCAAAATTATTTAATTGTTTAATAAATTTTTTATTAATTTTAATATTTTTATTAACAAATAACATATTCATAATTTTAATAGAATTAGTTTTTAATAATTGATCATTACAAATAATTAAATGATCAAACGAATTTTTTTTATTAAATAAATATTTAGTTAGTTCTTGTTTTGTTTGATCACGCGAACCTAAATATAATATTTCTAAAGAATTTAATATCGAATATGGTGATATTAAAATAGTAGTTTTAATAAAGTTTTTTAGTAAATTTATTAATTTCCAATTAAAATTATCTATAAAATTTGATTTGTAATTTGGTGTTTTTAAAATTTGATCTACTTCAAATGGTTTTGAAAAACTATCATAAGGATCATTATATAATATTTGTTGTTGAGGTTTTTTATCATATAAATCAAAATCTAAATGATGTGGGGCATTATATGTAATTATCTCTGTATCATCAACACGATCTTTTTTATATTGTGTTCTTAAAGGCATACCTTGATCTACTTCATCAATATTATAATTATCACCTGTTATTTCACCCATAGTTGAACCAGGTTCTAAAAATGTATTACGCTCATAATTATTTATTCTATTATTATTTGTATTTTTTTCATTTATTAGATTTTTATAACTATCTCGTGAATTCATATATTATATTTATTAATTAATAAATATAATATTAATCTTAAACTTACAATAAGTTTAATAATTTTTTACATTAAATTGCCTCTTATTCTTCTACGCGTTCTTAAATCTTCAAATCTTAAACATCTTTCTTGATCTTCTTTACATGAATATGGTAATTTATAAGCGAATTTTGCAAATTCTATTTGATTATTTGGAATACTTGTTGATGGTAAAGTATAAAATTGTCTTTGTGAATTTTTTTTATTAAATAAATCTTCCATATTTCGATATAAATCTTTATTAAATTGTTCTTCTTGTTCTTCATTAATTTCTTTATCATCAATATTAGAAGCTTGAGGACTTTGATTATTATTATATTGTGTAATATTTGGATTCATAAAAGGATTATCTCGTGTTGGTCTAACATGATGTGCCTTTTCATATTCTATTAATTCAACGGCGGTATATAAATTTTCTTCTGGTTCTTTAATATCTTTATCAAAATATAAATCACCATTTGAATCATAATAACCAGTTTCAATTTTAACATTTTGATCATTTTCTTCATTAATATTTGTTATAGTTGAATTTGAAGAATCAGAACTTTCTAAATCATAGTCTATATTTTTTTGTTTTTCTTTTTCATTTTCTATTTTTCTATTATTTAAAATTCTTTGTAATTCTTTATTTTTACTTAAATTATCAAAATTAGAAATATTATTAATAATACCTATAAATACTAATAATATAATTGGTACAAACATATATTTTTTATTATTGCCAAAAAATAATATTAAAATAAATAAATAAATTAATGTTCTACTTATTGTATTTAATTGTTCAATTCTTGTCATATTATTATTAGGGATGATGATCGAATATTTATCATCTTTATATAACTCGGTGATATCATCTAACCAAAAAATATGTTCTTTTTTATCAAATTCCATATATATAATTAATTTATAAAAATATAAAATTTATTAAATTATAATGATTCTATATTTTTTGTTTTATTTTTTTGACTTTCTATATAATCGTATTGCTGTTTTATAAAATATTTAATATTCTCTAATTTTTTTAATGCAATTATTTTTTGCTGTTTTTCTGTATGTTTTAATAAAAATAATTGATACGCTTTTTGATATGTTTTATTATATTCATTATGTTCTTGTTCGCTTTGTTCTTGTTCGCTCTGTTTTTGATCACTTTGTAAATGATCCTCTTGTAAATGATCCTCTTGTAAATGATCCTCGCGTGTATGTACTTGTGAATGATTATTAGGAGAATGATCCTTTGATGAATGATTATTGAAAGAATCATTATTTGGTGATTGCTCTTTATTTAATTGTTGGTTATAAATACGTGCTTCTTCTTTTTTTTTTAAAATATCTTGATATAAGCTATTGGTAATTTTTTTAAGTTCTTGAAAATTACCACCTGATAAACTATATACATATTGATTATCAATAAAATAACTAAAATGTGGAGTATCAACAATATCAGTTAAAAAGTGATGAGTATCTTTAAATTTGTCTGTATCAACATAAATAAAAATCATATTATCATATAATTTAGATAATTCTATAAATTTTTGTTTAATTTTACGTGAAATAACACATTTTTTATTACCAAACATTATTAATGTTAATTTTAATTTATTATCATTTAATATTTCATTAAGATCTATTGAATTTATTACTTTGAAAATATTATTCATTTATATAAATAAATAATATTATTATCATTATCTTTAATACGCAATAAAATAAAAATCATATTATCATATTTTTATTATTTTTTTTAATTAAATAATTAATTATTTGCCATTAAATTTTTGTAAATTTTTCATCATATCAGGATTTTTCATCATCATAGTTGCCATATTTAGCATTTGTTCATCTACTTGACCATTACCAGTTTTAAAATTCTTAACCATATCTTGTGTTGAATCCATCATTTTTTTCCAATTAATATTTTTTGCGTTTTTATCTTGTTTGAGTTTAGAAGAAACTTTATTAGCAATTTCTTCAATTTTTTGGAAAGGATTACTTTCATCAAATTCGAAATCAGCGAGTTCATCTTTAATATTTGATAACATAGAATTTAAAACTTTACCCGAATCTTCATCCATATTTGGAATCATATTTTTAATATTATTTGTCGCGGCTTCAATATCTTCAGATGTCATATTAGCAAGTTCTTCTTTAAGTTTAGCCATATCAACAGGCATTAGACTTGATTTTTCAACTGCGGATTGTGGTAAACTATTATTTTCAGAATAAATATCAGAAATACCGAAATTTTCAGTGCTATCAGATTCAATACCCTCATAAGGATTAAATTCTTTTTTAATTTGTAAATCATTATTTTCTAAATAAGTTAACATTTTATTAATATTTGCTCGTTTTTTTTCTTCCATTGGTGTCTTTTGAGATTCTTGAAACATTAATTCAACAATCGCATAAGTATGAGTTAATAAAAGAAAAACTCTAGCTTGTTGTTCATCATTTAGTTCTGGGAAGATTTTATTTAAATAAACACCAGGAAATAATTTTACTTGATTTTTAAAAAGCTCTGGATTTCTTTTTAGTAAAAGTTCTTCACGATTATCTTTATTTATAGCATAATGAATCATACCAATTAGTTTTGAATTATCAAAATCGGGATTTTCAAATAGTTCAAAAAACTTTTGAATACCTTTTGTTGGTGAATATTGATTTAGTTCGCTAAATAATGTTTGAATACTTGATTTATAAAGAGAGAAATAGCCTTCCATTGTTATTTTTTATAAATATTGTATAATTATAATTATTTAAGTAAATTATTATAATTTTTTATTTAATATTTTTATTTATCATATTTTATAATAAATAGTTGTTCGGCATAATAACATAGAACTTGTAATGTTAAAAATGTTCCTTCTTGTTGATCTTTTGTTAATTGATTCCAAATAGTTTTAGCTTCAAAAATATAACCAATAATTGAATCATCGCCATAAGTTTCTTTATTAAAATCGTGATTTAAAAGAAAATCAACATTAGATTCATCAATTTCTGGTTTATAACGAAGAACATAAAGCATAAATTGATCAATAATTTTATTTGGGTAATTTTTAATCATTGATTCAACTAAATCAGTATTATCTGAAAGAAGTGAATTTGGAAATAATTTAGACATATTATTAACATATTCAATTAATGTTGCATTAAAATCATTAGTAATTTCTGTAGCGGACATTGTTTTATTATATAATATTATTAATATATTTTTTATATATTTTAATCTAATAAATGTTTATATTTTTTATTATATTTTAGATTAGGATCTTTTCTAATTCTTTCTTGTTCTTCAATAAGTTTTCGTTGATCTTCAAGTAAATAAGTTTTAATTTGTTCGTTTTTAGCAATTTCTTTTAATTGATCATCTTGTATTGATCTAATATGTTCTTGTTCTTTGACTAATTTTTTTTGATAATCTTCTGTTAATTTATTTTTTAATTCTGGAGCTGTGAAAATAATATTTTTTTTATCTGTATTATTATATTCAAAAGATTTTGGTTGGGGATTATCATATTTTGTATAAGCATATGAATCGGATATTCCATTCATTTCTTCTTGAACATATTCATATTTATTTGAATTATTTTTTTTAATTATATTATGTTTTGAATTATTAAAAAAATTTAATTCATTGATATAAGTAAATGTTTCACTACCTTTGTAAAATTTATTTTGAGATGGTACTATAATAGTTGGAACCATTGTTATATTATTTTTTTTTAAAAAACTATAATCTTTAAGATTATCGACAGATATACAATTAAATAATTTTATTAAATTATAATTTTTTAATAATATATATAAATCTTGACATGTTTTACATTTACGAGAATAAAATAATGTATTAATAGTTATATTATTCATATATTATATTAAAATAATAAAATAAATATTATCGAAACGTAAAAAAATTGATAAATAAATATTATATAAAACTAAATAATATAAAAATTTATTATAGTTACGATGTCTGAATTAAATATTAAACAAATTAAAAAACAATCATTTAATAAATTAAAACATTCTTTACTTCATTTAAATTTATCTGGTAAAAATATTAATTATGTTATTGTTAATACACTTAGACGTGGTGCATTAGAATTAGTTCCTACTTATGCGTTTATTGAAGAATCAATTAATATAGAAGAAAATACAAGTGTTTTTGATAATGATGAATTAAAAAACCGTTTAGCACAAATTCCAATATTTAATGTTAAACCTTCTGTTGTATTATTAGAAGAAAAATACTGGAAAAATGTAAATTTTGATGATCCAGATAGAGAAAAACATAAAGATGATACCATGGAATTAGAATTATATATTAATAAAACAAATACTTCAAAAGATCTTTTACCAATTACATCTAAAGATTTTGTATTTTATGAAAATACAAAAGTTGTTGATAAATTTAAACATATCGAACCATTATTATTATTTAAATTAAGACCAAATGAAGTTTTCAAATGTAGACTCTCTGGTGTTTTAGGTATTGGTAAAAGAAATGATATTTTCTCAGCTGTTTCTAATTGCTATTTTGAAGAAATTAATCCTAAAAATGAAGAAGAACCACATAACTATAATTTATATATAGAATCAATGGGGCAATTAGATGAATATGAAATATTAATTAGAGTTTGTAAAATTATACAACAAAATTTAAAAGAAACTGTTGAAAATATTAAACAAGCTTATAAAAATGAATCTGTTGAAACTTCTGATTATATTGTTTTAGAATTTCTTAATATTACACATACTATCGGTAATCTTATTAACGATAGCTTACAAAATAACCCATTAGTAAAATTTTCTGGTTATGCAAAACCTGATCAATTAGAAGATAGAATTATTATTAAACTTTTAACAACTAATAATAAACCTCTTGAAGTTTTATATTCAACGGTTGATCAAATTATTAAAGATTTTGATAAATTAAGTAATGTGATCAAAAAACTTTATAAATAATTTATTAAATTTTTTTATTTTATAATAAAAAAATTTAATTTTTAATATTTAATTTTTAATATTTCTATTCTTGAGTTTGTTCTTGAACTTGATCTTTATCTTTATAATCAAATTCAAACATTAAAGAGTTTTGTAGAATTAATGATGTACAATCACCATTAAGATATTCTACAAGTTCTTTATTTTGAACCATTTCATAATGTGATTTGAAAACATTACGTAAAGCTCCTGGATATAGGTTTTTTAGATAATGATAAACATCGTGAATTGAAATAGAATTATCTTTTTGTTCTTCTAAATTGTGTTCGGTATTTTGTTTATTTTTTTTGATATATAATCCATGAATATTATAAAGATGTTGTTTATAACATTTTGAGATATTATTATATAAAACTGGATTTTTTTTATTACGTGTTTGGTGATAGATATTAAGAATTTCTTTTGCTAATGTTTTCATCGACGAACTAATTCTATTAGTAATATTTTTAGTATATTTTGTAAAATAAGGTAAAAATTCTCTAAGTTTATCTTTTTGATATAATTCTAAATAAATTTGATCAATATTTTGATTATTATTTTTTAGTTCTGTGAGTTGTTTATATTGATCATATTGAATTTTACCATGAATAATAGAATCATCTTTTTTATATTTTATAATATAACCTTCGTAATTAATTTTATTATGTTGTCTAAAATATTCATTATCAATTTTAATATATTCTAAAAGAGTATCAAGATCTTTGAATAAAACAGTTACAGATTTTTGAACATCTAAATCATGTTCAACATATTCGTGAGTGTATTTTTTTTGTGTTTGAATTTGAATAACATTTGTATATTCATCATCACTTGAATAATTAATAATAGAAGAATCATTATGATTTAGTAAAATAAATGTATAATAATAATTTTTATTAAGATCATCATAAGTGAATTTATCTTTGATAGCATTATGAAACATTTCTAAATGAGTTTTTTTTGAACTCCATTTAGAAAGATTAGCATCAAAACATCGTCTTGTTGTTGTATACCATTGATCATTATAATTAAATACTAAAATTGTAGTACCTTCATAAGATTTTTGAATTTCAACATTATCCCATTTAATATTTTCATGTTTTAATTCACGAATAATATCATCATCGTATAATAGGTTATTATATTGAGCACTAATAATATGTAATGTATTTTTTTCAACAATAGTGCATCTACAAGATTGTTCAATTGGTGATTGTTTTGATCGTGTAAATGTATTATTATAAAACATTACAAGAGTACCAGTATCATTTTCTTTATGCTTAATATTAAGTTTTAGATCGTCAAAGTTTTTAATAAAATCATCATAAGAGATTTCAGGTGTTTGAGACTTGATGGTATTAATATATTGAGTAAAAGAAGTATAATCCATTGTTTTATTTGATCGTTGTAATTAATAAATAAGATATTAAGTCTTTAAGTTTAATAATAAAAAAATCAATTTTTTTATTAAATTTATGGATTAAACAAAAAACTATTTTTCTTATTTAATAATATAGTTAATCTAAAATTAAATGTATATTAATAAGATTGATAAATTAATAGATTTAACATTAGACAATTTTTATAATATATTATCAAATAAGAAGAATAATTTTGAAAAAATCTTAAAAGATAATAATTTTGTAAAAAACCAAAAATTAATAAATTCAATATTAATTGAATTTCAAAAAACAATAGATGAAAAAAAAATTAGAGAAATAGTAAATAATAAAAATAATATAAATAGAATATTACAAATTTTAAAAAGATATATTTCTTTTTATTTATTTTTAACAATTGGTTTCTTTTATGGAGGGAAAAAAGAATTATTTATAAATAATACTATTGAATTTACTAAAAATCAAAGTGGATTTAATTTTAAAGTTAATGATTTTTTTAATAGTGAAAATAATTCTTTAGTTATTCGTTATTATGATTATATTACACAAATTAAAGAATTAATTGTAATGGATCAAAGTAGAATAAAAAGTATTGCCAAAGATGATCGATATATGCGAACTATAAAATTTTTAAATGAAATTGGTCAAGATTTTATTTCTAAAAATTTTATTCTAACAAATTTAAAAAATGATCAAAAACAACAAGCTCATAATATAATTAAAACTATTATTTTTAATGAATTATATATTAATAATGAAAAGAAAGAAGTTTATCGTATATTATCAGAAGCAGAAAATCAAGAAGGAATATTTACATTTATAGATATTGTTATGCCAACAGAAAATTACATAGATTATCAAGCTATTGAAAATATATTAAATGAAGATGAAATTAGTAAAGGAATTGAATCTATTATTTATAGTATGTTAAAAGCTCAATATGATGATTCTAAATTAATAAATTTTAATAAAGAAAACAAAATACAAAAATTATTAAAACATAAAATTGTTGTACCAATTGTTGATGACTTTTTATTATATCATAAAGATACCGAAACATATGAAAAAAATATACAATCACAAACTCCAATTAAAACTTATAATAAAAAGGAAAATACTCGTTTAAAATATATTATTAAAAAAATAGAACAAGCAATAGAATCAAATAATACAGATAATAAAACAAATATTTATTATCAACCATTAAGTGATAGAAATGCCGTTCTAAAAAATAATAATGAAGATTTAAAAATAATTTCAAAATTAGAAAATTATTTAGGAAAACATATGATCTCAACACATGAATATGCTCAAGATTTATTAAATTATCGTGTTTATCCTTATCATAGTTTTAATAAAATGAGTAAAGAAGGTTTTACATTAAAAGTTAATTCTACAATTAATGCTATACGTTATGTTAATATTGATAAAAAAATTAATAATAATACTTATATTCAATATCGTGTTGCTAATGAATTATTACCAGTTAATATTGTAGGTCTATTAGTTCCACATGCGATTAAAAAATTACAATGTCTAAAAATAAAAGATATTGAAGATATTAAATCATTATCAATAGATAATAAAAAATCATTATCAACAGATAATAAAAAAATTAAGAATGGTTATTATAGCACTTTAAAATTTTTACAACATAAAATACAAAATAATAAAGATTTTAAAAAGGCTATTTATTGGTTATTTGATACAAAAACAGATCGAGTAAAAATGGAAACATACGAAAAATTTGATGCCTCAAATAATGATGAAATTATAAAAACTATGATTTCCGAATTTTATGATGATATTCAAGCTATTGTAAAAGGTTTAGTTATACAAAAAATAGACCAATTAAAAAATTTTTCTATTGACAAAGCTTATCGAATATTAAATAAAATTGAACAAAAATATATACCATTAGATAAAGATAATCAAGCTTTTGTTGATTTAGAAAAACATATTATTTATAAAAAATCTTTAAAAGAAGAAAACAA
>Ga0136601_1000956_pt1 | contig 10431 bp, 10 predicted proteins | sample AntRauMFilla2699_FD_181020 | JGI IMG/M metagenome (GOLD analysis project Ga0136601, IMG submission 181020) | Saline lake microbial communities from Rauer Islands, Antarctica - Metagenome Filla 2 #699 | ecosystem: Environmental > Aquatic > Non-marine Saline and Alkaline > Saline | place... | reverse complement strand
CATATCCCTCAACTAACAGAGGAATCAAAGAGGTCATTGATTAAACTTGTTAAGGAAAAATTAGAAGAAGCACGTGTTCGGGTGCGAAACGCACGTCAGGAAACTGTTAAGCACATTGAGTTAGCTGAAAAGAATGGTGACTTTGCGGAAGATGATAAAAACCGTTATAAAGACGAGCTTCAAAAAAAAGTTGATTCAGCTAATCAACAGCTTCAAACGCTCTTTGATACAAAAGAAGCTGATATTATGAAAGTATAGGTATGAGTATTATTATTTTTATCCTCATCTTAGGAGCATTAGTTTTTGTCCATGAATTAGGACACTTTTTGTTTGCGAAATTATTCAACGTTCGTGTTGACGAGTTTGGTTTTGGGTATCCACCACGGCTAGCAAAAATTGGAACGTGGAAAAAAACAGAAATAACGCTTAACTGGATTCCATTTGGTGGGTTCGTAAAGCTTTTTGGTGAATCACCTGAGAATGAAATGTCTGACTCAGACAAAAAAGATGCACTGAACTACAAACCTAAGTGGCAGCAATTTTTAGTAATGTTTGGAGGAATTCTCTTTAATATTATTTTTGGATGGATGCTTCTTTCTGCAAGTTACATGATTGGGATTGAAGCTTCTACAAGGAATGCACCTCAGGATTACGAATTTACGAATACTCAGTTAACCGTAACCTCCGTGCTCGTTGACAGCCCTGCAGATATCTCTGGTCTACAAGCGGGTGATATTATTCTTGAATATGGAACTAACAACGAATCAATTACCGTTGCTAATGAAAACACCGAGTCATTTTCATCGTTTATTAATAGCGCTGGGATTCAAGAAGAAGAGGTGTATGTAGTGGTGAGACGAGGAACAGCCGTAGAATTTTTTGAGATGGACTCAGAAGAAGGATACGTTAATGATAGGTTTGCCATTGGTATTGGGCTCGACAGGGTAGGGACTCTGCGACTTTCTATTTTCGAATCTATTAAACTAGGATTAACAAACACCTTTGTATTTATCGGTGCCATCAGTCTTGGATTTATCGACTTGATCAGTGGAAACATCTCACTTGATGCTGTATCAGGACCTGTTGGTATTGTTAGTCAGGTTGATCAAGCAAGTGTGTTTGGATTGAGTTACCTTGTTGGATTCATGGCGTTACTGTCATTCAATCTAGCTGTACTTAATGCATTTCCTTTTCCAGCTCTTGACGGAGGAAAAATTCTTATTGTAATTATTGAATCTATTATACGCAGACCATTACCGTCAAATGTAGTTAATTGGATTAACGGAATAGGGTTCCTTATCCTTGTAGGACTTATGATCCTTGTTACCATTAAAGATGTTATTAATCTTTTCTAAAACCAGACCTTGTCTGGTTTTTTTGTTGTCATGCAACGTGATATACTATCTTAATGAACCTTTCAGAGCTACTTAACAGCATCGAGACTCTCCAAATAGTAGGGGATTCTCACAAAGAAATCCTTGCTATTAGTCAGGACACTCGTGATATTACCAAGCGAGGGACACTGTACTGCGCCCTTAAGGGTCATGAGTTTGATGGCCACGACTACATTGATGACGCTATTAAAAAAGGAGCTACTACCATTGTTTGTAAAAATATACCTGCACTACCCGTAGAAAACATTACCTATATTAGGGTTAGTGAACCTCAAAAAAACGTTGGATTACTTGCTTCGTGTTTTTACGGAAATCCTTCGCAAAAAATGAGTATTGTTGGAGTAACAGGGACCAATGGAAAGACAACCGTTGCTCACGCTACCTACTCTTCGCTCTTGCATCTAGGTGCTCAACCCTTACTCATATCAACAGCGGGAGACTTTTTTAATGGTGAAGAAGTGCATACTGAAAAGAAGGCGTCCTCATCGATTGAGCCTGTTACATTACACAGAACCCTTGCTTACTACTTAGAACAAGGGTGTACCCATGCGTGTCTTGAAGTGACCTCGCATGCTCTTGATCAAGACAGGGCGAATGGAATTAGCTTTGATATTGCTGTATTTACCAACCTCACACAAGACCACCTTGATTATCACAAAACAATGGAACACTATTCTGCGAGTAAGAAAAAATTCTTCGACGCGCTTACAGAAGATGCTGTTGCTATCACGAATACTGACAGTGACTACGGAATGTACATGGTTAAGAACACGAAGGCACAGGTTATTTCATATGGACAGAAAGATGCTGATATTACTCTGTCAGATATAACCCTCTCTCAGGAAGGTCAAACATTCACCATTAATGATAAGCTTGTTACAAGTAAACAAATAGGGGTATTTAATGCGTACAACACTACTGCTGTATTCATAGCACTCGTTACACTAGGGTATTCAGATGAATCTATTGTGCAGTCACTATCGCACATACAGAGCGCTAAGGGGCGTATGCAAATTATTCCTAATACCACTGGTATTTGTGCGATTGTTGACTATGCGCACACTCCAGATGCTCTTGAGAATGTATTAGTGACACTAACTGATCTTCCTCATAAACAAATTATCACTGTTTTTGGGTGTGGGGGAGACAGAGATGCTCTTAAACGTCCACAGATGGCTCAAATTGCTGAAAAATACAGTGATATTGTTATCATCACAAACGATAATCCTCGGACTGAGGATCCTGAAAAAATTATTGCGGACATTGCAAAAGGTTTTAGTACTGAAAATAATGACCATCAGAGAATTATTAGCAGGGAAGAGGCTATTGAAAAAGCGGTGACACTGGCTTCGAAAGATGACATTATTCTTGTTGCAGGAAAAGGTCATGAAGAGTACCAGATTATTGGAACCAAAAAACACTCTTTCAGTGATCAAGAAGTATTAAAAAAATACCTAGTGTAATCTAGGATTTTTTAATTACTGAGTAAAATATGATATAACTAAGGTATGAAAGTATTACTGTTACAACACGTTAAAAACGTTGGTAGAAAAGATGAGATTATTAATGTCGCTGATGGGTATGCTGTTAATTCATTATTTCCGCAAAAGAAAGCTGTTCAAGCAACCGCAAAAATTATCAATGATCATAAAATGAAAGCGCAGGCTGATACCGACAAGGAGCAGAAGCTTAAAAAAAACACTATCGAAACCATTAAAGTACTTGGTGGAAAGAAGGTAGTCTTAGAAGAAAAATTAAATGCAAAGCAATCCCTCTATCACGCGGTAGGTTCTAAAGAGATTATTAGAGCGGTCCACGATCAATTATCCATTAGTATACCAAATACTTTGTTTAAGAAATCATATTCAATCAAAGAAGCGGGGGAGCATACTATTGTAATTGAAGCATATGGAGTCAGCGAGACGTTCATACTTGTTATTCAAGAGAAAGGCTAATACTTTTTTTCTAAGAATAATAAAGGTATACTGTATCTGTAAAGCATTAATAATCTAAATTCAAAAATATGTCAGAACAAAAATTTGTTGATCCTTTTACAAGCGAAGAAACAGCAGGAGCTCGAGAAACGAACGAAGCTCCAAACGTTTGTATCTCTTGCGAGGGGTAAAGAAAAAAAGCACCGGTATCGGTGTTTTTTGTATAGAGAAGGGGTGTGTGTGAGAAAATAGGTTAACGTCGCACAATATATCTTTTACGACGTTATATCCTAAATTCCATTAAAGATGGCCTCTTGTAGTAGATTGATATGCTTATTAGTCGTTGCTGAATACATAACGTAAGCAGTAGTGTCTCCTAATTCTTGTGTGAGGCTCTGAACAAGCGCGTGACGTGACTTTTGATTCAGCTTGTCTATTTTGTTCACTGCAATTATAAACTTCTTATCGTGAGCATTAAGAACTTCAATAATCTCCCGGTCATGATCAGTAATTCCTACCTTTGAGTCAATGACGATGCATACAAGTGCCGTATCTGCTGTTGGATGCTTCAGGTACCAAAAAATTAATTCCTTTAATTGATTTCTTTGAGTTTTAGAAAGCTTTGCGTATCCATATCCAGGAAGATCAACGAGGTATACTGATGTCTGTTGTTTATCTTCGAGTTCTAAACGAGCCTTAAAGAAGTTTATCTCCCGTGTCTTTCCAGGTGTTTGTCCTACTTTTACCAGCTTCCTCTTCCCTGTTATTGCATTGAGGGTGCTAGATTTTCCGACGTTAGAACGGCCGATAAATGCGATATGTGGTGTTCCATCATAAAGCACAGCTGTCTCATCGACGACTCCTTGTACGAAAGTTGTTTCTAGAATTCTCATAGTATACATACTACAGGTATATGAGAAAAATTAAACACCCAAGCGTACGCTTGGGTGTTTAGGGTTATTTACTTTTATACCTCGAAAGATATTGGCACAGCATGTGACTTAACATGGCTATAATTGTTCACAATAGCCTCACGAAGTGTTGTGAACTCCGTACAGACAAGAGTAAACTTATCTCCATGTTTTTGCTTCATACTCTGGAAGTGTTTGTGCATTATCTGCAAGATTTCAGGGTAATGCTGATGCGTTATTCCATGAAATAAGTGGTGAGGTTTTTGATAGTTTAGTCCGCCACTAAGCTCAGTCACAATCGGACTATTTACAGCAAAATCTATACTTGTTAGAAATTGATGCGTATGCCAACTGTGTGACAGAAGGTCTTCGTTTGAATATTTACCGGTATACTCGTTTATATGAGCAGGTTGAAAAATATGACTTAATATCATACCCATCACTTGATGCATTACTATAAAACCGGATACTACCAACCACCCACTGATGCCTGTCCAGACAATAGGGATGTATATCCAAAAAAAGAAAACAAATAACTTTGCACAGATAACGTAAGTCCATGCTAAGTATGCTTTTGGATACTTTTTAATAAAGCCGTGCTTCTTTAGCTTTAGATATCGAATAGTCTGACCAATATCCGTCAAAAAAATCCAACTCAGTGTCATCTGGCAATAGATAAGAAATATGTAATACCATTTTTCTTGTTTTCTATGCACCTTTAACCACTTTGAAAATCTATTGAAAAGAATGAATTTTTCTGCCGAAGAAAAGTCCTCATCAATACCGTAGATGTTAGTAAAAGGATGGTGCAAATCAACATGCTCAACCTTCCAATTAATAGGTAGTCCTCCAACAAATAATACATTACTCCATGTAGCGACTGAGTTAAGCCACTTTTTACTCGAAAAAGTTCCATGACTTCCCTCATGCATAGTATTCATACCAATAAAAGCTCCCATAGGGGCGCAAATAAGGGTGTAGATGAGTAGCACCTGCCACCACGGCAATGTTGCTCCATGAACATATAGTACATAAAGCCCCGTTATCAGTATCGTATAGAAAATAAGTGTCTTTATCTTTATTTTCATACCTCCTACTTTTTTCTTTTTAGTATTACTAAAAAGACGCTCTACATCTGCTTTTACGTTTACCCAATACTCTTGAACGAAAACGTTGTCTTTCCTAAATCTTGGTCTTTCTTTCATTATTTTATTTTGAAAAGATTAATATTCTCATACTAATGTAACTGTTTTAAGTTATTTTCTCAAGAAAAAAACCCTTGTTGGGTGGATCTTATTCTCTCTCTACATTTCCTGCGGTGACAGGACCGTTAGTATTCTCTGAAGTAGTTGATACATCAACTCCTGGGCTATTGTTTTCAAAAACGGTGTTTTCACCATCTTTAAGTTGTTGCATGTTATCGATAAAGCTTTCCCAAATGAGCTCAATAAAAATATCATTCCATAAATAGTTAGCGGTTGATGCTAAGTAGGTATCCCAAATTTCAATGGCATTTTTTTGGATGTACCCAAAGTTACTTTGGGTTTGTTCATCTTCTACAGCGTCTTGAACGCTAAAGTCAAAGAAGTACGAGGCTAATACAATAGCGATGACGATAAGAAGAATCCAACGTACCAGTCCCCTCTCCCCTGTTTGTTTTAGCGTGTTCATATAAATATATTATTCATTATTATTTGCTATAACGCAAGTGATGGGTGTTTAAACATGGTAATACTTGCTGGTGGAAGATAACTTAATGGGTCAAGATATGCTGCTGTTGGAGCAAGCGGCATTCGGTACGTTTTACCTGAACACGCAGCACTTTCAAGGTTAGTAACTCGTACTCCTTCACTCCCTCCGACTCCCTGAGTAGCATACACTGTTATGTGCAAGTGAGGTGCAGTACTTCTTCCTGTGTTTCCTGAATAGGCAACAATATCTCCTTTTTTTACTACTTGACCTTCAGTAACTCTAATTGAAGAAAGGTGTCCGAGAGTAGTAGAAAGTCCTAATCCGGTGTGTTCAATAAATACCCATTTACCAAAAGAGGCTCGTGAACAAGTTGCATCTGTGTCCCCTACTCCTCGTACAATTCCGTCAGCCACTGCATATACTGGTGTACCTACGGCAGCCCTGAAGTCCATTCCACTATGTGAACCAGAAACATAGAGACGCTCAGAAGATACTGTTTTTCCAAACCGCTGTGTAATCAAAACATAATCAAGTGGCCATGCCAGTACTGAGGACCCCTTATCAGGAAGGTTTGATGGATCAAGTAAGAACTTGAGCGTTGACTCAAAACTTCGTACTTCAGCATCAAGCTTTTTAATAGTTGCTAATGTTGCATTAAGATTTTGCTGATACTGTGATTCTTTGTTCTGTGTTTCCTTAAGAACTGCATCTTTTTTAGCTTCTTGCTGAGCAATAATACTTTTTTGATCACCAAGAATTCCCTGTTCACTTGAAAGATCTTCTTGTTTACCAGCAAGTTCTCGCGCATTCTCAAAAACATATACCTTATTCTTCACCAACTCTTTTGTTACCCGAATAAGCGGTTGTTGTAATCTCATATACCCATCACGAGCTGAAAATACATTTGAAAGCTTATCGGACATTAACAACACTTCAAAAGTGCTGAGGGTATCAGTCTGGAATACAGAACGAATAATTTGCTCTAATGCGGTTGTATTTGACTGAATCTTTCGTGTAAAACTTGAGATAAGCGATTGAGCTCTGTCAATCTCTAAATCAATAGTATTAATACTATTTTGTGTTTGAGCAATTTGGTTTTCAAGTTCGCTCCGTTCCGCAGCGATAACACTGAGTTCCTTTGATAGTGAGTTTTTCTGAGTTCCAACCTTTGCGAGCTCCTCTCGTAGCAGTGCAGCTTCTCTTTGAAGTTCTAAACGTTGAGCATTTCGTTGCTCAATACTTAATTCAATTTGCTGAATTTCTGGTGTTTGAGCAAAGCTAACATGAGAAAAAACCATAAATACTGAACACAGTATTACGAAAAAAATAAGAATATAATTCACCGATATATATGGTTTTTTTGTATGAGTAGAGATGTACATAAACTATATGACTGCGTTAATTCGTCGCATTGATTCCTCTTTACCTAATACCAAAAGAAGCGTAAATGGATCTGGTGATTTCTTTTTTCCTGAAAGTGAGAATCTTAAGGGCCACAGAACATCTCCCTTCCCTTCTTGTTCAGCATAAGGGAATATTTCAGCTTTAATAGCTTCAATTTCCCATTTGCCTTCAAACCCCTCAAGCAGAGCATAAACATGTCTTAAATGCTTTTGTGCATCCTTCAGGGTACTACTTTTCCATACAAGTTCCTCATGGGAATAGTCTGGGGTATCGAAGTAGTATGAAATATCACCTTCATTGAGCATTTCATCAATACTGTGATAGGTTTCAATACGCTCTCTGAGGATTGGAAGAATGGTCTCAAACATTTGCATGTTAAATCCTTTCAAGGTTTTGATGGCAGACATTTTTGGCTCAAGGTAGGTTAAGAATTCCTCGTTACTCATTTGTTGTAAATACTGTTTATTCAGCCAGTACAGTTTTTCAATATTAAATACTCCCCCACCTTTTTGGACCTTGGTGAGATCAAATTTCTCAACCAATTCATTAATACTCATTACCTCGCTATCATCACCAGGATTCCACCCAATGAACGCAAGGAAATTAATAAGCGCTGCATTAGTAATTCCATGGTCGCGATACTCAATAGCTGGAATAACTTCTGGGTCGCGTTTAGAAAGCTTTCCTCCTCGTGGTGACATGATCAGTGGGAGGTGTGCGTATTCAGGGCGCTGCATTCCTAGTGCTTCCATAATTAATATTTGGCGTGCCGTATTATTTACATGTTCTTGACCTCGAATAACATGAGTGACTCCCATTAATCCGTCATCTACAACGACAGTAAGATGATAGAGCGGAGTGTCATGGTTTCGTGCAATAACAAAGTCCTCTAACTCAGTCGTATCAAAAGAAATCTCGCCTAAAATTGTGTCGTTAAAGGTTACTTGCGTATTAGGATTTTTGAATCGAATTACCTTCTTATCAGGATCTTCTTTCGATGCTTCTGCTTCGTATGCATGCCCGTTTTCGATAAGTTTTGTGATGTGTTCTTTATATATTTCAGTGCGCTCTGATTGACGATAAAATGCATCGTATTCAATACCAAGCCATTTGAATACATCAAGCATGTCTTGTTCATGTTCAGGTCGTGAGCGTTCAGTGTCAGTGTCTTCGCTTCTAATGATAAATTCTCCTCCATGTTGACGTGCATGGAGATAGTTAAACAATGCGGTTCGTACCCCTCCTACATGAAACTTTCCTGTAGGTGATGGCGCCATTCTTGTAATTATTTTTTTTGCTGTGTTCATACCCTTGAATATACCAAAAAAAGGCCATCAATGCGATGACCTTATTCGTTGTCGTGACTTAAGCCAATTCCAATAATTTCTTCAGCAATATTTTTAGCAGCATCAGGAATATCAAACTCTTCAGCACCTTTTATCATATCTGCTTTAACCTCCTCATTGTCGAAAATACGATTAATTTCAAAAATTAATTGATTATCTGATAAGTTGTTCTCCTCAATAACAACTCCTGCTCCTTCTCGTGCAAAGTTGTAGGCGTTTTTGATTTGATGATTCTTATTCGAATGAGTGATTGGAATAACAATAGCTGGAATTCTCCAGTTCGCTATTTCAAAGAGCATTGAACCAGCTCGAGTGACAACAACATCGGCAACTCCAGCAACCATTTTCATTGAAAGCTTGTTTAAGTACGGAAACAAATGATATCGATTTTTATATTCATTCCCTTTTAATATTGCTCCAGTAAGAACTTTAAGCTCCTCGTAGTTAGAAGGACCAGCTTGATGAACCACTTGATACTTTGGAAGAAGTTGGCTTAACGACTCTTCAACAGCTTGGTTGATGACCCGAGCCCCTTGCGAACCACCGATAATCCACAGTACCGGTAAGCTGTCATCTAACCCAAGAAATTGATGAGCTCCTTCTTTTGTAGGACTTTCTAAGTCACTTCTAATAGGCTGACCAGTATGAACAATCTTTTTTCTATCGAAGTAGTCTATATTTTGTTTATACGAAACAGCAACGCGTTGTGCAAACTTTCCTGTCCATAAGTTAACACGTCCCGGAACAGAATCAGACTCGTGGAGAATAATTGGAATACCCAGAATACGTGCAGCGAAAACGGTTGGAAATGATGCAAAACCCCCTTTTGAAAAAACAACATCAGGGTACAAGGACGCGAGCTTAAGGAGCGCTTGTATAATTCCTCCTATAGCAATAAAAATATCTCTAATATTCTTAAGTGAGGGATAGAGTCTTATCTTCCCTGCTGAAATATGAACATACTGTAAACTATTTTCATGTAACAGCCTTTTATCGTATTCATTGTTCGAAAAATAATACAACTGGGTATCAGCAATATTCTCTTTATCAATAATATTATTAACCTGCTCAGCAACAGCGATTAGTGGGTAAAAGTGACCTCCCGTTCCCCCTCCTGTAAAAACTATTTTCATATCAATATTGTATCACAATTCATTTAATGGTTTGTTTAATTTATAATGCTTTTCCCCCAGGAATTCTCATGTAGCGTGAGATACCGAGAATAATACCAATTGCTGCAAGTGAGATAAAAAGTGCTGTTCCTCCGTGGCTCATGAATATTAACGGGAGTCCCGAAAGCGGCACGATACCTGAAATGGCTGCAATATTAAAGAATACTTGAATAAGAATAAGTAGTAGTATTCCAACAACAATATTCTGAGAAAAAGGAGTTGGTGCGTATTTAACAACACGCAACCCAAAAAACCCAAACAATAAATAGAGGACAATGAGTATAAATGTCCCTACAAAACCAAACTCTTCTGCGTAAATTGCAAAAATTGAATCTGAGTTAGCTTCAGGAAGATAGGGTCCAAACTTATGTACACTTTGTCCTAACCCTCTTCCGTATAATTTCCCTGCTCCAATAGCAATACGAGACTGACGCACTTGATAGGATGAACCATACGGGTCTCTATTAGCATCACTAAAGGTTTTGATACGGTCAATAACGTGAGGATTAATAGCTGTGTATGCAGCTGCAAGACCTAACGCTATGAGGATCGTAACTCCAACATGTTTTAATCGCGCT
>Ga0136601_1000955_pt1 | contig 10444 bp, 12 predicted proteins | sample AntRauMFilla2699_FD_181020 | JGI IMG/M metagenome (GOLD analysis project Ga0136601, IMG submission 181020) | Saline lake microbial communities from Rauer Islands, Antarctica - Metagenome Filla 2 #699 | ecosystem: Environmental > Aquatic > Non-marine Saline and Alkaline > Saline | place... | reverse complement strand
ATGGAGAAAGAAGAGGGATTACAGATTTCTAAAACTACTGATGCGCAATGGGGTAATCAGATTCGTTCGTATGTGCTACATCCATATCAAATGGTGAAAGATCATAGAACAAATTTTGAAATTCGGGATGTTGATAAGGTCCTTGGTGGGGAAATTCAAGAATTTATCACTGCAATGAAACAATATGCAGAGGATCTGTAGAAAAATCAAGATGTGTACTCATGCTTTGTTCATGGTAAAATCTAGCAACAACTATGATTTATTTTGACAACGTCTCAAAACATTATGGAGAGGGAATTCCTCCAGCATTGAATGGTGTAGATTTGAAAATCGAACCAGGAGAATTTGTTTCATTTGTTGGTCATTCTGGTGCAGGAAAGACAACGTTAGTAAAACTCCTTTTGGCTGAAGAGAAACCATCGGCAGGTGAGGTGTTTTTTGAGTCTGCAAATATACATGAGTTAAAACCTCGTTATGTGAGTGAGTTACGACAAAATATTGGAACAGTATTTCAGGACTTTCGTTTGATTCCTAAAAAAACAGTATACGAAAATATCGCATTTGCTATGGAAGTTGCTGGATGTACTGATGAAGAAATTCGAACAGATGTCCCTCATGTGTTAGAGCTTGTTGGATTGGAAGGTAAGGCATTTAATTTCCCTCATGAATTATCTGGAGGAGAGCAGCAGCGTGTTGCAATTGCTCGTGCAATTATTAATCAGCCAGCACTACTTGTAGCTGATGAACCAACCGGAAACCTTGATCCTCTAAATACTCATGAAATTATTGAAATTCTTCGTAAAGTGAACGACTTGGGAACAACTGTACTACTTACTACTCACAATAAAGATGTTATCAACTCGCTTGAGCGACGTGTTGTTACATTGGAAGATGGTAAGATTATACGAGACGACGAAACAGGTAAATATGTAATTTAATTTTTATTTATGATTATGCTAGGACTTAAAAGAATACTTAGAACAGGGTTTGTGCAGTTTTGGCGAAATGGGATAGTTTCACTTTCTGCTGTATTAGTGATGACCGTTACATTACTTGTTATTAGTGTCATTATTTTTGCGAGTGCGCTGCTCACAGAATCATTAGCCTCTATTGAAGAAAAAGTTGATATTAATGTTTATTTCGTACCATCTGCAACAGAAGATGATGTGCTGGTTGTTCAAGGTGCGCTTGAGCAGCTTCCTGAAGTAGCTTTTGTTAACTACACAACAAAAGAAGTGGTGCTCGAAAATTTCAAAGTCCGACACGCAACAGATGCCTCTAAATTGGATGCGTTGGACGAACTCGACGAAAACCCATTCGGAGCTGTATTGAATGTGAAGGCAGATCAGCCACAACAATACGAAGGAATCCAAAACTTCTTGCAAGAAAATTATTCTCCAACTGAAGTTGGTTCAGTTATTGAAACTGTTAACTATTTTGAAAATAAAAAAGCAATCGACAGATTGAGTCAGATTATTGAAGCGGGGGAACGCCTTGGAGCAATTGTTACTGCAATGTTTATTGTAATTTCAGTGCTGATTACTTTAAATACAATTCGTTTGGCAATGTATATTTCACGAGATGAGATTCATGTTATGAAACTTGTTGGTGCTAAGAAAAATTATATTACCGCACCGTTCGTAATTACAGGAGCGTTGTATGGTGTTGCAGCTTCCGTGATAACACTACTAATTTTGTGGCCATTAACATTTTATCTCGGGCCAACTACAGAGAGTTTCTTTGTTAATATTAATATATTCAATTATTTCATATCATCGCTTGGGCAAATTGTACTTATCCTTCTCGTTTCTGGAGTTATTATTGGTTCTGTATCTAGTTTTCTTGCAATCAAGCGGTACTTAAAAGTACGCTAAAACATGCTCACTAAACAATTACAAGTTCTTATCGACACTAGCTTAGCTAATGGGCAAAGTTACGATGAAATACGAGGAATGCTTTCATTGCAGAAATTTTCTGATAGTGATATTACTGACATATTCTCTCAATATGATGCTGTTGTAGATGCAGCAATTCCTCAGCAAGCAGCAGCTGCACCAGTTGCGCAAGAATCACCCAAACCGGTTACACAAAAAGTGCCTATAGGAATGGAGAAGTTTGTTCCTCCAACTGCTCCACCTAAAGCAAATCCAAAACCTGTTAGTAAAGAAAAAGTTTTTAGTGGAACAACTATTGATTTAGATGATGGAGATGATATTTCTTTTGTAGAAGAAGAGGCTGCGGAACAAGCAGAATATAACGTTAAAACACCGACATACATAGATAAGCAAGAGTATGAGGCACAAGTAGAGAATGCATCTACTGTTTCTTCGACAATTGCTAAGTCTGTAGAAAAAGAGGTATTTGATATTGACGAGGACTTTGAAGAAGGTGTTGATGTATTAGCTGTCCCTTCTTCACCTCCAGTAGCTAAAAATCCAGAACCAACAGCTAATACACCAACAACTACCACACAATCACCAGAATTTATTTCTCCTGCAATACCTGTGGCAAACAATGTTCCACAACAGGCACGAGCTCAAATGAATACTTCTCATGTTGCTGCACAGCCAGTACCCACAACCGATAATGTAACCCAATTTGGTAGCACATTAACTTCTTCTGCTATTGGATTAGATTTTACAGGAAAATCTGAAGTAGATGCAGAGATTTCTAAGTCTGCTAGTACGCCACCACAACTTGGTTGGTATGATCCCGCGATGCAACAATCACAAACTGCAGTTCCACAGCAACAAGCTGCAGTAGCAACGCAGCCTGTACAACAGCAATATACTCCACCAGTTGCAGCTACACCTACATATCAAAATCAACAATCAGTACAAGTTGGGTTGGGTGGAATTCCAGAATTATCAGCAGCTACTCAGTTTGCTCAGCAACAACAAAAAGGAAAGGGGATTGGACCTCTGATTGTTATTTTGGTAATTGTATTAGGAATAATTTTCGGATTTATGTATTGGTATTATGCTATTAGTGATTTACGCGGTGATACAAATAATGCATCAGAAGTTGGGGTAGATGCTGTCGAAGAAGTGGTAGAAGTTGAGCGAGATCCATTTACAGGGCAACCTATTTAGTTGCTAGATAAAAGTGCTATCTCTTGGTACTATGTTTTTACTTGCTGGATCGTCTAATGGTAGGACTACGGTTTCTGGTACCGTCAATCGGGGTTCGAGTCCCTGTCCAGCAGCAAATTGACTTTTTAATAAATTAATGTTTTTATTTTAATAGATAAAAATTATGGAATTAAAAAAGAGTGATACGTATCCATTGTGGTCTTTCGGTTATGTGACTCCGCCAACTTACGATAAAAATAAAATCATGACATCAAGAGGGAGGACTCCACAAGAAGCTTGGACATGTGTTCAGGAAATTGGTGGGGCATTCTTGGAACCTGAAAAGGTTCAATTACTAGCAGTTGTTTTTTTAGATCATGTAAACGATTACAGTGAAAGTCATCGTTACGATTGGTTTAACGAACCTCCGTTGTGGTTAAAGCAGAGAGAGGGTGCATATAGTCAAATTTGGTAAACGTTGCCATTAAAACGTTATTTTTCTTTATAAAACAGCTCCAACTTCGTCCCACACTTTCAGTAAAAGAAAAAATGACTTAGTAGTTAAGTCAGTGTTGAAACATTCTGGTTTGATCCAGTTGGTTTTTCGCCAGCATCAATCTTATCTTGATGCACCCATGTAGGGCGTACCCAGATTGTCGCATTGGCATTAGGATCACTACCGAATCCGCTAGGACGACGCCAGTATCCACGTCGAAAATGTGGACGAACGCTGCCAACAAAATCTCGCTCCTGTCCCTTAGAGGGTTTATGACGAGAAAATGCTTGAGATGTTCCGAGGCTAAAGAGCTCAGTGTTGTTGGTAAAATGCTTCCTTGCATCCTTAGGTACAACCTTGGGATGTAGGAATTTTGCAATACACTCAGTGTCTTCTGGAAGGCGAGCAGTCTGTAAGTACAGGTTGAGTCCAATGCCAATTTGATAAAGCATGACCCAGTCCAACTTTTCATTTTCAGGTGCAGATTTTGATATTGCCTCAGAAAGTGAGTTTGAACCAGCTACAACAGAGTAACCAATAACTTTCCTTCCTTCAGCCTGCCTTGTCATTTTGTCTGCAAATTTTTTAGAACGTGCATTCCTTTGCTCTGCATCTTTATTGACAATTTTCTTCTTGCGCTCAGTCAACGGTTTGTAATCTGAGTATGTTTGCTCAAATATTCGAACACTCATTCTCGCAGTGCTCCCGTCGTCATTGTGGTGACTACGAAAAATGATGAAGTCATACCATCTTTCATCTTGAAGTTGTATTGGGTGTTCAAGCTGAATTGCGAATGATGGAACACTGAGGTTAATTTCGTTCAGTTTGAAATCAGGTAAATTTGTTGCGAGTAGCATTTCAGTTAGATTTGATGAGAGAGTAAAAACTCTCTGGGAATCAAAAAACCAGTGATAAAGGTCTAGTGCCGCATCACGTTGGAAGTTGAAACCACTATCATTCCTCGCAGTCTTTGCATACGCTGAAACACAACTAAGGGCTTCTTCTTTGTCACGACTCTGAAGTGCCAATCGAAACTGATTACTTTCAGGAAAAAAAGGTGACCTTCCTGAAATCTTTTCGGCTAAGTTTACTATCCATGTCAGATCTTCCAGTTCAGAAAGAATGTTTTCAAGTTTTTGTATTGTTTTCAAAAGTTCTAATGGGTTGATGTTTTAAAATTAAATTACAACTAATTTTATTTTATGTCAACAATAAAGTTCCAACTTCGTCCCACATCCGTAGTAAACAATATCTAGTACGAGTTGTATTATTTTCTGAAACAAAAAACCAAATTATTACTTGGTATACATCTCGAATAAGAAGACAAACCTACAAAAACCACAACAGAGGAAACAGAAACGGTTGAAGATTCAGTTCTTTAAGAAAGGTGGCGCTATTGAACTATTCTCAGTAGTACGTAAAATATAACTATACAAATAACATCTCTTTATGAAAAAAATTTACTTAATTATTTATACTGTTTTAATTGTTGCTGTAACCGCAGGAATCGTTTTCTATTTTTTTACACCAAAAACTATGGAGTTTACTAGTGAAGAAGAGCTTTCTCAAGAAGATGTAGATAACGTTATAAATGGTTTGCGTGATAATATCCTGCTTCCAATAGAAGAAGAGCCGTTTGTTGCAATTATTAACGATATTGATTCTCTAGTTTCTGAGCAACCATTTTATGCAAATGCAAGTAATGGTGATTATTTAGTTATTTATCCTCAAGCAGCACGAGCAATTGTATATAGCTTGAACAATGATCAAATTATTAATGTTGGTCCTGTAGAATTTGATACTAATGCACAACAGCAGCAAGAGGTTATTGATGTTCCCGCTGAAACATTTGAGGATGAAGTTGTAGCTGATGAAGCAATGTCTGAAGAAATTGAGTAATTAATTCTGTCGTAATAAACTTCATATAGTTTTTTATGTTGCTTTGTTTGCATTTCTTGTGTGTTATTCAAATAAAAACTTCGCCTACTATTTTCACAATAAAAACAACACGCAGTACTTTTTCATAAATGCTATAATCAAAAACCAATGACTACATTTCAAAAAACCGTACTCTATATAGCTTTCATTCAAGCAATCGTTGCTACATTAGGGAGCTTGTATTTTAGTGAGGTGATGAACCTTCCTCCTTGTGTGTTGTGTTGGTATCAACGTATTGCAATGTACCCACTTGTGTTCATTCTTGCTGTTGGAATTATACGAAAAAGTCGAGATATAGTTTTTTATGTCTTACCGTTATCTATCACAGGGCTTGTAATCGCGTTCTATCACAACTTATTATATTGGGAAATTTTGCCAGAAAGTGTTGCTCCGTGCACTGCTGGAATATCTTGCACAACAAAGTTTTTTGAATGGTTTGGTTTTATTACTATTCCATTTATAGCATTTATAGCTTTTTTGGTTATAAATATCTGTATGGTAGTATTTATAAAAACTAAAGAAAAATAAAATAATTATGAATCAAGATACAAAATTTGTTATAGGAATAATTCTAGCGTGCATTGTGATATTTGCAGGAATTATTTACAGTTCGGGTAAAGCTCAGGAGAAGGCCAACACACCTGTTAGTGATGAAATTTTAATACAAGAAGATAGCGCAACAATTCAAGGTGATGGCTCTGTAACATTGGTTGAATTTATCGATCTTCAATGTGGAGCTTGTGCTGCATATCATCCACTTGTAAAGCAAATTCTTGATGAGTATGAAGGAAAAATAACATTTGTATTGCGATACTTCCCATTGCACAGTAAATCTGTAATTGCAGTACAGGCACTTGAAGCTGCAGGAGAACAAAACAAGTATTGGGAAATGTTAGACATTATTTTAGCGTCTCAGGCAGAATGGGCAGCTGAAGACGCAGATGTTACTGAATTATTTCAAACATACGCACAAGCACTTGAGCTGGATGTCGATATGTTTACCGCAGTTATTGAAAGTGACGCATACAGAGATAAGGTTGATCGAGATAGGGCAGACGGTGTAAAAGCCGGAGTTGAAGGTACACCTACGTTTTTTATAGATGGAATCAAACTTCAAAACAATCCGCGTAGCTTTGCAGATTTTAAATCGCAGATAGATAGCGCGTTAGAGAGCTAGTACGCCTTGCATTATTTATGAAAATAAAACTATTTTTATTATTTACACTATTTTTTGTTCCAAGTACTGTGTTTGGAATGCAAATTTTTATCCAAACAAGTTCGCAAATAATTACGCTTGATGTGGAGCCAAGCGATTCAGTAGAAAATATAAAAGCTAAAATTCAAGATAGAAACGCTGTATCACCAAATAACCAAAGACTTATTTTTGCTAATACTGTTTTACAAGATGGCAGAACGGTTTCAGACTACAATATCCAGAAAGAAAGTACTATCGATTTTGTCGAGCTTATAGATGGAGTTGCTAGTTTTACTTTTACCATAACAACAACTTCTGGAGGAAGTTGTAATTGGGCAAGTCAATACAGTAGTTGTTCATATGAAGAGGCTAGCGCTATTGGCGAGTCTGTATATTTTGACACATACACAATTATTGATGCTCGTGTCAGCAACACCAAAAAAAGCTCAAGTAATAAAAGAAGTGGTAGAGTAAAATTTGGATGCAATGATGAAAATGCTGTTAATTATGATTTCTTTTCAAGAAGCAAGCCAGAATTATGTATCTACTCTGATACTCAAATAGTTGCTCAAAAAAATATCTCACCTATGGTTTTCACTTATTTTTTACTTGGTACGACTGGTGATAACATAAAAAGATTGCAGGAATTTTTAAACACCGCAGGTTTTTTGGTTGCAGAATCTGGACCTGGTTCAATAGGAAATGAGACAACTTATTTTGGAAAGCACACGCAAAATGCTTTAGCAAGATTCCAGAATGCATATTTTGGCAACTAATTAGGTTTGTTTATATTCTTTATATTATCAGCATAAACAAAAAGAAGTGGTGTGAGATGTAATTTTGTTATGCTAAAATTATAAGCATCTTTTTAAAAAACATGTTGTTCTTACTTACCAAAAAAATTGTTACACTACATACATAAATAAAATTATATGAAATTACCAAAACTATTTTACAAAATATTTACTTCAGGTGTTCTGGGTATAGCAATATTTTTACTGTTCGGAACTGTAACCGCAAATGCTGCTTGTATCTCTGCAGATTTTGCAGGAGGAGATGGTACACAAAGCGACCCTTGGCAAATTACTACGCCAGCAGAGCTTGCAAATGTAGGTACTTGCGTTGGAACCACTCATGGTGACAAGATTCCTGTTCTGGATGACGCTCAGCTGTCCGAAAACCGAAAGAAAAAACCCGGGCCGCTCAGCGATGCAATGGGTATCATCGATTCTTCGGTGCCAGGTTCGTAAACCTGATTTCACAAAATTACAAACTGTACTCAGTTCGGCTGGCACATTTTCTTTATTACATAGCATGACACTCAGGTTTGCTATACTCATTTTATGAAACTACTATTTATATTTCTTGTTTTTGCTGCAGTGGCTGTATTGTATTTTATATATCCAATTAAAAAAGCAATAAAAACTAGTAAAGAAATTGAAAAAGATACTGTTGCATATGAACAATATCCACAAAATCCTTCAATGAAAATATTGGTCACTGGTGATAGTACTGCTGTTGGAACAGGAGTTAGTGACATGAAAGAAAGTACAGCAGGGAGGTTAGGGAATGACTTTCCAGAAGCAACCATCCAAAATATTTCTGAGAACGGATTGAAAATTGAAGGATTGGTAGAAAAAATAAAATCACTACCTGATAGCAGTAGTTACGATGTAATTCTTATTCAAATTGGAGCGAATGACGTAACTGGAGTAACTTCACTTAAAAAAGTAAAAGAAGATTTATCTCAATTGATGAAGTTGGTAACTAGTAAGAGTGAACGAATAATTATTCTCACATCAGGAAATATAGGACTTTCTCCAGTATTTCGAGCGCCACTTTCTCAAGCAATTACAAAAAGAACACTTTTGGTAAGAGAGATATTTTTGAATGAAGTAAAGCTTCATGAAAGTGTGCAGTACGTTGATTTGTTTAAAGTTGCAGAAGAAGATATTTTTCTTACTGATGTAGATAAATATTATGCTTCAGATTATTTTCATCCAAGTGGTGATGGGTATGGTATTTGGTATAAAGATATCAAAAACAAACTAAATTAGTTTTTTATACTAAATTTTTATATAACTATTTATTATGTATATAAGCTACATTTAATGCTATTCTAATTACACAAATATGAAAAAACAAACACGTATACTTTTAATTATTAGTTTATTCGCTTTAGTTTTTGCGCTAACTATGGCAGTTCGATTAACGAGACCTGTAGAGCAAGTTGTTTCAATGAATGAACCTGTTGATATAGTTTTAGATTTCTATGAGCAATGGTTATCAGAGTCACAATCTGAAGAGGTAGACCCTTTCAAATCTGGATTAGCAAAATCTGAAATCTTAAACATAGATTTACAGAAAAAACTTAAGAACATAAACAAGGATTCAGAAAATGATCTTGATCCTGTTTTGTGTCAGACTACTTCAGATATAGAGATTGCAACAAGAAGAGTGTCTGAACAGGAAGAGAGAGTGCAAATACTTGTAACATCTCGAGATAAAGCATTAACTGGACAAGCAGTTGTGACACTTTTAGCGAAAGACGGCGGTTGGTACATTAACGACATTACATGTTTTCCTGGAGAATTTGAAGAAGAGAGAGAGTTTACATTTGAAAGAGAAGGGTACGCAGTGATGGGTTCAATGCTTGAATCTGTTAATCCGGAACAACTTCATCTTATTTTTGAAGAAAATAATGAGCCAGGTTACTCTGTACCATTACTATTTGACGAAGAGAGCGTCTGTATTGATACAAAAGGAACAGAGTCTACTTGTGTTATAGATCAGTTTACTGAAGTAACAAAAGTGTTTGTGAAAGGTGCGATGACGGAATTGGGTGTTGAGGTTAAGAATTTAGAGGTTTCAAAAAAATAATTTCACGTTACATTTATTTAAAAAGACTTGGTGGATAGTATTCATCAGGTCTTTTTTATTACTGTGATAGAATTTAGAGTAATGAAGAACATCACACAATGGGTATTTATTTTATTAGTTACTGTATTTTATTAGTTACTGTATTTTATTAGTTACTGTATTTTATTAGTTACTGTATTTTCTGCAGTTAGTGCTCATGCACAAGAGATTACAAAAGAAGTTATTGTTTCTGAAGAGTTTTATACGCAAGACCAAATCGATGAATTCTTACTTGATTTTATTCCTACAGAAACTTTAGAAGAATTTTCTGATGTCCAGGTTGATGTCCAGGGAAATACTAGTTGTTTTGATCACTATGAATTTGGTTCAGTTCAAGTGAAGCTAGATACAAATGTTTCTGGAACAGTCTCTGGTGCTCCAATGCAGTTTAGTGGGTATGTTGAAAATAATAATAATTACCCAGTTGTAGATGGGGTTGTGTATGTTCGAATATTTAAAACTAATGTAGGTGGAGAGAAAAATGTTAATGGCTCTGAGGTTGTCGATCAGTATGTCGCTGTGCGTGATATAAATATTCCTGCAAATGGAAGGCAAAATATTTCACTTACATGGGACGTTCCTCTTTGGGCAATGAATGGGACATATCAGCTCGCAACATATTTTGTCAGTAACTTGAAATACAATTTACTTGGACTAACATTTACAGACGATATCGTAGGAAATACTACAAACTTTACCGTTTCAAATGGGGAGACCTCAGGTGTGGTGTTTAATAAAGAAACTGTTGCGATAAATAATGAAACATATCGATTTGCTGCATTTCCTCCTCGTATTCAGAAAGATGAAGTTGCTACAATTTCAGCA
>Ga0136601_1000954_pt1 | contig 10445 bp, 17 predicted proteins | sample AntRauMFilla2699_FD_181020 | JGI IMG/M metagenome (GOLD analysis project Ga0136601, IMG submission 181020) | Saline lake microbial communities from Rauer Islands, Antarctica - Metagenome Filla 2 #699 | ecosystem: Environmental > Aquatic > Non-marine Saline and Alkaline > Saline | place... | reverse complement strand
TTTGTTCTCTCATTTCTTTACTCATAATATTTTCTTTATATATAAATATCTCAGAATTAAATTTAATACTAAACCAACCACACCTACACATAACAATATGTATAAAACAGTTTTAAGAAAAATAAAACCGATTTCATACACGGGTCGTTATAAACAATAAAAAACCTTAAAGTGGTGGTTCTAAATTATCTTTTATTTTATCATAACTTTGTTTAATAGCATCCGAGAGTATTTCTTCAATCGGTTTTTGACTATTTATAACACCAGATATATTCAATTGTTTTTCGTATTCTTGAACTATCTGTTTTGCATTTAAGTATTCTTGTTCTGTTATCATTTGTATTTTAATTTAAGTAAACAACTAAATATATCTGTAACCGTTGTGTGTAATACTATATTAGTTACCATTAACACCTACTTCTCGAACATTAAGTGAGTAAGACTTATCTAGTTTATCATACTCTATTAAGGCTAATCTTTTCGCTTCCTTTTTGCTATTCGCTTCTATTACAAATGTATCTTTTTCTACATATTGACAAACTTTTATTTTATATTCCGTCATTTTAATTAAAATTGTGCTAAACCAACCGTACTACACACAACACTGTATAAAACCCATAGAAAAAACGGCTCTTATACTAAACGTTAGCCACCATTTGGTAGCCCGAAATATTCTCGTGTACATTTTTCAATATGTTCAGCAAATTCTTTATCAAAATAGGTGTCAACAATTAGTTGTCTATCCCCTGATTCACCATTAATGTAAATTCTACTTCCACCATGTTCATATTTGTTATGAGTGAAGTCTTTTGGTCGTTGAGTAATTTGCTCTTTTGTCATTTTGTCTTTCATAAAAACGGTGGCTAACAATGTATATAGCAAATAGCCTTATTAGCCATTTTAGAAACTATCTGCTTGTTATTAATTTATTTACTCTTTACTTAATTCTGTGATAGGCTACTTGCCATATACTAAACGTTGTAAGTAATATTAAGCCACAACTATTTTAAATTGGCGGTTCTTATCAGAGTATTTTTTCTCTTTGCCATTGTCGTCAATTATATAAAATAGCAAACCTCTATATTCCGTGTCATAAACGTCAATTACTTCATATTCTTTACCACTTGTTAAACAAGTTTTACTTTGTTTGTGCAGGTTTTCGCATTTTACATAATCGCCTATTTCTACCTTTGAAAGTGGCTTAAAACTACGTACAACAACACCTATAAATAATTGCTTATGGTAGGCTTCTACAATGTCTAATGCTTTATTATATTCTTCTCTACTTATCATAATTATTTGTTTTATTTATTCGCAACTATTCATGGCCAAATCGTTATGATGCAATTAAAAGATCACATAACAATAAATATAAAACAGCATAAAGGCTGGGCTTACCACAAGTCACCATTTACTTTAAGAACGGATTTTACCGTACCTCTACACTGTTATATCTTATGCCGTTTTATATTCTTTGCCGTTTATTTACACCTATTCCAGCCCATGAACGCATCGCGTCAAACGCTCGGCGGTTAATCATCTCGGGAAGCGGCTCAGTCCAAACCTTTACGGGGTATCCTAAATTCTTAAACGTCCGGATGTTTCGTTTGTACTTTGGTGGGAGCGGTGAACCTAGCTAAATGAAGTGAACGGTTGGACGTTGGCTCATATTCCTATCCTCTTAAACGTGTCGATGTCTGCTCCGTAGTTCGTGCAGAATCGAACGAGTGCTGTTAGCGGGTCTTCACTTTTCAGGGTGACTGTTGTCGGTTGGCCCTTTACGATTCCTTTAAATTTGACCTTTACCATTGCGTCATTTCTTTTTTGAGTTCCGTTAGTTCTTCAACCATTTTCTTAAATCCTTGCTCCATTCTCGTAAGGCGTTCATAGTCTTCAACGGAAATGGTCACGGTGTTAACGGAAGGCAGTTCTTCGCTGTCATAATGAGCGCCCATAATTATATCAAGCTCTTCGCCTGAACTGCAATATCCGTCCTCGGTGTATGCTCTAAGGTTTCGAGGGTCATAAAACGGGTACGAGATTGCTCGTTCCTTTGTGAGTTTCAACGGGCCAATAACGCGCCCCGACTTAGTGATGTACTTCTTTCCAAATTGTAATTTCATTGTGAGTTGGTTTTTGAATTATACTTCTTCGGCTTCGCTTTGAAGCTCTTCGATTATTTTCTGATTGATGGACGATTCAATATCTTCGGTGATTGGCACATGAACCTCGTTCTCGTGTTCATCCCACGACTGGAGATTAAAGTACTCGGTTTCAAAGTCGGTGTCCTCGTGTGTTGATTCGTTGAAGTAGTCACCGCCGTATACTGTTCGGGTGAATCTCATTTGAGCGTCAAAGTAGATGTCGATGCCATCTATCTGAATTTCCAGTGAATCGCTCGTCGCTTGCATTTTCTTAATCATGTGAGTTGGTTTTAATGTTCACCAAAGATACAAAGATAGTTTGATTGTGCAACTTTATTTTTAACCCGAAGCATAAGCGTAGTTTCCAGCGTTGCCAGTTAATACCCCGAAGGCATAACGCACCGCGTCAATCTGGTGGTTATACTTATCCACTGGAACGCCGCTCTTTTTGTCCGCCCACTTATAGGAGTTGAGTTCTTTAGCGATGTTCTCAGAGGTGCGTGTGATAACAAAAGTGTAATCCTGCATCCTCGATATTCCCGCCGTTACGGTTCCCGGGCCTTTCTTCGCCGCCTTCATTCGACAACCCATCCGTTTGAGTTCTTCAATGAGTCGAGGTTCAGCACTATCACCAACGATCATTTTGCCTTCGCTTACTCGTTTATTGACCATGGCAATCTCGGAGGTGGTCATCCCGACTTTGTTCAACTCTTCGTGGAGGTACAACCGCTTTCTCTTCTCATCGACTCCGACCTTGACTAGTGTAGTCGGGTCGTTGCTGAATCCATAATCCTGCCCAAACAGATAGTTGAGGTCATCGGGAAATTCACCGTACTCCCAATTTTCAAAGATGACTCCCACGGGTGCAGAACGTTCTCCAGTGCCGTATACCTTCCACCAATAGGTGTTGCCCTTTTTGCTTTCAATGTCGGCTATCTGCTCTGTACTCAGAAAAGGGTTGTCAACGTAGGTCGTAATGAGCGGCGGGTAATCTCTTAAGATAGCGTTGAGCCAATGTTCCGATTCCATCGCTGGGTTGAAATCTGCAATGATTCGATACTTCGTTCTTGGGGTAAGTTGGTTTATCGTATCCTCTTTAAATTGGTGTGCTTCGTTGAGCCAAAGAATGTCCCGCTTTCGTCCGTGAATCTTTGCAGGATCGTCCGCGCCGTAATAGTTAATAGTATTCCCGAAGAGGTTGTAAATATGATCGGTCTTGTTGTGGTTGGCAGCATTGTATAGATCGTACTCAACTAAGATTTCCTTAAAGTCCTTCCAAACCGTTTGCTTCAAAGCGGTGAACGTGTCTCTTACTATGTCAATCTCGATACCCTCATGCTTGCGGCAAAGGTCAATAATGAAGTAGCAGGTGGCGTACGTCTTGCCGCTTCTGGTTCCTCCTTGTAAGCACGTCCATCTATTTTTAGAAACGTGCTTTTTGAGGTAAGTATAGTTCGGGTTGGCTTTCATTCATCCCCTTCATCCATCCAGTCAGGCAAGGACTTCCCCGTGTGCGTCACCGTCTCAATCTTATCTCCGTACTTCTTTGGGTTCATTCGCGATAGCATCCATTTAATCGCATCAATCCTTAGTTTTTGACGCTGCTGAAACCCGCTATCAAGTCTTTCATTTCCATCTTCATCATGTATCACTCCAGCCTTCTCCTCTGATATTCTTTTGATTTCATCAAGAAAAAACAACTCCCTGTCTTCGCACGCGCGCGCGTATCGAGCGGTAAGCCCTTCTGCTGCATGTTGATCACGGAAGGTTGATGTTGGATAGTTCAGCCTCCTACAAGCCTCGTTCCTTGAAATATACTCCGTTTCAATCAACTCAATTACTTGTTCTGCCTTTGTCATATCTCAAACCTTGATTTATTAGGGAACATCTTTTCCAACGCCTTAAACAGTTCTTTGTTTACAGCAGCGGGATGGAAGGAAACTATTTCATGCCCCGCAAATGCTTTAGGCCAATTTGCTGCCGTTTGCTTTTCTTTGATCTTCACGTCCTGTTTAACGATTTCAAGCAATGGGTGTTTCGTCAGGCCGCGAATCAATGCATACGCTTGGCGAAAGGAGAACGACCTTCCATTGTACATCGTCGTTATTTCTTGAACCAATTTAGGCGAGTCAATCAGTAACGGGGTGTGCGTTATGAAGGCAAACGAATCTTTGCCCTTATTGAACTTCGTTTGCGTTCGCTCCAAGAGATCGCGGTACGCATGGGAGCTATGTTCCTTCGCGATGCTTTTAACGCTTGGGAATGCCTTATACTTTGCTTGCGTTATCTCTTGCGGCTGCAATAGTAGAAAGTCATCATTCATCAGAACAAAGGGTATTTCCATTGACGAGAATACAACCATCTTAGAGGTGACTCTTGAAAACTTGCTGTTTGATTCGATGCCATAATGAATGTCGCACACTCTAACACGGGGGCTAAACCATTCGCGTCGTTTTCCGATCAGGAAGAGGTCACCGAATTTACCGCCGTTTGCCTCCAGTGATCGAAGGGAGTACTTCAATAGCAGGTCTTCACTTTGTGACGGCTTTGTCTTTATTGGGTATGCTACTGCTGTTCGTGTCATTGAGTTGGTTTTAATGGTTTACTTTTCGAGTTCTGACTTATACAAATCTCTGACCCCTTCCAAGTCTTTGATATGGGCCTTCCAAATCTCGGGGCATGAGTCGCACCACACCTCGTAACGAGTTCCGAATATCACTGAGTAGAATCTTGCTATTTCCCTTTGCTGCTTTGAAGGGATACGCCTGTTTTGAATCTTCAACACTTCGGTTAGTTGGTAATATTCATCGGCGGTAATGCAGCGTGCCTTTAGTCGCTTTCGGGCAAAGAGTTTATTCATCTTCTCCTTTCGCTCTTCGCATCCGCAATCGGCTCCTGTGATCTGGCTGAATACCTCCACGGCCTTTTTAATTCCCGTGGCCTTTGTTATCTTCTCGATCTTGTCACCTACTTTGAGGCTTTCGCCTTCGGTCTTGTAGGTTTTCTTTGCCCGTGGCTTTCGCGTTGTTTTGGTTGTTCTTGTGGGTTTCTTTGCTGGCATCCTTTTTTCTTTTTTGGTTCAAGTACAATTCGATTTCCTTTTTAAATTCTTCAAAGGATCGGCATATTACTGCTTGGTATCCCACCTCTGGGAGTAAGTTAAGATATTTCTTTTGGCTGTCTCGGATAACTCCCTTTGGCGTTTTCATCTCAATCCAAAGACCTGCGGATAAATGCTCGATGATTTTTCTTCCGTTTGCTTCTACTTTATAGCCTACGGGTGCAGCCAAAAACAAATCAGGTACACCCGCCTTCACCCCTTCGGCTTTTAGTTTGGCCGCAGTCTTAACGTGTCGTTTACCGCCGTTGGGTATGGCAATCAACAAATCCTTTAAGTGCGGATACTGATACCCGAACCAATTTACACAAGCCTTCTGCAATTCATGTTCGTCTTGTCGCATTTTCCCTTACTTGTTTTCGTGCTTTAAAAATGATTCCTTTTATTCGTCCGATACTGATTCCAGTTCCCTCTGCTATTTCCTTTGCCGTGACCCGCTCCACTCGATTCAACACAAGTATTCTCGTTACTACCGGATCAAGGTTTCTAAGTTCCTGTTCCATTGCCTCAATCAATTCATTATTCTTATACGGCTCATCAGTTAGTTCAACATTCTCATAAAGCTCGCAAGTGTTGGGACTCGCTCGGATATGGTCAACGCACCTCCGTCTCAGATACCACTTTAAAAGCGGAAGGTATTTATCTGGAGCGTTCAGCCGTTTCCTTAAAAGTTCCTCGCTCAGATCGGAGACTACATCTTCAGCATAATCTCCGACCATATTGCGAGCATAGGAAACCAACTCCAACCTATGTTCTACCAATTTCATAACCAGCATTGAGTAAAGGTAATGACAATTCTGCCAACAGTTGATAAATCGAATAGGCTGCGCCGTACTCGGTTTATCTTGGTGTTAGGATGCATTAGTCCGTCATACTAACAGTCCATTCAAAAAACGTTTGGCTGTTTAATAACTCATAAAGTTTTGGTATTGAATCTTTTTCTGCTATTAAAGATTTTCTAATATCAATTTTTAAGTGTTTATTTGGGTTTGCTGTTTTACCAGAGCCTTCTCGTAATCCTGTCACAAAAGGCATATTTTTTAATTTATCTATTACTTCATTCATATTAAAAAACGCACCCTAACACCGTATAAAATTAAGTGCTAAAGCGTCTTTATTAAGGTTAATATTTAATTCAAATTTAATATTTATTTACTTACTTATTTGCTTCATCAAAGTAGCACCTAATCTTATACATGAACGTTGGCATCAAATCCTCCCCGCCTTCAACTCCCTAACTTTAAAAAACCCTTCGAAATCAGGATACACATTCATCATCTTTCGCGCGTAGTCGGCATGGTAGTTATTATTTAACTTAAACCCGTCGCTGCCATTCGTTGCCGTATTCCATCGAATGATTTCAAAAATGCCTTTGGCTGAGTAGTATTGAAAGCCACGTTGCTTCGCCTCCCATGAATACTTCTTGAATGCCTCCCATATTTGAGGGTTTTCTTTGTCGTATTTTTTGAAGTCTATCATCTCAACTCAGGTTTATAGTTTAACTCTAATTCGTGAATCTCTTTTAGTTTGGAAATTGCCATTTCAGAACGTCGCTTCATTGCGTCGATCTTCTTTTCATCTCGATCAATGGTGAGGAACTTGACTCGATTCTTAGCGGGTATGCGGTCGCTGAAAATCATGTTTCGCTGCACTTGCATCTCAATCTCATGGTACTCATCTGATACGTCGTCAATGATTCCTTTGTAATACGTTTGCCGCTTGATTTCGTCCTCTATCAACATCATAGGGGTATCAACAAGGCAGTAAGCTAAAATCGCTTTCTTTCGACCTGTCAGGTGCATATATGCCTGAAGTTGCCACTCGTATAATGCGGTGACTTCTGCTGCTCTCCATGTTCTCAGGTTCCAAGATGTCTTGGTGTCAATCACTACTTCATCGGTGAGCGCGTCGGGTGTTCCTTTTATCAAACCATTTTCAAAAGTCTCGACGTTCTTAACCAGAAAACCAAAGTAAGGCGTAATCAATTCGAGGCTGTCTTGTTCGCAAAGGTTGCCCTTGTCGATATGCTTCCCTCCAATGTCTTCACGGATACCGTAGACGTGTGAATCGTAGATGTCGTACAGGTGAGTGATTGCACCGCTAGGTAATTCGTCGGGCTTGTCGCGCTTTGCAATTAAACCAGTTAATGTTTCGCCCTGCTTTTCCGTTCGCTTTTCCTTTGCGGCTAAAGTGTCTAACATTTCCAGCTGCTTCTCTGTGATCGACTCCAAGTGTGTACAAAGGTGGTAGATTCCTGACGCTCGAAAGCGTATCTCTTCGGGGTTGAATGTCGTCTCAATCATTGCTCTTCAGTGTTAAGTTCATCAATACGCGCCTGAACCATTTCTGTCATAGTTTCGCTATGCGATACTGTTTGCAATAGTAAGTCCAAATCTTCCGCATCTGTTACCGTTGCAAGGTGCTTTTCCAGTCGGGTTAGTTCCTTCTCGTTGCTGACCTTTTCGGGGTCTGGTTTTGCCTTACTTGCGATGACATCAATAGTCTCTTCAACTGAGTGCATTCCGTTCATGATGTCGGGAGCGTACAAGCGGCCAAAGAATGAAGCAGCGCGGTATTGAAACATCAGTTCGGGCATCGTCTTCCACTTGGAGCCTGACTTGTCAAACCATCCTTCGGCTTTAACCATTTGCCAATTGACCAGCGGGCCTTTACACTCTTGACCGTTCTTGTCTTTGGTAATCGCTCGGCATCCATAGCCGTCTGTCTTTGGTTGGCCTTCAAAGACGAACCTTAATGGCTCAAATCTTCCGCATGAGTTAATAGCCGAAATGATAAAGGTCGAACTCCAGGAGGGCTTCCCTTTGATGATGTCTAGATTCTGCATGACCATAAAGGGGGATACCCCTATGCGGTTTGCCATTTCGATAGCGATCATGACGTTTGCCACGTTCTTTTGATAGTTGGATGGGACGATGTTGCTTTCGCTTATCATCTTCGCCACGCGCTGCCAGTGTTCAAATCCTTGCAGTGTCGAGAATACCCCTTCGCTTGGGGCTAAGGCTTTCGCCTGATTTACTAATTCATTCATTTGAGTTGGTTTTTGTTTTGACAAACTTACAACTTTTCTTTCACTCTACAAAGTATTTTGTACCTTTACGGAAAATAAAAAGTTATGCCTTCATTTATTAACGACCACAAAAAAGATTACATGATTGAAAAAGTGGGTAGTGAAATCACACTCTATGAGATTAAAGATATTCCTGATCCTCCGGACACAATCAGAGAAGTCATTCAAGACAACGAAGCCGAAATAATCGGTGACCTTTTCCTTTCCGATTATCAAGAGCGCGGAAGTAAAGTCGTTGCATATGATCTCGGACTAGACCACAAGTGGGTACAGATGTCTATCCACTACCTGAAAGATGGTCGAAAGATGACACACGCGAAGATTCAGAAGTTGAAAAAAATCTATTCGGTTGATCGTTTAATGAAGGAATAGTTGTATACTTGCGCTTCAATCGCGGCTTCACACTAAGCGAAAGCACCTTCTTAAACCCTCAGCAGGAAATCGGACGTGAAGCCGCGAGGAACTACTGAGGGTTTCTTATAACTAAAAGTTTCTGGGTATCTCTAAACCTTGAAGAAAATGGCAAACTATAAAACAGTGTTTCTCGGAACAGAGGAAAGTTCAACACAAAATATGGAGCTTGAATGCTTCGTAAATGAGAATGGTGAAATAGGTATTTGCATTGATGACAAAGATCATTATGATTCCGTGTATGCAAGAACTATAATTTGTCTTGATAAGTCCACCGCAATCAAGTTCGCAAAGTCATTAAGGTCTTCTATAAACTTAATTGACCAGCTATGAAACTAACTAAAAGAAAAGCGTTCAATTTCCTTCGTAGTTATTTTGATGTTGTTAATAAGCTGCAAACTGACTCGGATAAATTAGCTTTCTTAATGGCTATAATCAATAAGCAGTTTCTAAATGAAGACCCTGAAGAGCTGCAATTTCCTGTTGACTTAGCTTATGAAAGTCAAATCAATGCAATTGAGACTTCTGTAAAAGGATGGATTAGAGCGTGTAAGACAGACCTGCAAGGCAATTCGTTAGACACCCCACCGACCCCTCCCAAGGGTAAAACAACAAACACCCCAAAGGAAGAGGAAGTACAAGTAGAAGTACAAGAGAAAGGGAAAGTAGAAGTACAAGAGAAAGAAGAAGGGAAAGGAGGGCTGCAGTTGAGAAAAACGAATTTTGGAAAAATTCTCGCCCCTTTTAATTCTGAGATTGAGAAATCTGATCTTGTTGAATTTTATGAGTACTGGACGGAACACGGCATAAACGACCGAAAAATGAGATTTGAAAAAGAAAAATCCTTTGATGTGAGTAGGCGCTTAAAAACTTGGATGAGAAGAAAAATAGAATTTGCGTCGGAAAAAAAGAGAGACACCCGCATCCACGTCGATGAAGCAATTGAAAACATCAAGTCTGGAAAGACCAAGCAGAAAACAGAGTGGGAATGGAATAACCCTAAACAAATAAACCAATGAACGCAGACGCTTACCGCAAAACGCTCGAAGGAGCAAACCTATTTAGGAACCAACTTTTGCCACAGCGAAACGCCTGGATACTGGAGCAAGTGCAAACCGCTTTCAAGCGAGCGGGCCAATACAAAACCGATTCGGACATCATAGACCTAGTGACAACCGATCTGAAAACCGAAATTGAAAAACGATTTAGCCATTATTCGATGGATGAGATCGAGAATATTCTTGTTTTAGGCGCGAAAGGCGAATTAGGCGAGACAACCGCTATTTCTTCACGTTCTGTTTCAGGATGGCTACGAAACTATGAAAAGGAATATCGTCGTTTTTTGGCCGCTTTCTGTAAGTCTGAGCGTAAAGAACCGCTAAAGATTGAAGCACCCCGAAAGCTGACAGACGAAGAATTAGACCAATACATCAAATCAATGTACGATCAATACCACGAAGATGGTACTGTTTTCTCTTCGACGTTTGACCTGCTGTGGAAGTATGAGAAGATCGACTTAAACGACAAGACTGTTGAACGGCTAAAGGGTAACGCCAAGCTCCGAGTGAGTCAGAATCTTGACCTTGAGGAAAAGGGAATCATTCTCAATCTAGCCGAGTACAAGCATAGCAAAGAGAAAGACACGGAGAATCGAATCACGAATGAGGCAAAACGACTGGCAGTT